>Ga0099364_10009862_pt1 | contig 13214 bp, 13 predicted proteins | sample TergutTh196P3_FD_73070 | JGI IMG/M metagenome (GOLD analysis project Ga0099364, IMG submission 73070) | Microcerotermes parvus P3 segment gut microbial communities from Pointe-Noire, Republic of the Congo - Th196 P3 | ecosystem: Host-associated > Arthropoda: Insects > Digestive system > Gut ...
GCCCATCGTCGCCGACCCCTGCGCGGCGGTCAATATTCTGCGCTGTATGATAAATGAAATGGAGAATCGTTATAAAAAACTTGCGCATCGGGGCGTGAGTAATATCGATCAGTATAACGCCATTTTGAAAAACATTCGGACGCCGGAAGATTCCGAAGAGGATGAATCTGAAAAGCCGCTTCCATGTCTGGCGCTTGTAATAAACGAACTCGCCGACCTCATGCAGATTTCGCCCGGTGAAGTTGAAACGTCAATTTCACGACTGGCGGCAAGGTCTCGCGCCGTCGGTATTCACCTTATTCTGGCGACGCAACGGCCTTCAGCCGATGTTATTACCGGCGTTATCAAAGCAAATCTGCCTTCGCGCATAGCGTTCAAGGTTACTTCCAAAGTTGATTCCCGCGCGATTATCGACCGCAACGGCGCGGAAATGCTTGCCGGCAACGGCGATATGCTGTTTGCTCCTTCCGGTACGGCGCGCGTGATTCGCGTTCACGGGGCGTATATCAGCGAAAAGGAAACAACGGATATCGTCGACCACCTGAAAGTTCAGGGGCGCCCCATGTATGACGATTCGGCACTCCGTTGCGGTGAATTCAACGGTTCCGCAGTGAGCGACGCCACGGACAGATTTTATAACGAAGCCGTGCGCATAGTGGTCGGCGAAGGCCGCGCATCTAAATCTCTTCTCCGGCAGAGTCTCGGCATAGGCGATGACCGCGCCGCCAGGCTTTTGGAAATTATGTTCAACAATGGTATCATTTCTTCTGCCGGAGGCTCGATGCCATGCGAAGTGTTGGTAGACATTGATTTTCTGGATCGCCTTGAAGAGTAGGCATTAATTTCATTTAAATAGTTAACTACCGGAAATGGAAAGCAAAATGAACAGATTTGACCATAAAAAAATGATTGTTGTGGACATGGGGACTGGCAGTTTCGCCAGAGAACAGGGCGAACATGAACGTTTCAATTTAGAAAGGAATAGGGTTGATGGAAAATACTATGGTTATTGCCCGCCAAAAGACGATATAGATATTTGTACCCACTTCGGCGCCAGTAGCCGGGACGACTATGTTGAAAACATTTTAGTAGTCTATGTTGCGAAGAAGAAGGACAGCACTGATCGTGAGATAATTGCTTTCTGCCCGAAGGCAAAAATCTATGGAAAGCCTCAATCGGGCGAAGGGCTAAATAGAGAATTTACATACAAAAAAGATGGCAAAGAAATAACCGCATCATATACAATAGTAAGTGACGAATTAATCAAAATTAACAAAGCTCGTAAGACTATAATAAACAATGACACATCATCAACATTTATAAACAATACTGACCCTGAGACAAAGAATAGATTTCGTCATCAACGTTTCTACGGCAGTAAATATCCAAACCTTGCAAATGAGATAGTTGCCTACATAGAAGAAATACTTGAAGAAAAGAAACTATTCGATAATGACTTTAATGAACAAGAGGAGATACAATTATCAGAGCCTGCCACACCGAAAGAAATAGAGGGCTCGGCGGATAGGCCGCTTGACATAGTGTTTGATGATTACGGAGAAATAATAAAGAAGAATATACGATTTTCAAAATTAGCTCTAATACAGGCCAATTTCACATGTCAAATTAACCCCGGTCATAAAACTTTTACAACTCGACATGGCGTTCCTTATATGGAAGGACATCACCTGATTCCATGCACTGTATCCAATGCCGAGTATTTCTATAAAAAAGATAGGAAGAATATTGACTGTGTGGAAAACATCACTTGCATTTGCCCTAACTGCCACCGAGCCGTTCACTTTGGCGATACTCCAACCAAGTCCGCAATAATCAAGGAGCTGTTCAGCAAACAAAATAAGACTTTGAAGCGAGTCGGAATCATTATTACTGAAGAAGAATTGCTGAAGCGTTATAAGGTTTTTGATTAAACAAAATTATCGACGGAATTTTAATATTGAATCCAATTGATTTTCTAATGAGATACTATTATGAAAACTGACACGCTTTTAAGGCAGGAGGGTATGCGTATATTGTCCGCCAACCTGGGATTAGTTGAAGCGGAACGTTTTATTGCACTGATACAGAGAGAACCTTTTGATTATACTGAATGGCAGAATAATCTTTACAACGACATGTCTCTGGATGAATTATGCGAAAAGGCAAATAATTTTTGGAATGAAACGCATAAAAAGGAGTAACTAAAACTGAAATTAATTAACTAAGAGGTTGCGGCGTCTTGCTTTTCCAGAAAAAGTAGAATCATTTACAGATAATTGGTTCAAAAACCCGGGTAAATTGAGCAGCCAAGATACGAGCGGCCTGGTCTAAAGCTTCTTCAGGAGTGATGGAGCCATTGGTTTTGATGTCCATTATTAATTTATCATAGCCCGTCTGGCGACACACCTGAGCATCTTCTACTTTATAAGAGACGGCGATAACTGGAGAAAAGAGAGCGTCAACCATGATTTCGCCTACGGTAGTGGTTTGACCGTAAGGAATGGCCAAATAACCAGTGTTGGTTTCAACCTTCATCTCAATTTCAAAATTAGTATTATTGACAATATCTACAATGAACTGGTCTGAATTGATGATCTCAAAACCAGTTGAGCACTCTATGTCAGCAGCGGTAACGGTTTTTGGACCTTTAACATTAAGACGCAGAATACCCTCATCGTCGGTGCTACTGGACACAATGACTTGTTTAAGGTTGAGCATGACTTCTTGCAGGTTATTACGAAGGCTCTTTACAGTGCTGTAGTGGTGGTTGGCATCACGAAATTTCACAGTAGTAATGGCAGTGCCAGGCAGCGACGACATAAGGGTGCGGCGAAGCGCATTGCCCAAAGTATGCCCGTACCCCTGAACCAGAGGTTCAATAGTGAGTATTTTGTGGTGAGGAGCCAATTCTTCCGTAGTTTCAATGGCAAAGTTCGGCTTCATGACTTCGTATTTTGATAAATCGCGCATATTTTCCTATCCGTGTCCGTATTTACGTTGTATAGATAAATTTGTTCTGACGAAAAACCTGTACAATCCACATTCGGTCAGGCTTAAGTATGCCTGCCTCACCAAATCAAAAAACGTTACCATTATACAAAATCCCTTTGTACTATCAAGCCGCATCACGGGGCGTGAACCATCTATGAAGTAACTTTGAGAAGTTTTAACCCATATTACGTCCCTACAGGACGCGGGATTTTTGTTATGCGTTTTCTACCGATATTACGCCCCTAACGGGGCGCAACGACGAATATTCATCAAAGTATAGGGCGGATATGCTGCATTTTCATTCCGGCCTTCTGCCCTTACCGCGAATTTCGTCAATGCTGATTTTCCACACCGACGTTCTGTCTATGTTTTTTTGAATTTCATTGTCGAAGGCATCCATTATATCGGGAGTGTGGCGCCTGCAGATAATTTCCAGCGCGCGGATCATTTCTTCATGATCTGTTATTTCCAGGGCAATTCCGTTTATTACCGCCGATTCATAAAAAAGGGCAAAGGCTCCGGGAACCGCGCGCGCATATCCCACACAGCTAATACAAACACGGTTATCGTACCTGAGGTTATCTATCTTGCGTCCATCTTTTGCCGAGTGGAAATATATCCATTCTCCTTCACGCGCCAGGGACAGGGGAATGCAGTAAGGACTCCCGTCGGCGTTTATCGTAGCCAACACCGCGAAGGAGCATTTATCAACCACTGCCAGAGCCGAATCTCCGGTCAATTCCCTGTCTTTTCTCCGCATGTTTTTCTCTCCCGGGGAAACGCTGATTCTCTTTTGTTTTTTACTCGCCGGAATCTCCGGAATTTCCTGAAGGTTCCGCCCATTTTTCGGAAAATCCCAGCGCGACGGCGCGCGACGCGATGCGCGGAAAACTTTCGTAATTCATCGGCTGCTCCGCCGCCGCAAGCGTCTCGCGGTACGAGGGCAGCCTGTTGTAGTTTCCGGAGACGGCGGCGGCGATCTGCGCGCCGTATGTCGCCCATAGTTCAGGGACACATCCTTCCGGCAAAATGCCCCAGGCGACTTCGTCGCGCACATGCACAAGGGCTGCGACAGCGGCTACAACCAGCGGGTCGCGCTCCACGCCCATGAAATTATTCCTGAAAAGTTCCGCGTCGCTTTCCGACAAATGTGCTGTAACGTCGCGTATAAACGATTCCCTGTCGACGCCGAAACGCCGCAACTGATATACCGTGGAACGGCAGCTTTCCGGAGTCAGTGAATTTTGAAGCTTCAGCGTTTCAAGCACCGCCGCGTGTACAGTCTTTCCTATAAGCTCTCCCATGACACAGTGCTTGCCCGTGCCTGTCAGAACCGTCTCGCTTCGCAAACGGGATGCGATTCCTATCTGATCAGTGCCGGTTCCGGTGGCAAGACCGTCGGAGTAACGCGATCCGACCATGAGTTCCTGTAATGCCGCCGTTTTCGCTTCCGTAGCGGTGATAATAGCCCTCACCATCGCGCCTTCCGTCAGTTCCTGGTTTACGAGCAGCATGATATTGATCGTGCCGTGCCGCGCAAATTCTTCAGTTGAAACTCTTTCATACGAGCCGTTCCATTCATATACCGTCGCCCTGTCGCCCGCGCGTCCGGCGTTGGTTTCCACGCCGCCCGTAACCACCGCGACGGCGACAAGGTCGCGGAAACGGGCTTCCTTTACTGCCGCGTAACGCATGTTGGCGGCAGTGCCGAGCGAGGCGCAGGATTCATCCGAAAGTCCGTATGTCTGGCAGGTTAGCCGGCGATAGGCGCGAGGGTCTCGGGAAATTATCCGGTTCATCGCCCTGTCATGTCCCGCAGGCTCGCACGACTGATGGTTGTATAAACAGGTGAGGTCTTCTCGTATCCCGCCGGCGGCGGAACAGGTGGAAATTACGCGGTGCGGCGTCAGAAAGCGCGCGTAAATAATTTTCTCATCGCGGTGAAGTTCTACTCCGTCATAATATGAACCAAGATACATTTTTTGATCTCCAATACAAAAACCGACCACTGAGACGCAAGGCATTACGTCTCTACTGTTTAGTCAGGTCAATCACTCACTTTGCCGATCATGAAAACGGCAAGCGCGATAAACGCAATCGCAAGCGCCGCAAGGTAAGCCAGTTGTACGCCGGGCAAAGCCTGCCCTCCCGCCGCGGCGCGAACCAGTTGCGACGCCGGCGTCAGCGGCATAATTTTTATTATCGCCTGCAATACCGACGGGTATGCGTCAACGGGGAAAAAGGTTCCGCACAGGAAAGCCATGGGCGTAATCACAAAGCTGTTCAACATTCCCTGATCGGCATGGGAACGAGCCAGCATCGCTGTACTGATGGCAAGCGCGGAGAATGTTACCGTAGTCAGAAGTACCGCCGATATCAGAGCCGGGGAAAAAACGATAGGCACGCGGAAAAGAAGTCCCATGACAATCACGATACACGCCGCCAGGCTTCCGCGTATGACCCCGCTGACAATTTCTCCGGCGACATACGCCCAGTCCGGAACCGGCGCGGTGCGAATCTCATCAAAGGTTTTCCAGTAGAAGCGCGCGATATTAATCTCGGTGGAAAGAGAGAAACTGTTGATCATCGCGCTCATGGCTATAAGGCCGGGCAGAATAAAGGCGCTGTATTCAAGCCGTTCCGCCGCAGCCCTGCCGCCCCAGCCGAATGTAATGAAGTAAAGGAGCGGCGAAATGGAAAAAGAAAAGAAATAGCGCCAGAACTTACGTCTAAGAATGATGAGTTCGCGCAGAATGACTGCCGCTGCCTGTTGCATATACGACCCTACTCTTCGTTGGATTTGACCCGGCGTCCAGTCAAACGGATAAAAACATCTTCAAGATTCGCCTGGCGGACGGTCGCCTGAGCGTCCAGTTTTGACAGAAAACGCGCCGCGTCTTCGCGGCTTTCAAAAAACTCCGTTCGCGTCCCCGATGAATCGGAAAAATCCACGGCGACGGTTCCCGCGGAAGCGATCAGGGATTGCGGGCTGCCGTCCGCGATAATTTTTCCCTTGTCGATAACCACAACCCTGTCAGACAGCATTTCGGCTTCCTCGATATAGTGCGTGGTCAGCACAATCGTACATTCCGCTTCCCGCAATTGCCGGATCAGTTCCCAGACGCGCCGCCGCGCGTGAGCGTCAAGACCCACGGTCGGTTCATCCAGCAGAACTACACGCGGGTTGTGAACCATCGCTCTTGCTATGGAAAGCCGCCTTTTCATGCCGCCGGAATATGTTGAAACCCTGCGCCCGGCGGCGTCCATAAGCTCGGCGAATTGCAGCATTTCTTCCATTTTGTTACGGAGGTTTTTCCGGGACATTCCATACAACATTCCATGTACGCGAAGAGTTTCAGCGCCGGTAAGCTCCGGATCGAAATTCAGCGTTTGGTGTACGACGCCGATCTGCCGCTTCACCTGTAAAGGCTGTGCGACTACATCGTATCCTCCAATGGATGCCGCGCCGCCAGTGGGTTTTGTCAGCGTGGAAAGGATGCGCACTGTCGTTGTTTTTCCCGCGCCGTTCGGACCAAGCACGCTGTGAATGGCGCCTTTTTCCAGGGTCAGCGACAGGGCGTCCAAAGCCGTCACGCTTCCATAACGTTTAGTCAATTGATCGAGTGTAATCATGGAACCTTCTTTTCAGTGGGCGCGATAAATCGCGCCCACGGAGTTTATACATTTACGCAAGCGTAGACTTGGGAGCGCAGGCGTCCTCGCCTGCATGATTTCTTGCAACCATCACTGAATTATAAATAAATACAAATAGTAAATTGCAAAACCCCTGGGTACGCGGGCGTCTCACCCGCAAATCTTTGAAAATGCGGGCAGGATGCCCGCGTACCCGGGCAAAACCGGAGGTTTTGCAATTTCCTCCAAATTGTATGGTTTTTTCCATCATTTAATAAGATTTGTACATTTTATGCAGGCGGGACGCCTGCGCTCCCAAGTCTACGGTTCGTCCTATGACGATTACGGCCGGCGGCCGGACGGAATTGCAGTCCGCGCCGATGTTTTGCAAATCTGTTACGGTTATTTTCTGCCCGGCGCGGCTCCCCTGCTCAATTACGGCGACCGGCGTTGATGGATCAACATTTCCGTCAATGAGGGATTTTGCTATTTCCGTTCTTCGTTCAACGCCCATCAATACTACCAGCGTACCCGCCGCGCGATACAATGCCAGGAAATCAGCTTCTCCGCCTGAAACGCATGGATGCCCCGTCGCAACCGCAAACGAATTTGAAACGCCCCGGTGCGTAACAGGGATGCCGGCAAAAGCCGGCGCGGCAATGCAACTGCTGACGCCGGGAACAATTTCAACCGCGATGCCTTTTTCCATCAGATGGGCGGATTCCTCTCCGCCGCGCCCGAATACAAAGGGGTCGCCTCCCTTCAGGCGGGTTACGGTCTTTCCGCCCGCAGCCAATTCCGTCAATAATGCGTTTATACGCTCCTGCGGCCACGGGTGCCTGCCCGATTCCTTTCCGACGTAAATCAATTCCGCGTCGGATCGCGCCTCACGCAGCAATTCCGGGTCTATCAAACGGTCATAGACGACGGCGTCCGCTTCGCGCAGACATTCCAGCCCGCGCACGGTAATCAGACGCGGATCGCCCGGACCCGCGCCGACGATGTAAACTTTGCCTTTTTTGCGCTCCACTTTTTGCGTTTCCATATATCACCCGTTTTTGCCGACGTTTGGACGTACATTCATCATGAGTTGTTCCAACAGCAGTGAAATATCCTCAAAGGCGTTGCCGGACATCCGCGCGGGACGCGCGATCACCAATACATGACAATTTTCACGCCGCGCCGCTTCCACTTTTTCCATAACGCCTCCCGCCGCGCCGCTGTCTTTCGTCACCAGTGTTCCTATCCCGTGTTCCCGTATCTGCCGGATGTTTTCCTCGACGCTGAACGGGCCTCGCCCGGTAATAACGCGGTTTTCAGGTATTCCAGCTTTGCGGCAGGCTTCCACGGAAGATACTTCCGGAAGCACGCGGGCAAACAAAGCGATTCCCGCGCGGACGGATTCTCGCGCGTAAGGCTCCAGATTCCCGGAACCCGTGGTCAGAAAAACCGGCATGCCGTACGCAAAAGCCGCAATCGCGGCTTCTTCGTGAGAATTAACCCGCCGTATGCCGCTTTCTTCGAGCAGTGTCTCAGGGCGAACAAAGGTCGTGTAATAAATGCCGGCGGCTTCGGCAGCCCGCATCGCGGTTTCGCGCGCTTTTTCCGCATAAGGATGCGTCGCGTCAATCACGGCGCTAATGCGTTTTTCACGAATCAGCGCCTCCATTTCCGGTTCCGTAAGCCGTCCATGACGCAGGGACGCGCCCGGAGGCAGTTCCGCGTCCAGGGGAATTTCCGTCGCCATTGAAACCAGTATTTCATAACCGGCAAGCGACAAAGCCTCCGCGATGTACGCCGTTTCGGAAGTTCCGCCCAAAAGCAAAATCATAATTGGTATCCTCGCGGCGTTACGAAAAAACCGTTCAGATTCAGCGAAGAGCTGTTCCCGACAATCACCAGGCTCTGCATATTCATTTCCGCTTCCGTAAAATGTCCCAGGTCGGAAATCTCAAGGCGTTCGTCTTTGCGCCCCACGGCCGTGGCGATTCCCACCGGTGTTGATGACGGACGATGACGCAGAAAAACAGCCGCCGCTTCTTCAATCTGTCTGGTTCTTTTCCGGCTTTTCACGTTATACAGGGCGACGACAAAATCGGCTGCCGCTACGGCTTCAAGCCGCCGCAGAATGACGTCCCACGGAATAAGCAGATCGCTTAAACTGACGCAGGCGTAATCCAGCATCAGCGGCGCGCCTAATCGCGCCGCCGCGGAGTTCGCGGCGGAGATTCCCGGAATGATTTCAATCGGCGCGTGAATGTTTTCCTTTGCCGCAATTTCAACAACGAGTCCGGCCATTCCGTAAACGCCCGCGTCGCCGGAAGACAGCAGCGCAACCGTTTCGCCCCGCGCGGCGCGTTCCAGCGCCATACGGCAGCGTTCGACTTCCCGGCGCATTCCCGACGCGATGATTTCCCTGCCTTCGGTCAGATCGCGAACGTACTCAAGGTAAGGGCGGTATCCGATGATTACGCGGCTGCGGATTATCGCGTCTTCCGCTCGCCGCGTCCTGTCGTCGGGACAACCGGGTCCAATGCCGACTACAAACAGCCTTCCCTTGCAATCGCCACCGTCACTCCGTGAATGATGTTTTTGGGCAGTATTAATCGTGTTTTCCTCCCCGCCAGCAGCGCGCAGGGTTCGGCGACGGCCGGCAGCCTGACCTTTGACGCGACAAATTCCGAATGTCTGAATTTTTTGACCGTTGAAACAATTTCATCCGAAGAAATAAACCGCAGACTTAATCCGAGCGTTTCCGCGGCGTCCAATAATCCTTTTTCATTTTTTTTAATATCGGCTGAAGCCATAAGGCGAACTTCGGCCGGGTTTGAGTTTACGCGGCGCAGTCCTTCGATTACGGCGTTTACGATGGTTTCGCCCGGAACGCCGCGACGGCAGCCGACGCCGACGATCAGGGTTTTTGCAGCTTCAGTAGTCGTTGAAATGACCGGATCGGCGCCGATGCTGTTGGCGACGCGCAGCGCCAGATCGTTTGCGCCTCCTTCGTGTCCGCTCAACAGGCTGACAGCCCAACGACCTCCTACATCCACGACGACGACAGCCGGGTCGGACGTCTTGTGTTTTACCATCGGCGCTATTGCCCTCACTGCCACGCCGCAGGGCGCGATATAGACCAGCCCTTTGTACTCCGGGAATATTTTTTCCGTAATAGACATGGTCGATTTGAAGGTAGACGCTTTGCCGAATATCGGGACGCTTTCATGAAGGAATATATTCGCTTCCGGAAAATCTTCCAGCATACGCCCGGCAAGTCTCGCGCCCTGACAGGACAATGTAATGACGGCAATCTTCACAGATCCATTCCCTGAACAATAATTGACTTTACCAGTGTGTACACAAAACACCGCTCACGCGCGTTTTTACAAACAGTTCCGTCGGCAAAAAATCCATGTTGGTCTGAAATAAACGCAAAGAATGTTTCACGCATTCATCGCGCAAAAAGCGTGAAATCAGGCAGGTTTCCTGGCTTTTCCAAGCCGTCGGTCTTCCCATCCTTTTTCGGAGAACAGTGACCTGGATTGACGGCTTCCGGCCGCTGATGACGCATGGCAACCGGCATAGGGATCTACAGTGGCGCAACCGCTCCGGATTTTCACCCGGATATTCATACGATTTCTACTGCGGCGACGCAATCAGGCATGTATACTGCGTTGCGCTTGTTCGGTCTCCTCGACATATTGAGTAATATGCCTTCGTCGCCCTCACTGCGCACGCCTTGTATCCACGCCCGCTTGCGCCGCCTCGTGACGAAACCGTATGAAATATCCGGGTTAACCGGATTCCCTGACGCCCGAAATCACAAAAAATTAATTGTTATGGAACCGGAGAATAAAATCAATTGTAAATACGCCTGTTTGAAATATGCCTGATACGGTTTTCTCACAGGTGATGTTCGGCGCGATATGGGTGGGAATCGGATGAGTTCGCAGAGGGATATGGGATTACTTCACAAAGCCTGGAATGAAATCATACGCCGTCTACAGCCTTGCCATTGGTATTTTCGGCGGGCTTTTATTGCTGCTGAGAGTCACAGGCGCGTTCATGCCCGCGCCGGTTGCGCGTTCCGGCAACGCGGGCATTTTGTTTGCCGCTCGCTTGGAAACCGTATAAAATTAATTTTTAGTATTTTTTCAGCGAAAGGACGGGGCGATGAGCATACCAATTTCGGAAATTGATTTTTCGCGGTTGCTTGATGTGCGTCTTGACTACCTGTTCAAGCTGGTTTTCGGAAATGACGCGCCGAGGCTTATTTCGCTGATTAACGCCATTTTCGCGAACAAGCGTATAGACCGCGTCATTACTGATTTGGCTTTCATTAATACGGCTTTGGAAAAGCAGTCTGAAATTGACAAGTTTTCCATCATAGACATGATGGCTACGTTATCGGACGGCTCAACGGCGTGCATCGAGATGCACCTCTACGGGCTTCCCGAATTTAAGTACAAAACCCTTCATACATGGGCAAAAGTATACGGCGAAGGGTTGAAAGAAAGTCAGATGTATTGGGAAAACAATCCGGTAATCTGTATTTCATTCCTTGATGGAGCCATAAAGGACGCTACGGGCGAACCGCTGAAGGCTGTACATACGCTTTTTCAGGTGCGTGAGCGCGACGGGCACGAACTCCTTCTGCCTGATATGGAATTGCATTACATCAATATGCGGGCGTTTGTGAAGGAGTGCCAAAGCCGTGAGACGCCGCAGGATATGTTTACCCGATGGCTGACGCTGATTACGCAGTCGGAGCAGAATGATAAAGAGGTTTTAAAGGAAATATGCAAAGCAGACGAGGTGATAGCCATGACGATAGGGGTATTGGCAAGACTTAGCGAGGATCAGGCTACGCGGCTGGCGTATGCGCGGCGCAAGGACGCAATGACGCATTACTACGCGGTGGTGAAACGCTCGGAAGAAAACGAACGACGGATTGAAGAATATAGCCATCAATTGGACGACGAACGCCGCCGCTCGGAAGAATACCGCAACAGTGCGGAAGAATACCGCAACAGTATTGAAAAAGCGGTAAAAACCATGTACGCCAAAAAGTGGACAGTGGCGGAGATTTCCGAAGCGTTGGCGTTGCCGGAAGAAGAGATAAAGAAATATTTATGATTATCAGCGATTGAAATGCTTTTTGTATAACTAAAGCAGACAGTCCTTTGCTTCCATGTGAAAATCGGCATATCTGCATAATTTCCCTGCTCTGTTCCGTATCCACATGCGAAAAATCTTTTTATTGATCGCGCCGACTTGGAATTTTGCCACAAAACCAACGAAATTCGTATATTTCTTGTTTCAATGCGCGAAATTCGCGGCACAAAACATGGTATGGCAGCGGACTTTTGGATTGTGAGAGGTGTAAAGGCAATGTCTACTCCTGACACGCCTGACCAATAACAGAAATTTATAGAATGGCAGCGTTTATTAATTTGGTGAGGCAAACAGGGAAACTTACTCCAGTCAGGGAGTGCGGGCTTTACCGGCTTTTCTTATTCGTACCGTATTAACGGTATTAACGGGGTTACTGCCACCGTTGCGCCAAACCGCTTGTTATCGGCTGGCGTTCTTGTCAACTCACTGTATTTTACCCAAATCTTCATATAATTGTCTTGCTAGGTCTGCCGCCGTATCGAAAAAATAAACAGTCTTCGTTGCTTTTATTTCCGTTTTCAACTTTTCTAATTTTTCCTTGCCAATCGGGTCTTGTTCAATGTCGCTAACTTTCACATTGGCAGTATCTTTAATTAGATATAAAAGCATTTTTTTATTACTTGTTTTTGCTTGTTGAAATTCTAATTCTGTCATAGATATTCCTGTTGCTGGGTCTATACTCCCATATCTAACTCCAAAAACTCCTACATAAATGTTTGCACCATTGACTTCTGCAATTACCTTGTTTGCAGGTGGATGATTATTTGGGTCAGCACCAAAATGCTCCATGCCAATAAATTTCATATTTCTTTTAGAAATTTGGTCAATTAGAAGTTTTCGGTGTTCCACCAAATCCACATATGTAGAACTTAAAAACACAGAAGGATTAGTTTTAATAGTTACTGTTTTTTGATGAGTTCCAACTGTCAAATCCTTCAATTCTTTTAGTCGTCCAAGTCTTAGTTCCTCATTTTCTCGCAGTTTTTCTTTTATTTTATTGTACGCATCGGTATCGTTCGAGCCTATATATTCCACTAACTTTTCTTCTAATGAATATCTTTGGTCTTCAAGTGAGCCAAGAAGTTTCCGAAGATAATGTAATCTTTTGGCTTGGATTTCTTGTTCGGTGTCTGCAACACCAGATTTGATGCTGAATGTCTTGACCTTCTCTACTTTCTTTATTTCTCTTTCGGCTATACGGGGTGATTTTGATGCGAAGGCTTCAAAAAAGATAATATAATCTGTGGGTTGCATTCTACCATAGTGGTCAAAAAGATATATGATAACTTCAATTTCTAAATTTGAATTTGAAAGGTATTCCGAAATTGTTTCAGCCATTTCAACAGCAACTTCCTCATAACTGAAACCCGCTACACCTGTACCTATTGCAGGAAATGAAATAGAATTTAAACTAAGTG
>Ga0099364_10009863_pt1 | contig 13213 bp, 9 predicted proteins | sample TergutTh196P3_FD_73070 | JGI IMG/M metagenome (GOLD analysis project Ga0099364, IMG submission 73070) | Microcerotermes parvus P3 segment gut microbial communities from Pointe-Noire, Republic of the Congo - Th196 P3 | ecosystem: Host-associated > Arthropoda: Insects > Digestive system > Gut ...
CGCCGTTCAGGCCGCCCGTGAAGCGGCACGACGCATGCAATGTACGAACAACCTGAAACAAATTGGTTTGGGTGTTCATAATTTCATCAGTGCACGAAACAATGCACTTCCGCCTCTCGAAGTGAAACGTGCCGGTGCGTCGGTTTTCGTGATGATCATGCCGTATCTTGAACAAATGTCGGTTTATCAAATTATCGAGGAGTATCAAGGCGGCAGAGGACAAGGCACTGGTTTTGACCAGGACCTCGCTGCCAGTGGAGACGATGGTTTTTGGCGTGACATTGATGATATGACCAACGAAGGACGCAGAGCTTTGTCGTCCATTCCCTGGGTGAAGTGTCCCACCCGTCGTTCAGGTGTGCAGGGTTCGGTACTTGACGGTAGTGAATTGCCTGCTGCAGACACCATTACGCGAACTGTCAATGGTTTCACAATGAACAATATTCGTTCGTACGGTCCGTATGGCGATTATGCGCCGGTGATTTACACAACATACGAATCACCGGATTGTTCGAACTGGCAATGGATTTCAACAGATAATGAAGCCAATGGCGTCAGATACGCGGATCATCCGGGAAATTGCAGTCCGTTCCGTCGTGCAAGAACGGAAAATTGGCCCGGCACGACGACTGCGAATGGTCTGACATGGACTCCCAAGGACTCCTTGTCCCGTTGGGCCAACGGAACGACAAATCAGTTGATTTTTGGTGAAAAGCATATCCCGCTGGGGGTTCTTGCCGAAGACGGAGTGGCTTGGCGGCATGACCAGAGCTTTTTGAACGCAACAGATAGTGGTGCCAGAGACTGGGCCATTGGCCGTGCCGTTGCGGAATCACGCCCTCTTGCACGTCCAACGGATACGAACGCCCCCCAAAACTATTTTGGCAGTTGGCATACAGGAACCGTGAATTTTGTGATGGGCGATGGTTCCGTCCAGGCAGTTTCGACCACGACATCAGGAAGGTTGCTTGGGATTCTGGCAAACGTGGCCAGTATGGAGTCAGCGTCCCTGCCGTAATACTCGTATCCAGAACACGTTTTTTGAAAGAATGGTATGAAACGGATAATAGTAATCTGTTTGCTTGCTTTTGTTGCCGTGTCGGTCGGTTGTAGCAGCGGCAACGTCGGACTCAAAGGTACGGTTGTTTTTACCGATGACAAAACGCCTGTGCCAAACGGGATTATATGCTTCGATTCCGGAACGATTAATGCACGCGGCACAATCAAATCGGATGGCACATTCGTCATGGGGTCGCTGAAAGAAACAGATGGTCTTCCGCCGGGAGATTATCGAGTGTTTTTTATTGACGTCCAGGAACAAACCGGTGAAAGAACAGGTGCACCCGGTGATGCTTCAGAACCAGTTTACACGTCCTTAATTGATTCGAAGTACCTCTCACCGGACCGGTCCGGTTTAACGGCGAATGTGACAAAAGACACAAAAACGCTTTCTTTTGAGCTTGATCGTAACCCAAACACCAAACGATAAGGCAACTGAGTCATCAGATGATTTCGTCAATACGGCAAAAAACAAACAGCCGGAGACTTATGCCGTACAACGCCATGGACTTTGCATTTATGTCTGTGAACTTTGTGTATTCCATTGTGTTCTTTGTGTTGAAATATTTTAACACAAAGGCCACAAAATTAATACCAGTCAAATGGCGTTCGAAAGTATAGTCTTGGGCTTTTGCCGGAAAATATATTAAGACAAGATTTACAGGATTATTTCGATAGGGGGCAAAAAGAACATCCCCCATCCTGAGAATCTTGTTCGATGATTTTTTGACGAAAACCTTACCTGTCATTTCGCCCGTCGTTTTGCACGGCGAGGACCGCGCGGAGGAACGTGATCCGTTTGGCAGTGTGGAGCGGTTGTTCGTGGCCGTCAGTGATTCCAAGAACTTGCGAGCCGATTTTCGTTGCGTCCGACAGGTTGGCGTTTTCCTGTTCCGCAACGAGAGCGATCAAAATTGCCCGGCGCGCGGGTAGCAAGTCACTCATGTCAACCGAATGCTGATAGGCGTTGTGTAACGCAAATGCGTCAAAAGCACCTGCCGCACGGTAAAACATCATGCTCCGCAAAATGTAGGGAATGCTTGTCGATTCGGCATTGTATCCCCCGCTCAAGGCTTGGCCGATGGGCCGATCTTCGGAGAAAATGCTCCGGCCGCCGGTCAACACGGTTTTCAAATCGAGTTTTGCCGCTGTGCTCATCTCGACAGCGGCACCGGCTTTGATTTCGCCAAGTTTGATGACCCAACGGCCATACACGACAAAACACTGTTGCAGGTCGAAAGGCGAAGCGTTCATCACATGTCCGCGGGGGATGCCTTCCTGTTCGACAAGTTCGGCCACAATGGGCATGCTGGCATATTCGGTCGATGACCAGTTGGCCGTCAGGCTGCGCGTTGCGCGTGTTTGCATGGGCAGGTTGGTGATCGTATTACCGGGCGAACCGAGTGTGTAGGCCGTGTCCCACTGCGCGAGCGAAACCGTGCGCGGTGACATACCGCCCAATGCCGAACCGGGCAAGCCCAGCCAGGCAAATCGCGTATCGGGTTGCTGTGCATGGCCATCGGCTGCAAAACGCAGATTCAATGCCCGGTCGTTGGGGCTGTAAATGCCTAGCCATGCTGTGCCGCGTGCCGCCCCGTTGACCGTGTCCAGGTCGATCAATTCCACTTGGTTGACGATGACGTCATCGACCTGCGTGTGTCGGGCGATCATGGCGGCAATCAGGCAAAACAGCAGCACCCAGCATGGAAAGGTCAGCCAAGTCAACAACGGACGTTTCAACAGCTTGTGGACGAGCAGCCAATCACCGATTCCGACGACCACAAGATATAAGACCAGCAGAATCATCACAAAGGTAAACGAAATCCCCTTGACGTTTTCAAATTGGTCGAGGGCGCTGCGCAATTGGCCGGACAAGTCGTTGTAACCCGGTTGCATGAGCGAATGCCCGGCAAGTTGCTCTTTTTGCGATGCCCGTTCCGAAACACCGAGCAGTTTGGCGACAAGGATGGGGCGGTCGCGCCAGTTGCGGATCGGTGCCTGGTCGAGATCGCCGCCCATGTAAACAAGCGAGCCAAGTCCCATCGGTACGCGCAGGATCAACGGCAGATCCCTGTCCGACGCTTCAATGATACCTTGCGGTTCCGAAAAAGACGGCGTTTCGATAAACGGCGCGTCGGCGGTGCCGGTCATGTTGATTGGTGTGACGGTTGCATGTTGAAATTGCGAAATATACACTTCGTAAGGAGTTGACAAACGCAACGACGCCATTCGTTCGTATTTGCCCGGCAGGAAATCGGCAAAGATCGCCTGGTTGCCTGAAACCAGCGATTCGCTGTTTTTGCCCGCGTTGAAAATGATGTGACCGCCAAGTTGTAACCAGCGTTTCAGGGCAAGCAGTTGCGGGTGACGGATCGTCACACCGTGATACAAATCGGGATTGGCCGACAAAATGATGGTTGAAATCATCTCAAACGCCAGTGGATCGTCCGGCAGATCGTTCAGCGATTCGAGCGACACAAGTATCGGGCGATTGTGTTCACGAAACGGCATGTAGGTCAATGCCGCTTCGAGTCCCAAATCGCCTGCCGCCAACACGAAATAAACCGGCTGTTCCATCGGAACGGAGACGGGAAAATAATCGTTGGACAAAGATTCATTCGATGAACCGGTTTCGCGCGGCGAAAAGACACGTTCAGCAAGAAAGCGTGAGTCATTATCGCCTGTTTCGACGCGCACCGTCAATGTTCCGTTTTCGCGGCCAAAGCGCACCAGTGTTGTTGCGGACATCTGGTTGTTGGAAGCGGACTCGTCGATGACGGCACGAAAGCGGGTCGGCGTACCATCCGGGTCAAGTGTGGTCAGGGTCACCACGGCATTGGCTGGCGGTTTACCGGAAAAAATCACGCGGCAAGGAATCCAATAACCGGTTTTATAAACGCCCTGAATGCCAAGTTCAACGCGATCAATTTGAAATGTGCCGATTCCCTGTGCCGGTCCGTTGACCATTTCAATTTCCGCAAAAACCGTCATGCCTCCCAAGGTGAGTAGCACGACTATCATCAACGCCCCAAACATAAACTGTAATAATCGCGTCATCGTTCAAAAGTCAAAAAAAGGATTGGGGAGTCGCACAATAATCATGGGAACATTTCCATGAGAGTCGCATTTCCATCAGAGCCGCGAGAGTGATCGAGCGGAATGACCGCTCCGTGACCGTCGCGGCTCTGATGGAACGAACCTCGAGTTTTGCGTGAGTCCCTGGTTTCCGGATCATGGTCTGTTGGGACGGGATCATCACGGCATAAATTTTGAAATTTGCTCCATCAGTCCCGGCGGGAGTTCCAGACCGCCTGCCATTGACTGCATCATCTCCTGCTGTTTGACATTGGCCTCGCGCATGGCCGATTTGAATGCGACGACAATCATATCTTCGAGCAGCTCGCGGTTGTCCTGCGTCATGAGCGACTCGTCAATGCGGCACGAAACCGGCTCAAGCTGACCGGTCACCTCGACTTCGACCATCCCGCCGCCCGAACTGCCCTTGACGCGGACATGTTGCAGTTGCGATTTGGCTTCGCGCATTTTTCCGGTGACTTCCTGTGCCTGCTGAAACATCTCGCCAAAATTCATCATATTGTCAAACATTGTAACGTCCACTATCATACGTGAATACTAAAATCCTGAGAAACATCAAGTCAATCAGTTCATCATACAGCAATCCTCCATTGGATTCAAGTCACTCACACCGTGTTCAAGTTTGAGCGTTTGCACCAGGAGACGTCAGAGGAGTTTGAAGTCCAATCTTCCATCACAATCCCTGGCATCCTACTGATCTTGCAATCATCATGGTTCAGACAATTTGCGAATCACCGTCGGCATGATGCCGCCGTTTTGATAATACACGAGTTCGACCGGCGTATCGATGCGGACTTTGGCGGGAAACGTGACGGTATCGCCGTTCGGTTTTTTCGCGGTGACGGTCATTTCGCTTCCCGGCAAAAAATCGTCGGCTATTGGTTGTAAATCGAAGGTCTCTTCACCGGTCAGACCGAGCGATTGCCATGTCACGCCATCGCGCAATTGCAACGGCAGAACGCCCATGCCGACGAGATTGCCGCGATGAATCCGCTCGAAACTTGACGCGATGACCGCCCGAACGCCGAGCAGCATCGTGCCTTTCGCCGCCCAGTCGCGGCTGCTGCCGGTTCCGTATTCCGCACCAGCCAACACGATAAGCGGCACGTTTTCCGCTTGGTATTTCACGGCGGCATCATAAATGGACATCGTTTCGCCGTCGGGCAAGTGTCGTGTCACACCGCCTTCGGTGCCGGGGGCAAGCAAATTGCGGATGCGAATATTCGCGAACGTACCGCGTGTCATCACCCGGTCGTTGCCGCGTCGTGATCCGTAACTGTTGAAATCGGCCTGAGTGACACCATGTTCCTGCAAGTAACACCCGGCAGGACTGTCCACTTTGATCGACCCGGCGGGCGAAATGTGGTCGGTTGTCACCGAGTCGCCAAGTGCAACTAGGCAACGTGCGTTGCGAATCGCAACCGGTGGCTTGACTTCCGGCGTCAAATTGGCAAGGAACGGCGGGTTTTGAATGTACGTACTGCCGATGTCCCAGGGGAAAAGCTCCGACGCTTGCGTCGGAATCGCGTTCCATTCGGGGCAAACCGTGTCGATGTTCGCATAACGTTGTTGGTACACCCCGGGATCAATGGCGAGTTTCGCCGTTGCGGCAATTTCTTCGTCCGACGGCCAAATCTCCCGCAAATACACAGGCTTACCGCTGTGACCGGTACCGAGCGGTTGCGTTGTCAAATCGAGATCAACTGTCCCGGCCAGGGCATACGCAACAACCAGCGGCGGACTGGCCAAATAATTCGCCTTGACAAGCGGGTTGACGCGGCCTTCAAAATTCCGGTTGCCGCTCAACACGGCGGCAACAACGAGGTCGTTTTTTATGATTGCCTCGGCCACCGGTTCCGGCAACGGCCCGCTATTGCCAATGCAGGTCAGGCAGCCGTAACCAACGGTATGAAATCCGAGGGCTTCAAGTGCCGGTTCAAGTCCCGCTTTTTGCAGATAATCGGTGACAACCCGCGAGCCGGGCGCGAGACTCGTTTTGACCCACGGCTTCGATTGCAACCCGCGCTCGACCGCCTTTTTCGCAAGCAACCCCGCCGCGATCATCAAATTCGGGTTACTCGTGTTCGTGCAACTGGTGATGGATGCAATGACGACGGCTCCGTGATCGAGAGGGGCGAGTGCGGGTGTGCCAAGTTCACCTCCTCGTTGCTCATCCCCTCGTCCCTCACCCCTCACCCTTAACCACTTTTCCGGCATGTCCCGCAACAGCACCCTGTCCTGCGGGCGTTTCGGTCCGGCCAGGGACGGTTCAATCGTTGCCAGGTTCAGCTCAAGCACCTTTGTGTATTGGGGCGTCGGTGCATTGCTTTCGCGGAACAATCGCTGTTTTTTTGCATACACTTCAACAAGTCGCACCTTCTTTTCATCACGGCCGGTTTCCCGCAGAAATGCCAGTGTGTTGTCGTCCATCGGAAAATAGCCCATGGTGGCACCGTATTCCGGGGCCATATTCGCCAAGACTGCACGATCGACGACCGGCATTTGGGCTGCACCATCGCCAAAATATTCGACAAATTTGCCGACGACGCCTTCTTTTCGCAGCATTTCAGTGACGGTCAGCACGAGATCGGTCGCGGTGACGCCGGGGGGCAGTTTCCCGGTCAGCTTGACACCGATCACCTGCGGCACGAGCATCGAATACGCCTGGCCGAGCATCACCGCTTCCGCTTCGATACCGCCGACGCCCCAGCCGAGCACGCCCAGACCGTTGATCATCACTGTGTGGCTGTCGGTGCCGACAACCGTGTCGGGAAACGCAATCGTCATGCCCGAATGCTCACACGGTTTTGTCAAGACAACCTCGGCCAGGTATTCCAGATTGACCTGGTGGATGATACCGACCGACGGAGGAATCACTCGAAAATTGTCAAATGCCTTTTGTGCCCAGTGCAGCAGGGCGTAACGTTCGCGGTTGCGCTGAAATTCGAGTTCGACGTTGTGTGCCATCGCATCGGGATGGCTACAATCGTCCGTTTGAATCGAGTGGTCGATGATCAGGTCAACAGGGATGAGCGGGTTGATCTTTTTCGGGTCGCCGCCGATTTTTTGCATCGCGTCGCGCATCGCCGCCAAATCGACCACCGCCGGCACACCGGTAAAATCCTGTAATATCACCCGCGAAGGCTTGAACGGAATTGACGTTTCATTGCCGTCCGGCGACCATGTTGCGAGATTTTTGACATCGGCTTCGGTCACTTCAAAGTTGTCGCAATTCCTCAACAGCGATTCGAGCAATACGCGAATCGAATACGGCAAATCCGCAATCTTTGTCAAACCCTGCTCTTCGAGAGCCGCAAGCCGCGTGTAGCAGTAGGTTTGGTTGTCAAGTTCGAACGAATGATACGATTGAAACGGCCCGGCGTCGGACATGAATCCCCCCTCAAAAACGCTTGATTGCATGGCTCACTGTGGCACAAAGGCATGAAACCGCCAATGATACGCCGTTTTGCCTTTTCCCGTAGTTCCCGACTGCTGGTTTTATTGGAACACAAATTTTGCTTATTTCGTACTGATCACAACAATTGCGACGTTGGCGTTGAGGTTCGGGGCATAGGTCACGGAGACACCCTGTTCCGTGTCGAGCGCAACGGTTTGGTGAATGCGATAGCCCTTCTCAGTGCAATAGTCCCGGAAATCGTCGATGGTCAAAAAACGCACATCCTCGGTGTTATGCCATTTCCGCGTCGAGGTGTCGTCGAGTTGCGGCGCGAGCCCCTGTTCGGCGAGCATCTTCCGGTAACGATGATAGCCGAGATTCGGGAAACTGACGATTCCGCGAATGCCGACCCGCAGCATTTCCGCAAGAATCAGGTCAACATCAAGTACGGTTTGTAGTGTTTTCGAAAGTACGACGAAATCGAACTGCTTGTCTTCAAATGCCTTCAAGCCCGCGTTGAGGTCGGCCTGCACGACGTCGAGTCCCTTGCGCAGCGATTCAAGCACCGACGTTTCGTCCAGTTCGATGCCCATGACACGGCGGAGTCGGCGGTTTTTCAACCGTTGCATCAGTTCGCCGGTTCCGCAGCCGAGGTCGAGAACCTTCGTGCGGAGCGGAATCAGCTTGACAATCTCGTCGTAATCAATGCGCCGGCCTTCCACAAGAAAATGACCGCGCGGCGCATCCGGTGGCGTTTCCTGCGATGATTCGTTGTCTTCAACAACGGTTGTCTCCGCCTCTTCGTATTCGATGAGTACGTCTTTTTCAACGTTTTGCAGGAACGCCCGGATCATTCCGCCGTAAGAATCGAGTTCGTTTTCGAGCAGGAACGCGTCATGGCCGCAATCGCTCTGCACGTTGCAATAGCTGAGTCGCTTGTCGCAACGCAGTGTTGCTTCGACGAGTTCCTGTGACTGAAACGGCGGAAACAGCCAGTCACTCGTGAAACTGAGGAACAGCCATCGGCACATCGTCCCGCGCAACCGGTCAACCAGTTCGCGTTGTGTGTTACCCAAGTTGAAGGTGTCCATTGCCCACGAGAGCGAAAGATAAGAGTTGGCATCGAACCGCTCAACGAATTTGTCACCCTGATGCGCGAGATACGAGCCGACGGAAAACGCGGTTTCAAAGGGCGTGTCAATATTGCGCCCCGTGTAACGGTCGGCGTCGAATTTCCTGACCATCGACTCGCGCGACAAGTAGGTGATGTGTCCCAGCATTCGGGCGATGGCCAGTCCGACCACCGGACCTTGCTCCTTGTCATAATACTGGCCGCCGTAAAAACGCGGGTCGTTGGTGATCGCGTTCCGCGCCACAATGTCGAAGGCCAACGCCTGGCTTGTCAGCCGCGCACTGGCCGCGATGACCACCGCTCCGGCCATGCGGTCGGGGAACCGGGCTGTCCAATCAAGCGTCATCAGTCCGCCGAGCGAACCGCCGATCACGGCGAGCAACCGCGAAATACCGAGGTAATCGACCAGCCGCTGCTGCACTTCCACGATATCGCCGATGGAGATTTTCGGGAAGTCCATGTCGTAAGGACGTCCGGTTTTCGGATTGATGCTGTCCGGGCCGGTCGTGCCGCGACATCCGCCCAGCGAATTGGCGCAAATCACGAAATAGCGGTCGGTGTCGATGACCTTGCCCGGCCCGACGGCGATGTCCCACCAGCCGGGATCGTCCGATTCATCGTGCCGCGCAACATGGGAGTCGCCGGAAATCGCATGGCATACGAACACCGCGTTGTCCCGGCGGTCGTTCAACTGCCCGTAGGTTTCATAAACGACGGTCACTTCGGGCAACTCACTGCCGCATTCCAGCCGCAACGGTTCATCAAACGTCACCCGCTGGGCATACTTCAATTCGTGTGCCGACCGCACACTGTCACTGCTCTCAAACAGGTCGTCATTCATGATCGAAATATCCAGGAAAGCCTGAAATCGACAACTCTACCTCACCAGGCGTCTGCCGCGTGGTTCGCGTGCCCCTTCAATAAGCGACCTGAGCCGTTGCAGAGGCCGTCGTGCGGGGACAAATCGTCTGGCTTCCGGTGCCGGAGTCGCTTCGCTGAAGTCCGGTTCGGGCATTTCGTCGTTTTCGATCATCGCTCGCTGTTCATCGTCATACACGAGAATGTCGAAGTCCTTGAAATAGTATTCCATGTCGGAACCACCGTGGAGTTGCAGCGCGACCTTGCCTTCCTTGAGGCATTCGGGGTCAACGATGTCGATGATAATCTGACCGTTCAGTTCGGTGATGAGACGGTCGCCGACAGCCACGATACTCACGGTGTTCCAGTCGCCTTCCTTGAAGACCTTTTCCGCCAATTCATTATTGCGGGCGACCCAGCCGCGGCCTTCCACCTCCCAAAGACTGGCAGTTGCCGCGCGGTCGATTTCATCCTGGAAGCCGCGCAACCAGTACGGTTTATCGACTTCGACGGCACGGAAGTACAGACCACTGTTGCCGTTGACCTGCTTGAACGTCACCCGTGCGGCGTGATCTTTCAGGATTTCCTCGTATTTGAGCATCCCGTCACGCGATTCGCCACGTTCGGCGGTGCCTTTGGCGACAAGCTGGTCGTCTATTTCCCATTTTCCGGCCGGCGAAACCCAAATGTCCTCAAAGTCCGGTTTCAACAGCTTTTGCCATTCGGTCGGGGGCAATTCCTTGACCCAGATATTGCGCCAACGGACTTTGCCCGTCGGTTCGCTGGACCCGTGAACCTGGAGGCCGAAAAAGCCTTTCAGGTCGGCCACGTCGGCAAAGTCAGAACAGACGACGTCGTTGACCCAAATCTTAATGCACGGGCCAATCGCCTGAATGACGAGTGTGTTCCAATCGTCTGCAACAAAGGCGTCTTTGGTGACTTCGGTGTCAAGGTTACTGATCCAGCGGCCACGGCGGCTTTCGTCATAAACGCGACCTGAATTTCCGGAATTTTGGTCGAGTTCGCACTGATAACCGTACACAACTTCGCGGTCGCCATTGGGCCGGGCGGAACTGCGGAACTGTACGCCGGAGTTGATCGGCTCGTCGAATTTGCATTCAAAATAGAGGATGAAGTTGCCGTATTCATCCGGGGTGCATAGAAAAGTGTTCGGCCCGTCTCCTCGCTGTCCAACAATGCAACCATCTTCAACATAATAAGTTGCGTCGCCGCCGCGTTTGATCCAGCCGTCGATGTCCTTGCCGTTGAACAGTGACTTATATCCGTCGCCTGCAGTGCAAAGTGTTGTCATGGCAAACAGGGCAACTAACACAAACATGGTTTTGCCCAACGAAAAACCGAATTGTAATCGCATGGTAAGTCTCCAAAATCAGGGGGGAAGTTACGATCCGTAATTCTGTGATTACGGGGTAAGTCTCATGACTTACAGTCAACATTGACATCTATTTTAGCACAACGGAGGGAAAATACCACCGTGCATTCACAAAAATTGGTTCTAGGCGGTTGAAGGTATATTTCTGCGCAGACACTAAATCTTACTCAAAAAAACCGACATTGCGATTCCTCCGGGCTTGTCAACAGCGAAATTGCGGCGATAATGACTTCACTGAAATGATCATTGATATGCAAAATCCACAATAGGATTGTGTTTTTGCGTCCGTGGCGCAACTGGATAGCGCATCGGTCTTCGGAACCGAGGGTTACAGGTTCGAATCCTGTCGGGCGTGTTTTTAGCTCGTCGCAAGTGTTGTTTTTATATAGACTTGCGGCGTTTTTTATTGCGCTGAATAATGTTTTGGGCGAAACCAAAAATGTCGGGGTCATACGAGAGGTCATAAAAGATTCCCCGTATAATGTCGTGTTTTGCAGTACTTATGAAATCAGGCGAAATATTCCCGCGAAGGCGTTTTCGTAAAAACGGGAAATCGGATATGACCGCAGATATGACCTCAAAATTCAATTTGAATATTCGGTGATATTTCTTTCGTCCGAAACGTCAGTGTAACCCGTTGTGACGCAACACGTTGGCGAGTGTTGCGTTCTTGGCAAAGAGGCGGGTATTTGGTCAAACCGCCCGGTTTTTGAAACCGACGCGAAGGTACGAAAAGCGAGACAAAATTGCCAAGAAATGACGAACCCCGGCGTGAACCGGGGTTGCGGAAGGCGGAAACGTCAATTTTTCGGCGAGAGGCCGGGCAGGGAGTTGATTGCGGCGGCTTGCTCGTCGGAGTCGATATGCGTGTAAATTTGCATCGTGAGGCGAATATCGGAATGCCGTGCCAGCGTTTGCGCGACTTTGGGCGAAACGTTCGCCCGACTCAAATTGGTAATAAATGTATGGCGGAGGGCATGGAAGTCGGCGAATTTGCCCTGTGAATCCTGATAGCGCAGGAAGTCGGAGGCCGCCCGCGTTTGACGTTCGGCGTCACCCTTTGCCTCCGTCAGCCAGAGGTTTCGGGCAAAACTCAAGTCGAACATCATCATTTCCGAAGTCCTGCGATCCACGTCACTCGTCTTGTTTGAAATCGGGAATAGGATTTCACTTTCGTTTTCGGGCTTGCGAATTTCAAGCCATTTCAAAAACCGCTCCACGATGTCCGAGTGCAGGACTTGAATATCGTCGCGTCGATGTTTGCTGTAAGCCGCCTCGACCGAAACGGTGGGGTTGTTGCGTTTGAGATTGAAACTCCGTAACGTCAGGCTGCCCAATTCACCACGTCTGAATCCCGTCCAAGCGGCAAGGATGTAAAGCATGGCACGATCCTGGCCAGTTAATCCAACCGCAGGCGGGCCGGTCTCGGCGGCTTGTACGAGCAATATGAACTCCTCCATTTCCAATGCCCGGCGGTCGTGCCGATGGTCGATGCGAACATTGAGCGGCTCGATGACGTCAAGCGGATTGAGTTTCATCCGCAGGTTTCTTACCAGCCAGCGGGTGAACGCTTTGAGTGCTTTCAAATAATGGTTGCTTGTCTGAATCGAAAGATGTTGATTCTCGCGCAGGTCAAGCAGAAAATTCTCAACGTCGGAGGCACGGATTTGTTTTGTTCGTTCCCAGTGACAAAACGTTTTGCATCGTTTGATCTTGGCGATGACTTCACCAACGTGACGCGGGTCGCTGTTTTTCGACTTCAGATGCTTTTCAAAGTCGTCGATGTGAACCTGAATCGGCTTGTTCATTTCTGCATCGAACGGGTCAAGCGTACCGGACTTCTCCTTTTCGACCTTTGCCATGATGTCGTTGAGCATCAGTTGGGCAACCTTCTTGTCGGCGGCCAGCGGTTTGTGACGCAGGATACCCAGTGCATCGCGATATTGCCCCCACCACTTTTTCGACTCGCTCGCAACCTTTTGACCGGTTGCCTTGTCTTTGATCATCACTTTCTTTTTGAATAGATTTGCCATAGCATTCTCCATGTAAAAATGTTGTTGTCAATAGCCCTTCGGACTCCAAGTGTGACCATGTTGCCGAGAGTTTTGGAACTTGCAAGCGCGATGTTTCAATTTTTTTTGGAATATTCCCAAACTTCTCGTTTTGGGCAGCCTGCGTCGATCCATTTGTCGAGTTCCTTGTATTTCCAAAAGACGGACTTGCCGATGTGAACCGGCATAGGCGTATAGCCCATCAAGTCCCAACTCCGCCACGTTCG
>Ga0099364_10009864_pt1 | contig 13213 bp, 7 predicted proteins | sample TergutTh196P3_FD_73070 | JGI IMG/M metagenome (GOLD analysis project Ga0099364, IMG submission 73070) | Microcerotermes parvus P3 segment gut microbial communities from Pointe-Noire, Republic of the Congo - Th196 P3 | ecosystem: Host-associated > Arthropoda: Insects > Digestive system > Gut ...
TAATTGATGATCTAACAGAAAAACCCCCTACACAAGCAACTCATCTGGATGAATTATACCGGGAAATTATAGCTGCCTCCCATTTTGTAGCATTGGTAAGGCGGGAACAGGCCACAATTCGCAGCCGTGTCGGCCGTTCCGACCCCTCTTCACCGGATAAGGTGCTTCGGGAAATGGCAGTAAACAACTTTTCATCAAATCTTCAGATTTTTGCCGATCTGGTCTATGAACTGTATATAAAACTGGTCGAAATTGACAAAATCGCAGCCAAGGGGAAAGTACCGTTTTATTCCCAGATGCCTGAGCTGTCCAATATAGGCCGTCTTCTGATAAGCAGTTAGAATATAGATAACATGAGATCTACAGTTGCTATTTTAGGTGCAGGGGCCTGGGGAACTACAGCGGCAAAACTTATTGCAGAAAAAGGCCACGAGGTATTTATCTGGTGTCATGAAAACGAAGTAGCAGTGGAAATCAACAGTCAGCATACCAATAAACGGTTTTTACCGGGAATATCGCTGCCTTTGGGGATTAGAGCATTTAATTCTGTGGAAGATACTGTATCAGGCAGGGAATTTCTTATTATTGCAGTTCCTTCCATTTATTTATTAAATATTGTAAAACAGCTTATACAGGTGCCGTCTATACGGGAAGGAAAGATCGCCATTGCGGTGATTACCAAAGGTTTTTTTGAAACCGAAAAAGGTCCTGCACTGATTATTGATGCCCTGGAGGATTATCTGCCGGGTTTTTACCGGAAGGCTCTTGTGTATATTGCCGGTCCCAGTCATGCAGAAGAAGCTGCCCGGGGAAAAATAACCGGCCTTATTTCTGCCAGCCGAAGTCCAAAAAATGCCATACGTTTTAGATATCTTTTAAAGAGCAGCCGGCTTTTGGTTTTTGCTTCCCTGGATGTCCGGGGCGTACAGGTGGCGGCAGCGGCAAAGAATGTAATTGCCATTGCTTTTGGGATTATGGATGCTCTTAAAACAAAAGGCGGCGAAGAAGGAGGAATGTTCGGCGATAATACCGAATCGCTACTTTTGGCAGCAGGGCTTAACGAGATACAAATCCTTGGGATGGCTATGGGCGCTACGCATCCGGAAACATTTGCTTCCATTTCCGGAGTGGGAGATTTAGATGTAACATGCCGTTCTGTTTATGGCAGAAACCGCCGTTTTGGCCGGGAAATCATAGAAAAAAATATTCTTGGATCTTTTAAGAGTATTGATGATATACTGATACATATTGGAGAAATCGGCTATTTACCCGAAGGAATTGCGGCAGCCAGGGCTGTTCAAATACTTGCAGAAAGACACCGGCTTAAAATGCCCCTTTGTACAGGGTTGTACCAGATTTTAAACAAAGAACTTAAACCACTGGAATTCCTGCGGAATTTCCTTAAAAATATGGAATAGGTATATGCTGGAAAAACTTACGCAAAAATTTTCGGATGCCCTGCGCTTTGTTGCCGGAAAATCGGTAATTAGCGAAAAAAACATTGATGATGCAGTAGAAGCTATCAAGATGGCCCTCCTGGAAGCGGATGTTAATCTTAGGGTTGTCCGGCGTTTTATTAACTCAACCATAGAAGAAGCAAAGGGCGAGAAGGTACTCCGCTCGGTCGATCCAGGCCAGCAGTTTATAAAAATAGTCCACGATAAACTTGTTTCGTTTTTGGGCGGAAGCGGCGAAGGTTTAAAGTTAAAGGGGCCGGATACCCTTTCTACAATACTGATGCTGGGCCTGCAGGGTTCCGGAAAAACAACCAGCAGTGCAAAGCTTGCCCTGCGCTTAAAAAAGGAAGGGCGCAAACCCCTTTTGGCAGCCTGCGATTTAATCCGCCCTGCAGCAATAGAACAGCTTTTTGTTCTGGGCACTCAAATTGACGTACCGGTATACAAAGAGGATGGCGCCAAAGACCCGGTGGCAGTGTATAGGGGTGCTTTGGCCCTGGCAAAAAAAGAACTATACGATACGTTGATTATTGATACAACAGGCCGCCTCCAGATCGATCAAGTAATGATGGATGAGCTAAAGCGCCTAAGAGATGCATCCAAACCAGATGAACTCCTCCTTGTTGCAGACTCCATGACAGGCCAGTCCGCTGTAGACATTGCTAAAACCTTTGATGAACAAATCGGTCTTAGCGGAGTGGTACTGACCAAATTTGATTCTGACACACGCGGCGGAGCAGCCCTGTCCCTAAAAACCGTTACCGGTAAGGCCCTTAAGTTTGTTGGAACCGGAGAAAAGCCGGAAGATTTTGAATCCTTCCACCCAGACAGAATTGCAGGTCGTATTTTGGGCATGGGTGATGTTGTTACACTGGTAGAAAAAGCCCAGGAAGTAATGGACCAGAAGCAAGCCCTGGAACTCCAGAAAAAAATGGAGAAGGAAACCTTTACCCTGGATGACTGGTTAAACCAGCTTCGATCGGTAAAGAAAATGGGCTCTTTACAAAAAATGCTGGACATGATACCCGGAATGGCAGGCCAAATAAGCGAAGAAGATATTAACAAGGAAGATTTTAAACATCAGGAAGCAATACTTTCTTCCATGACAGCAAAGGAGCGGGATAACCATTTAATTATAGGCCCTTCCAGAAGAAGCCGCATCGCAAAAGGTTCCGGTACTTCTGTTGCAGAAGTAGGAAGGCTCATTAAAAAATTCGAAAAAATGCGCACCATGATGAAAAAGGTTTCCAAGATGGGAAAAAATCCCGCCCAGTTTATGCAGCCCGGAGGGCTGTTCCCCCGGTAAAAGCAAAACGGCGTAGCGCCGGAAAAAGCCGCTGTTACAGAAACGGCAGGCTGACTTTAGTCAGCCGTGTGCGCGCCGCCCAGTTACAACAGATGATGGGAGGCAGAGGGTTTTCTTAATAATGCTGGTTTTCGCAGAAGATAGTTTTTATAAATCGGGTATTCTAAAAACCGGCTCTTTCTGCGAAGGGTCATCGTCGTCATCGTGTACATCGGGTATTACAACAGGCAGCTCTTCCTGGAAAGGCTGCCGGGATTGCCAACTGAAAAAACGGTAGCCGATGCCGATTCTTAGAGTGGGGCTGCCGGTAAGGCCCGAGAGCTTGGGGTTTCTGATTTCCAGCAATTCTTCGATTAATTCAAGGGCACCCATCTCGTAGCGGGTAGGCAGCCTGAAGCCAAAGAGCAGTTCGCAGCGGACAAACAGGGCGCTGGTAATACTGTAATCAAGGCCCGCACCGATGTTTATCCACCATGAGTTCCAGGCTGAAAGAGGGTAGGGATTACCGTTTTTATCCATGTCTTCTACAAAATAGCCGTCTGTGCGATGGTATGCAAAGCCGTCTTGATTTCTGCGCATAATCATTTGGACTATGTGGTATTCAATGCCAAGCATGGGGAACCAGGTAAACTGTTCATTGATTCTAAAGGGGTATTTTCCCATTAGGGCAAAACCCAGGCTCCTCTCAATTCCTACACCCATATTGTCGCTTGCCGGTGTAGCGTCAAACAACATCCTTTCTTCGTATGAATTACTTCCGCCCTGAATCATTATGGAAAATTCGCCATAAGTAAAGTCAAAAAATACAAAGCCCCCATAGTCAAATCTATCCATCTTCTGGATTGATTCCAAAGACCCCCCTTTAAGGGTGTATCGGGTAAAGGTATATCCTAAAAGCCCCCCGCCCCCGGCGCTTAGGGAAAAATCTGCGGCAAAAATATTTTTGGACATAAACAATACCATTATAAACAGGGCAGGTTTCTTCATTAGATTTCTCTTAAGGCAATTACGGTCTTGGAATAGATATTCTGGAAGCTGCATTTGCATTTGCAGTCCAGTCAAGAGTAAGCGCATATCTGCTGTTTGCAACAACCATGTTGCCTGTGGCGGTATTGCCATTAGGCGCAATTACCAATTCCGGAGGGGCGCCGGCAGGAACAAAGTTTACATGGTTGGGCCGGGTTTGATGGGGACGGAATGTTGCATAGCTGCCTATGTCAATGTTGTTTTGATGGTATACAAAGTACATTGCTGCGGTGGTATTTGATGTTGCATTAATTATTGCAGACACTGTGTATCTGTCTATAACATGATATTTGACAAATCTCATGTCTGCATCAATAACAAAGGTTATATAGCAGTAAACATAATCCGTTACACCAACATTACCGGACCATTCAATGTTAGTCCTGTTGCCTGTTGCATTTGCGTTCATAGTGATAGTGAATTCAAAAGTTCCATTACTGTTGTGCGCCAATGCACCGCGGGTAGAAGTTTGAATTAAACCAAAAGGAGCATCCGAACGACAATTATTATTCGTTGGGTTCGCACTATTGTTGGGTAATGTTGGGTCGGTATACTTGTATTGATACAAACCGGTGTAAGCGGCATTTACATTGTATGGTATATAGTTAAATGGACTCTGAGCAAAAGCAGTGCTGAATGCAGTCCACCTTGCGCTATGGCCGCTAAGTACCGAGTTAATGTTTGCCCAACGGGCAGCAGTGGTGCTTGGTGTTACCGCACCGCTTGCACCTGTTCCATCAACGATGTTGGTATTTCCGCCGTTAGAACGACCATATAAATAATTACCGTCATAATACCATTCACGCAATTGCGAGGCATCTGCTGCACCGGAAAGTCCGCCGTTACCTCTTGAGAAGGTAGCGCCGTACAGATTAAGCGGATTTCCATTGTGGTCATAGTTAATGATGGTATGTCCGCGCGCATCGGTAGTGGGGCCTAAAGTTACCGGCGCATTCCTTCCGTGACTGAACATCTCAATTGCACCGTATTCTCTTGCTTTGTTATAAGCAATATTGTACAAACGAAGTTCAATACTCGATGGTGTGTTCTTCGGCACGCTTTCAACGATCTCACCGCCGCTTGTTGCCGAGATAACAATGTCTGTTACTGTAATAAGGCCGCCGTGGTTAATGGTGTGTTGGCGCGCACTGCCTGGAAGTGTTCTTGTTTCAGTTCCGGAGATCACGGTGGCTGTAAGTTTACCGCCGGCAATTGCAAGACCACTGTAATTATAGGTCAAGGTAATGTTGGAATCCACAGCTAAAGGCACTCCATGTTCGTCTATAAAAGTCCAACTTACCACAGTGTCAAGTCCGGTTTCCTGGATGCTGACGTTTATGTAAACAGATTCTATCCTACGTGAGCTTGTATTGGAGATGGATTCCGGGTAATTGGATCTTTTTGCTACAACAACAGCGCTGTAGGTTTCGCCGATATTAAGACCGGGGATTGTCCCGCTTGTCCCTGTTACAATTCTCAAAGTCCCATTTCTTATTATATAAGCAGCGTCATCTGTTTCTTCCCCAATATAATAAAGCGTATATGTATTGGCAGGAGGATTCGTTGGCCTGAAGGAAAAACTCAGTTCGCCGGCCCCGCTCTGTCTAATCTCCAGGTTGGTCAGCTCTGTATTCCAAATGCCTTCGGGCAGCGGACTTGCTGCGTAGGGGCATGCGGTAAAAAACAATGCAAATAAGAGCATTAACACGCCTGACCATAAACTGTTCTTCACGGTTTATTCTCCTTTAATGTGATGTCAGGCAAGGCGTTTTTTTACCAGACGGAATGACCAGTATACTATGTTTAGAAAAACACCCATAAAAAGGGTAACTCCCCAGGTTGTCTGATACTGGAAGGGATCGGTAAAACGGTCTCCTATATCCATAAGAATTTCCGATGTTCTGGTAAAAAAATCCCAGGTGTACCAGCGAAGAAAGCGGCCCATATAAATTCCAAAACTTCCTACAAAAAGGAGAAGACCGGAAAAAATTGTAACAATTGACCGGGGCAATTTACGTGCCAGAATCCGCTCTATATCCCACAGGCTTAAAAAGCCAAAGAGTATACCTGTCCAGGCATAGGAAAGGATCATTAAGGTATCATACCAAACAGGCATGGCTCTAAGCACACGAAGGTGAAACAGGTCTGTTATTATATACGGAGCATTGGGAAAAAAGATTATCCAAAAAATTAATAGGGAGAATATACCCAGTACAGATTGCTGTATTTTTGGCTTAAAATAAGAAATTGTAGTTAGTGCCCAGGGAACAAAGGCCAGTAAAAGATTCCGGTTAAGAAAAAAGAAGCCCCAGCTTCCTACATATAGACGCCGAAAAAGCGTTGTGCCCAGGCAAAATAAGGAGAGCATAACCATAAAGACTGCTTCATCAAGTTTTTCTGCATCCCGTAACCATTTCATCTATTAACCCTTTTTGTAGCCCTTTTTGCAGCCATTTTTATAATCCTTATTACTTTACCTTTTTTGACAGCTTTCCTAAAGCACGCTGTCTGGATACTTCGTACAGTAATATACCGGCAGCTACCGATACATTGAGGGAGTCCAGGCGGCCGCGGCATGGTATGGCTGCAATGCTGTCGCAGCGTTCCCGAAGAAGCCTGGAAAGACCAGCTTCGCCTCCTATTACCAGGGCTATACGGCCCAATAAATTGATTTCGTAGACAGATTGCCCCTTCATATCGGCGCCGTAGACCCAAAAATTGTTTTCCTTAAGCAGTTCTACTGCTCTTACCAGATTGGCTTCTTCTGCATTTTTTACCCAGGCGCTGGCTCCAGCGGAGGTCTGGGCAATTATGGGGGCATTTTTGGCTGTTCTCCGCCGCCGGCTTAGTACCAAATCTACGCCAAATTGATCGCAGGATCGCAGTATTGCTCCATAATTGTGCGGATCGGTAATTTCGTCAAGGATCATAACAAGTGCATCGCTGCGATTTCCCAGAGTCTCTAAAAAGTCTTCCAATGTTGTAAATTCGGCTGAATCTTTATCTGTTGTTTCCAGTACCAGTCCCCGGTGATCCGGAACAAGAGCATCCAAATCGGCAGTTCCCACCCTATCTACCCGAATTTTGTATGTTAATGCCAAATCTGCCAATTCCCGGGCTCGCGGCCCCGGTTTTGCCATTAATAATGGGCCGCAGGGGATGCCTGATCGTATATGCTCTTCTATTGCATGAAAACCCGATAAATAAGCCATTGTTTCATCATAACTTGCCGGGTCTGGCATATACAATATCTCAAAATACTATCGACAGAAATATAAATTTGTAGTAAACTAGCTAAGTATCAATAAAAAAACTAAAAAACAAGTAAAGTGAGGGTGGCATGGGGGATATATTATCGATTGTATTGGGTGGAGGAAAGGGAACCCGGTTGTTTCCTTTAACCCAGGCAAGGGCAAAACCAGCTGTTCCTTTTGGTGGCCGTTACCGCCTGGTAGATATTCCTATTTCTAACTGTATTAATGCTAATCTTAGGCAGATTTATGTTTTAACCCAGTTTAATTCAGCTTCGTTAAATTTGCATATCACACAAACCTTTACATTTGACATTTTTTCCAGGGGTTTTGTAGAAGTATTGGCAGCAGAACAGACTTTTGAACACACAAGCTGGTTTGAAGGCACTGCCGATGCCATTAGGAAGAATTTTATCCATTTTAGGACTCAAAAACCGACCCATTACCTCATTCTTTCCGGGGATCAGTTATACCGTATGGATTTACGTGATTTTATCACTAATCATGTAAAATCCGGGGCAGAAATTACCATTGCCTGTACTACTGTGTCAAGGGAAGATGCAAGCCAGCTTGGCATACTCAAGGTAAATAAAAACCTGGGAATTACCGAATTTTTGGAAAAACCCGGGCCGGACAGGGATATTCAGAATTATAAAGCACCGCAGGAAATTAAAAAAGAAAAAAACGGCAAAGATGAATATTTGGCTTCTATGGGAATTTATATTTTTAATGCTGCAGCAATGGAAGAATGTCTTAACAATGATCTTACAGACTTTGGCAAGGAAATTATTCCCCAGTCTATTAACAAATTAAAGGTAAATGGATATGTTTTTAACGGTTATTGGGAAGATATAGGAACTATCCGCAGTTTTTATGAAGCAAATCTGGAACTGACTTCGGTGCGGCCACGCTTTGATATTTATGACGAAACAATGCCTATCCATACCCGTATGAGATCCCTGCCTCCTTCAAAAATGAATTTTAGCAATATGTCCCAGTCTTTGGCTTCGGAAGGCTGTATTATTACCAATGCATCAATTTCCAATTCCATAGTTGGACTTAGAACCATTATTGAATCCGGAGCGAGCCTTAACGGAGTAATCTGCATGGGGGCAGATTACTATGAAACTGAAGAACAGAAAAAAATTAACGAAGAAAAAAGGATCCCCAATATAGGTATAGGCAAAGGCGTTACTATACGAGGCGCAATAATAGATAAAAATGTCTGTATAGGGGAGGGCTGCCGTATTGGTATTGACAATATAAACAGATCCGACGGCAACTATGACCAATACCATATCATAGACGGGGTTATTGTTATTCCCAAAAATACTGTTCTGTATCCAGGAACAGTTCTATAGGCCATATGAATGTAAAACCTATAATTAGGCTGATTATTTTTCTTAGTCTTGTTGTTATTGGTATTACAGGCTGTAAAAGAGACGAATCTTCTTTTGATAGTAAGTCCATACAATCCTACCGCGATATTCCGGGTATAACAGCAGATGAAATAGCTGCAATAGAAGCGCTTAAGGAACAAAGGGAAAGTTTTTCTTACGGAAGCACTTCTACAACCGAAGCTTTCTTTTTGGCCGATGGTACAGTTTCTGGTTTTGCAGTAAAGTTCTGTGAGCTGCTTTCCGGTCTTTTTGATATCCCTTTTGTCCTGGAAGTCCATGAATGGGATTTCCTAAAACACGGACTTGATGAACGAGCGATCGATTTTACAGGCGAACTGACTCCAACACCTGAACGGAATTTGTTTTACTTTATGAGCCAGCCCATCACGGAACGTTCGCTGATGGTTTTAACATACGGCGATACCGTTACTATAAATACAGAAGATGATATTAACGGCCTTACAATAGGTTTTTTTGAAGGGACTATCACCGCTCAATCCATACTTGATATGTATCCCGCTTTTAGCTTTGAAGTTGTGGATGTACAAAATCAAGCAGATGTAATTGAGATGCTGGAGTCGGGCCTTATTGATGCGTTTATTAATGAAGGGGTAGGTGCATACTTCTATAGCGATATTAATTTAATTAATTCCAAAACGATTTTTCCCCTTGTTTATACTCCGATTTCGCTGACTACTGCAAATCCAGAACTTGAACCGGTAATTAACGCGGTGAATAAATATATTACAGCCGGAGGGATTAACAGGATTTATGAATTATACAGGGCAGGTGCTAATGAATACTCCAGATTTATTTTCCATAAATCGCTTTCCAATGAGGAAAAGGATTATATTGACGATCTGGCAGCAAGAAGTATAAAGGTTCCTATTGTTTTGGAATCTACAAATTACCCTGTTAGTTTTTACAATGAAACAGAAAAAGAATTTCAGGGGATCGCAGTAGATGTTTTAACAGAAATAAATATGCTGTCCGGAATTGAGTTTGAGGCTGTAAACGAAACATACATACCCTGGGCAGAAATGCTCGAAATGCTAAATACGGGCGAAGCTGCCTTAATTTCTGAATTAATAATGACAGAAGAACGAAAAGGAAGATTCTTATGGTCTGGTATGTCATACCATTCTACCCCATACGCATTTATTTCAAAATCAAACTATCCGTATCTGGGGCTTCATCAGATATCCCGGGCGGCAGTGGGCGCCATAGGCGGATCTGCTCACGAAGAAATGTATAATTTATGGTTCCCCAACAATACAAATCTTAGGCTTTATAATAATCGTGATGAAATGCTGGATGCCATTGAAAGAGGAGAAATCGAACTTATTTTATCATCAGAGCATCTGCTTCTTTATCAAACAAACTACCGGGAAATTCCGGGATTAATTATCAATTATTCATTAGGTGTTTCTACTTATTCATATTTTGGGTTTAATATAAATGAAGAAATACTTTGTTCCATTGTCAGCAAAGCAATGGCTTCCATAGATACCAGCAGGATTTCCAGAAAATGGACAAGCCTTGCGTTTAACTATTCAAAAGCACTTGCCGATGAACGTTCTCGTTATATGACTATTGCAATAGTCGTCCTTTCTTTAATACTTGTACAATTGACAATTCTATTTATTCAGAACAGTAAAAAGAGGAAAATTATTCTGGAGCAGGCTACTACGCTTTCTGTCATTTATGATTCAATGCCTGCAATGATATACTGCAAAGATGCAAACGGTCTGTATACTGTCTGTAACAGCAAATTTGAAGAATTTTTTGGAATTTCTGAAAAGGATCTTGTAGGCAAAAATCCTTCCGAGATTGGAGGATTTGACGAGATATCGGCGCAGGAACATAAAGATATTGATAAAAAAGTACTAAATGAATATGTAACAGTGAGCTATGAAGGATGGTTTGTCTATCCCGATAAATCCCACAGGCTTATGGAAATTACCAAAGCGCCTCTCATTCGTGACGGCAAGGTAACAGGCTTAATTGGATTTGCATGGGATGTTACAGCAAACTTGCTTGCCGAAGAATATAAATATGCACATGACCTGAATAAAACATTGGCAAAAATAATGGAATCCCCTGTATTTTCTTCCGGAGAATTACAGGATGCTGCCAGTGTTGTTGTAAAGGAAGGATGCCATGCGCTGAATGTTCACCGGGTTGGATTGTGGATCATTACAGAAGACAGAATACATTTAAAAAATATCGTAAGTTACGACATTTCCCTAAATGAGCATATTATTCAGGATGATGTTGATCTTTCAAAAAATAAAGAATATCTTAATCTTCTTTTAACCGAACGGATAATAGTATTTAATGATCTTTCAAGATCCAACGATATAAGTGACTTAATGAATGACTACGATCCCGATGTGTGTTCCATGTTTGACGCACCTATACGCATTGCAGGCAAGCTTGCAGGAGTGATCTGTATTGAACAAAGATACTGCGAGGCATTTCCGAAAAACAGGGAATGGACCCTGGAAGAAAAAAGTTTTGCTTCTTCTCTTGCAGACTTTATGGCTGTAACCATTGCAAATGACGAACGCCGTATCTTGATTAACGAATTGCAGCGATTGGAAGCAGCAGAATTGGAAAGCCGTGCATTAAATTTAGTATATGAACGAACACAGCTTATGCTGGATACAGTACCTTTATGCAGCCAATTATGGAATAAAGACTTTGAAACGTTTGATTGTAATGAAGCAGCCCTTAAGCTTTATGGTTTTAAGAATAAGCAGGAATATGCAGAGAGGTTTAATGAATGTTCTCCGGAGTATCAAAACGACGGACAGCGTTCCGACGAAAAGGCATTGATGCTGGTTAAAAAAGCCTTTGAGGAAGGCTCTTGTGCTTTTGAATGGACCCACCGGATGCCTTTGGACGGAACGCTTTTTCCTGCAGAGATAACCCTTGTCCGGGTAAAATATAAAGATGAATATGTTGTAGCCGGATATACTAGAGATTTGCGCGAACATGTACAGATGATGTCAGAGATTGGATACCAAAGCAATCTGTTAAGTACAGTAAACACTGTCTCCAATATCCTTATTGAATCGGATATAGAAAGTTTTGAAGATAATTTACTGCATGCCATGGGTTTGCTGGCAGAGGCGCTTGATGTTGACCGCATACGAATTTTTAAAAATAAAATTATTGACGGAGAATTGTATTATGATCATTTAATAAGCTGGTCGGGAATGTCAATGTCAGAAGATGATAAAATGAAAGTGATCTGTTCTCCTTACAATACTACATTACCCGAATGGAAGGAAATATTATCCCGCGGAGACAATATTAATGGTCTTTTGCTCGATATGTCCCCGGAGGAACAAACGATTCTGTCCATATATAACATTATATCTGTTCTGGTTGTACCGGTTTTTTTACAGGAAGAATTTTGGGGCTTTATAAGCTGCGATGATTGCATAAGAGAGCGAAAGTTTACAGAAAATGAAGAAAACATCCTGCGATTTACCGGAAATATGATTGGCAGCGCTTTAAACCGTAATGACATGACAAAGGCAATGGTTGAATATCATCAAAGTCTTCAAAGTATGCTTGATTCTCTGCCTGTAGGGATTAGGATAGTCAGTTTAGACGACGGAAAGCTGGTTTATGCAAACAGATCGTCAATGGATATATTTGACTGCAAGGATTTTGATAGAGATGTAGCTGGCCGCAGCGCATTCGACTTTATGCCCGAAGTACAGCCAAACGGAAGAACAACTGCCGATATGGTCAATGAATTTTTCCAGACCGAAAACGTCCCCACGGAATTTCAATGTTTTAAACTGGGAGGAGAATTATTTACGGCACGGATTACTTCGTGTACTATTCTTTTTAAGGGAAAGTTATCCTCACTTGCCATTATCGAAGATGTGACAGAGGAAAAAGAGTCTCTTGCCATATTAAAAAATATTTTAAATGGTCTGGATGAAATGATTTATGTTACCGATCCTGATAACGACAGTATCCTGTTTATAAACGACTACATGAAAGACCATTTTGGCATTAAAAATGACTGTGTAGGCGAAGTTTGCTATGAAATTTTACAAAAAGGCCTAAAAGAAAGATGCGAATTCTGTCCTTGTTTTAAACTTGAAAAAGAACCCGATAAAGCTATTATCTGGGATGAGGTCAGCACCTTAACAAATCGTACTTATCGTAATACCGACAGAATTATAGACTGGTCTGGCGGAAAAAAGGTTCATTTGCAGCATTCAATTGATATGACCGAATTAATTTCGGCAAAAGCACTGGCAGAACAAGCCAGCCGTGCAAAAAGCGACTTTCTTGCAAAAATGAGCCATGAACTTCGTACGCCCATGAATGCAATAATAGGTATGACAGAACTTGCCCTTCGTGCAGATAAATTTGAAGCAGCACGTGAATATTTTTTAACAGTTAAACAGGCAGGAGTAAATCTTTTATCAATTATTAATGATATTTTGGATTTCTCTAAAATAGAGTCGGGAAAGCTGGTTATAATTCCGGAGGCATATTTATTTGCATCTCTTATAAATGATGTAATAAGCATAATAAGAATGAGAACAGTAGATTCCAGGCTGCGCTTAACAGCAAATATAGACAGTAAAATTCCAAATACGCTTATCGGCGATGAAATAAGGATTCGTCAGATACTGCTTAATCTTTTAAGCAATGCTGTTAAATACACAGAAAAAGGTTATGTATCCTTTACTGTAAACGGAGAAAAAATTGATGAAGATACAATAAATCTAATTATTGAAG
>Ga0099364_10009865_pt1 | contig 13212 bp, 13 predicted proteins | sample TergutTh196P3_FD_73070 | JGI IMG/M metagenome (GOLD analysis project Ga0099364, IMG submission 73070) | Microcerotermes parvus P3 segment gut microbial communities from Pointe-Noire, Republic of the Congo - Th196 P3 | ecosystem: Host-associated > Arthropoda: Insects > Digestive system > Gut ...
TTGAAGCATTGGGTATTCCGGTTTTCTTCCATGTCAGGGATTTTAAAATACGAATACGGCCGGCAGTCTTTGTGCCGGTAATGTACGCAGAGCCGGGCTTGTGGTATTCTTCCAGGGATGTAAGGGATGAGTACGATAATGTGGTAGGATCGTTCCTGGAATTTACCGTTGATAAAAAAGTGTATTCTCCAGTGAGCCTGCAGGGAATTGATAAATTCGATTTTGACCCCATGATCGACGATTTTCAGAATAACTACATGGACATCCTGAGAAACAACCTGGGTTATGATCTGGGGTTTGCGCTGGAGTATCCGGTGAATCCACGGTTTGACCTGGGGATGGATATTTCCAACATCAGACTGTACCGGGCGCGGTTGAATCATTACCTGCATTATCAGGATCATGCATATGTTGATACCAGTCAGATTGATATAATGGATATTATTGAGAAAAAGAACATAGAGTTCGAAGAGGGTGTTTTTAAAAATTTTGATCAAAAGCCCGATTATGATGGTTTTAATGCCGATGGTATGCCGATTGGCCGCCCGTTTAAGATGATATTTTTTGCCAATTACCGTCCATTTACCTCGCACATCGTGACTATCATCCCATCAGCAGGTTTTTCCATCAACAGAGTCTATGTCAACAATGGCAGCTTTGAAGGGGGTTTAAGCGCCCGCCTTGACCTTGCAAATTTGTTTATCGCTACTGCGGGTATTAATTATAACGATCGCGCCTGGGTAAACAGCCTTGATATTGCGCTGAATTTCAGGCTGATTGAACTGGGCATAGGTCTGTCAAGGCAGTCCCCCAGACTCAGGCAAAGCTGGAGAGGCACAGGATACGGCATAAATTTCAGCCTGAAGCTTGGCTGGTAACAGTGTGATATGCTTCTACCACAGGCGTAATTCAGCACGGAATGCAGTTTGATTATCGTGTATTTTTCTTCCCTCAAAGGCATAATGATGTGCGTCTGCCGCAGGTGCGCCTGCAGGCGAGCCAACAGGCGCCATCCAAATGCCGGTAATCTCGCCGGGTAACACTTCATGCATATAATTAATGTCCAGCTTCATCCGGCGGGCTTTTGCCAAAAGGCCGGGATCCAGGGCATCTTCAATCCAGCGGATATAGCTGACATTGTTGACATGCCCGTTGTAATCAACATCGGTGTACAGTGCGCCGCGTTCGCCTTTTTTTTCCAGGTTCGGGTTTTCGGCAAGGTTGACCGCGCTCTCCAGGGCATCCATACCTTCGTTCAGCGGCAGATAGTCCATTACCGAGTGAGGGCGCAGGGGGCGGCGTTTTTCCATATCAATAATTATCCAGTAGCTTCTGGCACGTACCGGTACATCATTGAGGTTGAGTATATCATAATCACGCAATGCATATAGTTTTTCCCATCCCCTCGGCCAGGTACGCACTGTGACCGTTTCGCCGAATGCGGGGCGGCAGTCAATCTGTACCGACATACGTGAAAGTATCCATACCTGATTTGAGCTGGCCATAGCCCTGCGCCCCACGCCTAAATTTTCCGCATGGCTGATAGCTGCTTCCTGTAAAAAACCCATCACTGCGCTCAATGTCATGGTATTTGATGAATCGATGGCGTTAAACCGAACCGGACAATGCTCCGACCATACTGCCAGTTTTTCCATGTTGGCTTGAATATTACCATAAAATATGGCATGCTACTACCATGTCTGCGCGTATTGACCAGGGCAAAACAAAAAAAGTCATTAAACTTGTTCTTGACAAGATAGAGAAGGAAGCAGATCCCTGGCTGCTTAATGAATATCACAACCTTTTTAAGAAGGAAGTTTCATTGTTTAACCGGTCCAAGGTGGCAGCCTGCCTGTTAATGTTGTACGATCAGGGGAAAACCCTGCACATGGAAGAGCGGAATACTTCCCGCAAATCCGGCAGGACAAATGATACCCAGCGTTATCCGCTTGCTGAAGAAGAATCAAAGCGGCTTTTTTTCAGCGTAGGCCGCAGCCGCCGGGTTTTCCCCCGCGAGATACTGGGCTTGATCAATGCCAAAACAGCCATCCCCAAAGAAGATATCGGCGCTATCCGGATTCTGGACAATTATTCGTTTGTCCAGGTGCGTGATACGGTTGCCGAGCAGATCATTGAAGCATGTAACGGGTATATTTTCAGAGGCCGGCCCCTGACGGTTAATTATGCAAAGTCCCGCAAGGATGAAGAAAACAATATCGGGAATGGGGAAGCTTTTGATGATGACGATTATTCAGAAGACGGCCATTTCCGGGAATATGATGAAACTGAAAACGATGATACTGTCGATTTAGAGCAGAGCCAAGATCATACTGAGGAAGAAAATATTTAACCCTATTCCCGCCAGCAATGTCATCCATGCCAGTGTTTCCAGAATATAAGCAAGGGTTGTATGCCGCCTGGAAATTGATTGTATACGGGTAAGGCTGCTTTTTATCCGCAATGCCCTGGACTTCCAGACCATGCGGCGGTGTATAACCGTAAACAACAAACCCGGTGGAATGATGGGATACAGCGGTATAAACAATGCAATGCATGAAGCAATGACCGTCAGGCGGAATGCAGGGCGGGGAATAAACTGAACAGCCATCAATATCAGGCAGAGCGCCCCCATAATGAGCGAATAGGGGGTTAGCGCATTCCAATAATCTGTGCGCTGGCGGCCTGCACGGATAACCATGGTTGCCAGGGATTCGCCGGGGCCGTCATAAAAAATCACTATCAGGGGAATTTCCTTTGTTGATACAAAACCCCATCGCCCGTCCTGGCAGGCCACAAGACCGCCGGCAAAAACCCGTGCTCCTTCGGCCAGCGCACATACCCTTTCCCAGCGGATTTTTTCCGGGGCTTCAGCGCCCGGATCAAAAATTTCGGCAGCCCCATCGTCTTTCTGCATCGGCAGCAGATAGGTTTGGGCGTTTATCAGGGAAACCGGAATGGTCAGATCGTCGCTTCGTATCCACAATGTTTGATCGTCAGTGATTGATTCAATACCGCCGGTAAAATGAAACACCGCCGGCGCATCCCGGCTCTCATCGGTTTTTCCCTGCTGCCGGTAATAGTGGTAATTAAGCATGGGGCACCGGCTTAGTTCGTTAAAACGCTTTCTGAACACATACCATTTATAGCGCTTGATCACAGCGCCAACAAGGGGTATGAACCCATACCAGAGAATGGCCATGCCGATAATCACTAGAAAATCAAATAATCTCAGGTTATGATTCCTCCATGCACATACACACTATCGTTGTTGGAGGCATTGCCACCAACTGCTGGGTTTACCCCCTGCCCGCTAAACCGGGGACCTGCGCGATCATTGACCCCGGTGAAGAAGGCGAAAGAATAATTGGCTTTCTTAACCAGCTCAATCTTTCCCCTGAGTATATTTTACTGACCCACGGGCATTTTGACCATATCGGTGCGGTGCCTGTCCTTGCCTCGCGGTTTATCAACTGCGAAGTAGCTATCCACGGGGCAGATGCGGAGTATCTGGGTACCCAAGCCTATCACTGTCACAGCCGCAGCTTCACTATCGCGGCGGGAAATACGGCCTACCTTGATATGTTGTGGGAAGAAATGCCCGCGCCGGGGAGGATACTTGCCGAAGGTGACCAGGTTGGCCCTTTTACGGTGCTGCACATACCCGGCCATACTCCCGGAAGCATTGCCTTATTGGATACAGAAGCCGGGGTACTGTTCAGCGGAGATACCCTTTTTCGCAATGGTTATGGCCGTACCGATCTCCCCGGCGGCAGCGAAGAGTTGATGCATGCCAGCCTGAAGCGCCTGTTTTCACTGGATCCGGACATCCGTGTATACCCCGGTCACGGTCCAAGTTCCACTATTGGGGAGGAATCATCCTAAGTTTAGACACTAGCCCATTTAGTCATTCCGGTTTATAATTAATATATGAATAAAAACACCAACGCTTCGGACATTGTCGGGAAAAAAATATTTTTCCTGCATCCTAATGCTGTGGTACAAAACCGGATAATTAATGAGCTTGTTCAGCATGAATATGAGGTCTATATAACCAAAAACCAGGACTCATTACGGCGAGTGTTATGTAAATACCCAGATTCTATTGTTTTTGTGGATATCAATGAACAATTAAGTGAAAAGGAATGGGAAGCCTGGATTACCGCAGTGATGAAAGCTCCGGATACCAGGAGCGTGGCTATTGGTGTTATTTCCACTAATGATGATGAGCTGATAAAACGTAAATACCTTCTTACTTACAAGGTCCCATGCGGTTACACTGTCCTGAAATCCGATTTAGGAAAAGCCCTGGCCCACATTCACCAGGTTTTACTGGCAGTAGACGCCAAAGGCCGCCGGAAATTTATCCGCGCAACCACCGAAAATGAAACTAACACCACGGTAAACCTGCCGTTCCAGGGAATGTACCTCAACGGCCAGATAAAGGACATCAGCGTTGTGGGAATCTCCTGTACTTTTGAACATAACCCTGATATTGTCAAGAACATGCTCATTAAAGACATACAGGTAAAACTCCAGAGCACCATACTCAAAGTAGAAGGCATTGTTTTTGGTTCCCGCATGGACGGCAAAGAAAAAATCTACGTGCTGCTTTTTACCCAGCGCATCGATCCGGATGTTCGCACCAAAGTCCGCAAATACATCCAGGCAAATTTACAAGCAAAGATGGACAATGAACTAAAGTAAGGGTGGAAAACCTCAACACACACCTTGACACACCCATTCATTTTTTGATAAATTCCTGTTATACCAAGTCTCCATCGTCTAGGGGTTAGGACATCGGGTTTTCAGTCCGACAGCGGGGGTTCGATTCCCCCTGGAGATGTCAAAAAAAGAGCCGGAAGGCTCTTTTTTTTTGGAGTTTTGCCAGCAAAACTCCCAGATGAAAAGCTATAGGGGGAATCGAACCGTAGCGCTTTTTTTACTGGTTCCACAAGATGAACCATTCAACTTCTATTAACGGGTTTAAGCCGCGATCTTTTTCAACTTCACCAACAATTTGAACCAGTTTGGGCAGGTCTGACGGAGTAATTGGACTTCCGGCCCAAACGCTTGGCTCTATTTCTATGTTTATAGATCCGGTTTCATCGATAAAAATGTACCAATCAGGGATTCCGGTTGGGCTTTCTATAGTTCCGATTATTCTGACATATGTGCCGTCCCTTTGGGTTGTTGCCCCCTGAATAGTAGTATCCAACGGATTGCGTTCACTATTGCAAGCTGAAAAAGCAGATGCAATGATAAATCCAATAATAATACACCTCTTCATAAAGTTCTCCATTTTAAAGTCTTCTTATTCTGCTCACGTCTATTTCGACCCTTTGGCGGTTTCTGTCAACTTCTCCGCTGATTTCCACCCTGTCGTTCGGGCCGACAGTCAGACCCCTCCACCTATCGCGATCGATTTCTACGATTATGGTTCCGGTATCATCGTCAAACAGGTATTTTTCATTTCCCAGCGCTCTGATAATCCTTCCTTGTAAAATCACCGGAGTATCATCCCGAAACCTCTGGACCTGTTGAATCGTCACTACCTGGTTTTCTCCAGTAAAACCGCCGCCGCCCTGGATGGTACCTTGGCCAATGCCCTGAACATCGCTGTCAGAACCGCTGAAGCCGCCGCCCTGTTGTGCATGTGCTGTTAAAACAATCAAGCCCAATAAAACAACCATCAATCTTGTTTTCTTCATAACCTTCTCCTGGTATATCAATTCTACACTGTATAAACCCAACGTTCTACATATGTAGTTAATTTATATTCTACACATGTCGAATGTACTTGTCAATACATTTTTTTTGGAATTCTATAATTTTCGAATGTTTTTTACTTCTACTTCAATGCGACGGATACTGCGTTCAATTTCTCCGCTGATTTCCATCAGGTCGTGTTCATTAAGCCATTGGTTATCCAGCATGCTTCTGTCCATTTCAAGGACAATCGTTCCTGTTTCATCTGAAAACATATATCGTGCATTGCCAAGAAACCGCAGAATAGTACCCTGTAATATCACTGGTGCGTCATCGTGGAGGGTGAGAGCTTCAGCTACCGTTATCGCAGATGTCCTGGGGCCGCTAAAACCGGTTTCTATACCGGCAGGATAATAGTCGTTTCCTGGTACTTTTCGTATAGAGTTTACTTCAACCTCAATGCTTCGGAAGTCACGTTCAATTTCTCCGGTGATTTCGATTATGTCATGCTCGCTGACCCGGAGGTTACCCCATATTCCCCGGTCTATTTCCAGAGTGATAGTTCCGGTGCCGTCAGAAAACGAGTAGGCTTCACCGCCCAAAAACTGTTCTATTCTGCCTTCCAGTGTAATATAGGTACCGTCACGTAAATGCAATGCTTCGGCTACGGTGGTGATTCCTTCTCTCATGCTGCTGCCGGAATGAGGCGGGGATACGGTAAATGCAAAAACCGAGCCGGAAAGTACAGTCAACGCCATTACCGTTGTAAGAGAAAACGCAACGGGCCATCGTGGTTTTAATGCCGCATCCATGATGGAATTCAACCGTTTTTTTATTGCGAATTTTCCCCGGTATAAAAAAGAGGTGGTAAGGATTGATGGTGTTGCACTCATTTCACTAATCATTCCGATGATTATTTCAGCATAAAAATGTCTGTTTTCTTTACCTGAGTCCAGCAGCACCTCTTCATCACAGGATGCTTCTCCATCTGCTTGAATTGCCCCGCACAGCCAGTAGACAGCGGGATTGAACCAGTAAATGGATATGGCTGCAACGGTTAGAAGTTTTATTATAAGATCACAGCGTTTGTAATGTATCAGTTCATGTTTGAATATAAATTCCAGTTCGTCGGATTCATACTGTTTGTCCGGCAGCAGTATTGCAGGACGCACAAATCCTGTAAGCATTGAACTGGTCACAAAACTGCATGAAATTAGGTTGATTTTTCTATGGCTCAATCCCATTTCCGTCTGCACTGCCCGGAATATCGGCAGTATATACTCATCTTGTATCCTCATACCCCATCGCCGGACCGTCCGTAAAAAGCAAATATACTGCCGGATGTGCCAGGCAAAAATGGCCGTTGCGACCATGCCCCAAACAAGCAGGCAAATTATAATGGGCGTGATACCTGCTGCCTGTGCCGATAAGATACCCGGCCGGTCAGGGACAGAAGGTTGTACCGGTGCCACCAAAGGCGCTGCCGATCTTGTTTCCAAGGGTAGTACCATGAAATTCCCTGCCGGTATGGTAATAAGGCCATTACTAACCAGGAGAGGCAGGGGGATAAGCAGTCCCAGCAGGACAATCAGCCATATTGTATAGCGCAATTTTGCTGTGAGGACTTTAGCAAACAATACGTTGAAGATCGAAACAACAAGAATGATTATTGTCATGACAAGGGATTTCATAAAATAGGACAGAATTATCGGGTCCATTTTAATTGACTCCTTTCAATTCAAGCCAATCCTTGAGCTCTTGCAAATCTTCAGGTAAAAGATTTTGATCATTATACATTGATTTCACCAGGCTTCCCATGGAATTTACGCTGTATCGCTTCATAAAATCGCCTGTTTCGATACGCATGTATTCCTGTTCCTGTATTTCCGGTGTATAATTCCGCTCTCTACCGACCCGCTCGCTTTTTAAAAAACCTTTTTCAATCAACCGTACCAGCATTGCCAGCACTGTTTGGGGCTTCCAGTTTTTATCTGCTTTGAGCTTTTCAATAATTTCTAATGTAGTAACAGGCGGCGAATAGGTCCATACCGCCTTCATTACCTCAAATTCTGCATCCGGAAGCCTCTTTATCATATCTCTTACTGCCTTCGTTACATTCTACACTTATAGTTTCTCTTTGTCAAGGGGAATCTGTTGATTAACCTAGTAGCATGGAACATCTAAAACTTTTTCCACTATTTCTCTTTCCTCCTTCTTTGTGTTCTTCGTGCCTTTGTGCCTTTGTGAGAGAATATTATGGAAAATGTTTCGGACGGTACACTAGGAACCGAATAATCGAGAACATATCCGGCAGGAACATGGACGCTAAAGGAAAGCGTTTGATGTTAGCTACATTTTAAGTTTGTTTTGAATAAGCTCGCGGAATTTTGTGACCGTTTCATTTTGTGGTTCCATAGCAAGAGAAGCCTCACAGTCTGATAGGGCCTGGGGATAATCGCCAATGTGGTAAAATGCCTGACCACGCCTGAACATGCAGTACTCCTGATACGGGTTTATTTCCAGGGACCTGGTGAAATCATCAATGGCTTCGGCATATTGTCTGAGAACCGAATGAACAACACCCCGGTAATAAGCTACCCGGTAGGAGTTGGCATCCATATCAAGGGCTTGAGTGAAGTCCGTTATCGCATCCTGGTATTTTGATTGAGCGAAGTTTGCCATTCCCCGGTGCTTGTAAATGAGGGAAGAAATCATTTTATCCGGTTTAAGTTCAAGTATTCTGGTGTAAACGGCAATAGCATCTTTAAAACGGTTTTCATTGTGGGCTTTCAGCGCTTTAAGCAGCAGGTCATCAATGGAATTACTGTCCAGGTCAAAGATAATTGCCTGAGGCTGGGTACTATTTTTTCCGGGTACTTCAGAAAAAAGCAGGGCATCGGTGGCATCTTCGATTTTCTGGTAAAAAGTTGCACGCCGTTTTCCCAACTGCCCGCTGAGCTGCTTTTGGTAATCACGAATCTCCTGAAAAACAATATCTGCAAGTGCCAGGCTGGCATTAACAGCAGCAAGTTTGCGTTTCATAGGTTCATCAACAGGGCTGAATTCGGCCTTGTAGAATATTTCGTGCTCTACCTCCGCCCAGGCATCCTGCAGAATTGTGCGTATTTGAATCTCTGCTACATCACAGCCCGTTGGCCCATGTTTGTCTGCTATATCAGCCGGTATTTCAATAAGCAGGTGGGTCGATTCATAGCCGAACTCATTAAATGAAGAATGCATTTTTCGTTCAATTTCGACAACTTTAAAATGCTGTTTAAGCAGATCTTCAACGGTTGCCATGTCTTTTATAAACGGGCAGACAATTCTGATACCCATGAGATCGGTTATACGGGAAGCATGTTTACCTGATTTTACTAATGAGCGGTATTTTTTGTATAAACTTTCAAATTTTTTTAACCGGATTTTTACTGTTGGGATGGAAGCAAGTGATGAGAGTACTTTTTCAAGGCGGATTTCAATGTCTTTTGCGGCCAGGTACCGGGCCTGCGCGCTTGCTTCAAATTCCTGGCGGATAGCCTGTTTACTTGGAGTAACTTTTTTTGAGATATCCACAATAGATGGGTTAGTGTCATTCTTCATGGTAAAAAAAACCTGACCACCTGACCACTAGCAAGTGGTCTTAGGTAGTCAGGTCCCGTTTTAAACCAGTGGTTTACTATTCGTTCGTTGGAGTGGGAGTAAACTCAGCGCTGGGTGCCTGCCGCTGGGCTTCAAGGTGACGGAGTACCTGAGCCTGGCCAAAGCGTTCCATTTCCCAGATTTTCCGGGCAGTTTCACGATCAAGGATGATGTTCCAGAGGCTCTCATCGTCAATATCCCGGTCGGTGTCAAGGACTGCTTTGTCAAAAATGACTTTTACATCTTTAAAGTAGGTGATAAAATCGCCGCCTCTATGAGCAGCATCACGCCTGACTTCAAAACCGCCAAACTTAATAAAGGGCATTGAATCGGGATACAGGGGGAAGAGGCGCAGGTCGCGGTTGCGGACTTCCTGAATGTATGCGGGGTTGTCCCAGCGAAGTTCTCCCCATCCATCAAAAGCAACAGGACCCATATCCATGGATCGTTCGGTGCCGTCACTGTTAATGATAATTGTGGAAAGCCTGTGGGGGAAGTTTAACCCGTAGACATTGACTGCGATTGACCTGATGGTTCCGACATTTTTTACCACACCATGGCCTTCTTCAAAGCGGCTGGGGGTGGTGATACCATCACTGTCTTCGGCAGGTTCAATGGTACCATCGTCCTGCACATTAGCCTGGGGCTCATATGCGGGAATTTCAAACGGTGGTTTGATACGGGCCCAGGAATTAAATGATTCCACAGGGAATCTGACCCGAACGCCCATGACGGTACCCCATTGCCTGGAAGAGGCTTCCCTGGTGTAACTGCGAATCATATTGTCGATTGTCCGGGAGGATGATGCAAGCAGCACTTCCCAGTTTTCGATGGCAAGAGAGGTCCTCATTGCACTCCGCTGCTCCTGGGTAAATGAACCGCCAAACCGAACGCCGGAAAAATCCATCATGGTACGACGGTTTTGATTTGGTGCGGTCTCCTGATCATCTGGACCCAGGGAAACACGAATGTCCGCTGCCAGATTACCGAAGTCGATAAGAACGGCTTCATTTGCAAACAGGGACCCAGCCACTAACAATACGATGGCGACAAGAATGAGCATTTTTTTCATGCACAGCTCCTTTACAATAACTTACATTGAACTAAATCTTAGCAATGCTAAGAATCTAACGAATTCAAACAGTTTTGTCAAGACAAAATTGTTTAAATTTCGTAATTTACAAAAATGACCGTCTTACCTCAGCTCGGCTGCATAAGCGGCTTTTCCGGCGATAAAAAAACGAACATCCACGACATAGGGGAAGTTCCTTTTTATGCCGAAATGAAGGGTTCTGAGGTTATTCAAAACCTCTGTTCCTTCCAGCGGCGGCATGGCGGCATCTTCTGAAAAGTCCGCATATACCACCCCATCCCGATACAACAAGGATACAAGCCTTGTTTCACTTGGAAACAGCGGTAATGAATCCGGTGAGACCGGCCCCAGAAGGGCTTCCTCCACATACCGGGTTATATCAAGTTCCCGAAAAAGGGAGCGGCCAGGGCTTCCGTAAAGTACCGGAATTCTCCGTGAAACCCGGAGCATTCTGTCCTCGACATTTTCATTCCCGCTACTTATAGCATAAAACACAAAAGTCCTTCTTGCAAGCCCTAAAACAAAAAAATCTACAGAAGCTGCCAATGTCAGTACACCCAGAAAAATCAGCCAGAGCCACCGGGGCGGCAATCGGAATCGGCGGTTGCACCGGTGATCATGCCGGTTGTTAAACCGATGGTGTAACAATTCGTGTAACCGGATGATGGAATGCTTCCGCCATTTACCGAGCGGCAATAAATCCTCCTGAACTTTCAAAAGCCCGTACAAAATCAACTATACCTTTATATACCGCTTCGACCATTCTGCGCAAGTCTGCATCATTGGTCATCAGGATTGCATCTTCCCTGTTGCTGACAAATCCCAGCTCCACCAATACCGCCGGCATATTGCTGCGTCGGACGACAAACCATTCCTCGGCCTTGAGCCCCCGCGAAGGCATCGTTCTGCCCATGGCTGCCTGCAGAGAGTCCAGAATTGACTGGGCTATCCGGATACTCTCTGCGGTAAATGCTTCTTCAGTGAGCATGTTCATTATTTGGCGCAGTTCCGGAGAATCGGGGAAATGGGAATCATCCAGGACAGTACGCCGGTGTTCCGGGTTGAGATACCAGACTTCAAAACCCCGTGCCTGGGTATTATGGGCAGCATTGGCATGAATGGAAATATAGATGATGGCTTCGTTTCTTCTGATGGGAACCGAATTGGCAATAACTGTCCGCTCCTCAAGACTCATGGTGATGTCGCGTTCTCTGGTCATGAGTATCCGCTTGTCCGGATATATCCCGGCCAGCATGTCCCTGAGCATTTCTGAAGCAGTAAGGACTATATCTTTTTCAACCACACTCCGCCTTCTGCCGTTGATGACATGTTCCCGTGCTGCGCCGGAATCCCTTCCCCCATGACCCGGATCAATAATAATGGCAGCGATGCGGTAGTAGGAAGTTTCCTCGCTGATGGTGCGGGAAAATGCTTCCCTTGCTGTATTGACAAAGGTTTCGGGAAAAGCCAGCTCACCATTGCGGATATAGGGCAGGGGGACAGGGTATATTTCCCTGTTATTTATCATAAGAAAGCCGTTTTGTCCGGCCTGGAGCGCTGTGGAAAAAACCCCGTGATGCCCCCCAATGGCAATTGAGCCTTCCTGAAAAAATGGATCCCATCGAAACCCCTGGCCGCCCCTGGTATCCAGTGAAAATAAAGAATTGAGTGTTTCGTCAAGGGTAAAAATACGGGGTGATGGGGTTATGGATGCCTGTGTGTACAGTTGCAGGGGAAGCAGAAAAAGCATAAGAAGGATGAGAGAACTGGTTTTAAGCGAATGAATCAAATTTCCCCTCGTAATGTATCGATATAATACACCGCTCCCTGATACCCGCCCCGTGCCAGTGCTGCCCAGAACGATTTTCCCAGAAAGCTGCCTATATTATCGGTAAATTCGGGGGTTTTCTCCAAAGAAAGGCCGGTTAGCTTTCGTACTGCCTGTAAAGTTTCATCAATGGTACGGCCCATATAGTCTTTCAAGCCTGATTCGGTAAAGGCTGAGAAGGGGATTAACTGGATATTTTTCTCACACGAAGGCATGGAGGGGGAGAAAGAGGTTTCTGGTAAGGCAGACAGCGTGGCCTTGAGGTCTGAGGTTAGCTGGAAGGCATCGGGGGGGAAGGTGTCAGTCAAACCAGAACCACTGCTCCCTGATCCCTGTAAAAATTGTTCTGTCTCTCCGTCCGATGGGTCCAGGCGGATGAGGATAGAGCGGGCAGCGGCTTCGGCGGCTTCGACGGCGGCAGCGCGATCCGGGGCGGCGCTGATGATGTTACCGCACTTTGAAACATTGTTTTCGGGGAAACTGACTTTGCCGCCCTCAGTGATACGGAGGAAGAGGTTGTGTACATGGGGCCGGCTTCGGGCTGCTTCGCTTCCGGTTATGGCTTTAACGGTACCGGGGATGGAGATGAAGGCACGCTCGGCGCTGGTCCAGGTCTTGAGCGGGATAAGGCCTTCCGGTCTGCGGCCCATGGCGGCAAGAATCGCTGCCCGTGTTGGTTCGACCCCCGATGCATACGGGTAGGTCCAGCCAGACATATAGCCACCGGACAAGCGGGCGGCAATTTCCCCGATCATGGAGCCCCGGGAGGTCAGCTTGATATCCCCCTTTGCCGCACCTATGCTTGTGCTGCCGGCAAGACCAAGAGCATGCACGCCGGCACAGAATGTGTCCAGAATTACTTTCTGTTGTTCAGGGGGGGAAATGGTTGGCATGGTATGGCCCATTTCGATAAAGTAGGGCGGGGAAAAAATATGCCGATCGGCAA
>Ga0099364_10009866_pt1 | contig 13210 bp, 7 predicted proteins | sample TergutTh196P3_FD_73070 | JGI IMG/M metagenome (GOLD analysis project Ga0099364, IMG submission 73070) | Microcerotermes parvus P3 segment gut microbial communities from Pointe-Noire, Republic of the Congo - Th196 P3 | ecosystem: Host-associated > Arthropoda: Insects > Digestive system > Gut ...
AATTACCATATCGTAAAGTTATACTACCTAACGGAAATATCTCTGATACCATTCCATATATTGGTGGCTTAAATATTCTTGTTGCACGTAAACAAATCATCCGTTTGCTTGATGAAAAAGGGTTATTGCTTAAATCTGAAACTATAACTCACGCTGTTGGTACACATGAGCGTTGTAGCAACTCTATTGAAATTATCCCCTCTTGTCAATGGTATATCGATATTTTAAGTGAGCGAGAAAAGTTCTTAAAAATGGCTGATAAGATAAATTGGTATCCTTCTAATATGAAAAATCGATATATTATTTGGGTAGAAAACTTAAAATGGGATTGGTGTATTTCTCGTCAGAGATATTCTGGGGTCCCCTTTCCTGTTTGGTACTGTAAAAGGTGTGGCACCCCTTCTTTTGCAAAACCAGAACAGTTGCCTATAAATCCTCTTGAAACAGAATATGATGGTATCTGCAAATGTGGTAGTGCAGACTTTATCCCTGAAAGCGCTGTTTTTGATACTTGGGCAACATCAAGCATCACTCCTCAAATTAATGAGCGCCTAGGATTAAAACTTACACCAATGAGCATGCGTACCCATGCACATGAAATTATTCGCACATGGACCTTTTATACAATTGTGCGTAGTTTATATCATACAGGAGATATCCCCTGGAAAGACTTAATGATAAATGGATTTATCCTTGCTAAAAAAGGTGAAAAAATCAGTAAATCAAAAAGCAACAATGAATTTGATCCTCAATATTTAATTACTACCCATTCTGCAGATGTTCTACGTTATTGGACAGCAAATGCACGACTTGGAACGGATACATTTTTTTCACCAGATGATTTATCAATTTCAAAAAGATTTATAACAAAATTATGGAATGCATCTAAATTTGCAATATCGCACTTGCAAGATATTGACATATCTCCAAACTTTAAATTGTTACCTGTCGATAGTTGGATAATAGAGCGAGTAAATGAAACTACTATAAATGCTATAAAGTTACTTTATGAATATGAAATTGGTTCAGCAAGACATGAGATTGATAATCTTTTTTGGAAGGATTTTTGTGATAACTATATTGAAATTGTTAAAGAACGCCTTTACAAACCAGACATTCATGGAGTTGAAGAGCGAAAAAGCGGACAATATGCATTATATTATTCGTTACTGAATATTTTAAAGCTATATGCCATCTATGTACCACATATTACAGAATATATTTATCAAGAATATTTCAAAAAATACGAAAAAACAATTTCTATTCATTTGACACACTGGATAAAACCTTCAAATATAAATAAAGATCTTGTATTATTTGGGGAAAAACTGAAAAATATTATTTTTGAAATACGAAAATATAAATCCGAACACAATCTTTCCATGCGATCAGAGATGGATAAGATTGATATCTATACAAATCAAGAATTAACTAAATGGTTTAAACAAACTGAAAAAGATATTTTAGCATGTTCAAAAGCAAAGGAAATAAACTATATTTATGAATAAATAATTAAAAATAAAACAATAAATAAAAGGAGTTACATTAGTTTAAATGCAACTCCTTTTATTTATTTTAGAGGTATTATACATATAATATTAATTTTTTTATTTTATACTTATTTTTAACATACCATTATTTAACTTAACTTCCTTACACATAGTTGGATCACAAATATCAGTTATCTCTGATAAAGTTTCTCTTTCTATACTTTTTTGATAAATCTCTATTACTAATTTGATAGATTTTGATTCAGTAATAAAAGATAAGCTTACTCTATCAGATACATCAAAGCCAGCTTCTTTACGCAATAATTGACAATGACGCAAAATTTCTCGATAAATACCTTCATTCTTGAGCTCGGGAGTTATTTCTGTGTTAATAGCAATAAGGGTTCCATCTGTTGATTTTGCAATATTATCTTTATCTTTTGAAATAACCTTGAAACATTCCGCATCTATTTCATTATCATAACCTTCAAGCTTTATTGAAAATCCTTTCTTAACATTATTAACAAGACTTTCGTGCTTATCAGCAGTCAGATTATCACATAAGGTTTTCACTTTTTCTAAGTCACTTTTTAACTGCCGTCCAGCAACTTGAAAATTAAGAGAAAGATATTCTTTGCTTAGGATATCAAAATTATCAACATAAATAATTTTTTTTATGTTCAACTCTTCGCATATTATACAATCATAAGATGATAAATCCTTAAAGTTTTTATCTAAATACAAAACAGATAACGGTTGTTTAACCTTTAAACTCTTTTCATTACGTAACTTTAAAGCTTGTGCTATTATCTCTCTCACCTTTGCCACTTCATCAAGTATCATTGTATCAAAATCACATGGTACTGGAAAATCTGAAAGATGAATTGATTCTTCTTCTTTTTCATATTTATTTACCATATTTAACCAAATATATTCAGTTAAAAAGGGTAAAATCGGAGCCATTACCTTTGAGATTTCTTTTATAGCATAATAAATCGTATTATATGCATTTTCTTTGTCAGTATCTAACACATCTTTCCAAAACCGCCTACGATTTATTCTAACATACCAATTTGAAACATCATCAATACATTGTTCAAATTCACGAATCACTTCTGTAGTATTATAGCTTTCATAACTCTTTACTGCTTTATTTACAAAAGCTGCTATACGGCTATTTAACCATTTGTCTGTTAAATTTTCTGATAGCTTCTTTTGAATAGTTGGTTTATCAATTTCTTCATAAGTCATAAAAAAAGTATAAATATTCCAAAATCCGAGTAGCTTGCGTCTAGCTTCTTCACCAAGCACAAAACCAAACCGAACATCGCTTGACATTGATGCACCTGCAAAGATGTAGCGAATAGCATCTGAACCCATTTTATCAGCCGCTTCATCAAAGCGTATCATAAATTTGGTCTTTGAAAATTTTGATCCATCTTCGGAAAGCACCCAATTATTTGTCTGAACTCTCTCATATGGCGCTCTACCAGTTATGGTTACGCTCATAAATAGCAACGAATAAAACCATAACCTGACCTGCTCCTGCATTTCTATAACCCATTCAGCTGGAAAATTTTGTTCCCATTCTGACCTATCAGAAAAATATCCAAGTGTTGAAAATGGTACAATTCCTGCATCGAGCCAAACATCACCAACTTCAGGTATTCGATTAATCGTTTCATTACAATGAGGACATTTTATTGTTACTTTATCAATCCATGGTCTATGTAATTCAGGTAATTTTTGTGCCGCTTCTCCTCCTAAATTGATAAGTTCTTCTTTTGATCCTATCACAGTTAATTTACCACAAGCTTCACAAGGATAAAAAGGCAATGGCAGTCCATAAAATCTTTTTCGCGATATATTCCAATCTCCCATATTATTTAGCCAATCAAGCATACGCTTTCCAATAAAATGTGGTTCCCATTTTACAGTTTGGGCCGCTTCAATTAACTGCGGTTTAACTTCTTCTGTCTTGATATACCATTCGCGCACAAGCCGAAATAACACTTCATTTTTGCAACGCCAACAGATAGGATAGCTATGTATATATTCATGTGTTTTAAATAACTTGCCTTGTTCTTTAAGCTTGTTAAACACTAATTCTGTCGACTCTGAAGCAGTTTTTCCAGAAAGAAAATCATAGCCTTCTAAAAATATTCCAGATTCATCTATAGGAGATATTTCAGAAAGAGAAAATCTTTTGCCAAGTTCATTATCTTCTACACCACAACCTGGTGCGATGTGTACAATTCCACTACCTTCATTTGCATCTACTTCTTCCCATGGAATTATTTTATGGATAATTCCTTGTTGATCAGATAACCATGGAAAAAAAGATTCATATTCAAGATCAATTAACTCTTTTCCTTTTACTAACCGTAAAACGTTTTTTTCGCCTTCGATATGTTTAATTGCATTTTTGGCTAATACAAATGGCTTATTGAATTTTTCATGTTTTACAATTGCATACTCTAATTCAGGATTAACTGCTAATGCTACGTTGGCAGCAAGCGTCCATGGTGTAGTCGTCCAAACTAATGCATCAAAATCAGACTTATCTAAATTTGCAATTACAAAAACTGCCGTATGAGTTATTTCCTTGTAAGAACCTGACATTTCATGTTCTGATAAAGAAGTCCCACAACGAGGGCACCATGGCATTGGTCGATTGGCATTGGTTATCCATCCATTTTGATGGCAAATTTTCAAAAAGTGCCAAATTGCTGAAATGTTCTCATCTGTATGAGTAAAGTATGAATTATCCCAGTCCATCCATTGACCAAGTCGTTTAGATTGATTCCTTATGACACCCGAAAATTGTGTAATACGTTCAATACATTTTTGGGTAAATTTATCCATTCCATAAGCTTCAATGCTTTTTTTATTTTTAAATCCTAATTCTTTTTCGACTTCAACTTCAACCCAAAGACCTTGGGTATCAAAACCATTGCGGTAATGACAAGAATATCCATTCATAGCTTTATAGCGCAAAAAGATGTCTTTAATACTTCTACCCCAAGCATGATGTATACCCATAGGATTATTAGCTGTTATCGGCCCATCTAAAAAACGAAATTTTTTATTTCCTTTATTTTTTTTATTTAATTTTTTAAAACAATCGAGTTTATCCCATAAATTAAGGATATCCTGCTCTATCTTTATAAAGTCATATTTTGATTCAATCGACATTATTTTTACTCCTTTGCAATCTCTTGTTATGGATATCAATGATTATACTCTTATGATATAAACCTTTCAGTAACTGCTCAGGAGTGATTTTATCTATAATTAATTGTAATTAATAACTACAACTATTTCAATTCACCTTGATACTTGTTTTGTTTATAGAATACTCTCTCCACTATTGCTTTTTTTATATTATAAATAAAAAATGCATTGTTGTCAATTAAAAATTTCAAAAAATAACCTTTCATTTCCTGGATTTATTAAAAATAATTGATTAATATTTGGGATAAAAATTAAAATCATGGCAATATATATATAACCCGCATTATTTCATGTTCCCACTATCCCTTCGATAATTAGGTGGCCCAGCAATAAAACCTTTGGAATGTATAAGTATAGAAATTATATAGATACTTATTGCTTATAATAAAAAAAGACCCCTTAAAACAGTGGGCCTTTTTTATTTGTTTATACAAAACGATACTATTCTTTAGGCTCTGATTCTACTTCAACAGCTATTTTCATTCCTTGTTTACTAGCTGCTGCTCTCATAACTGTCCTAATAGCATGTATGATTCTTCCTTTTTTGCCTATTATCCTACCCACATCTTCTCTATGTGTATGAAGGGTATAAATTGTAATATCCTCATCAGATGTAGAGGATGTAACATTTACATCTTCTTGTTTTTCGACTAACCCATTTACTATAGCTATAAGTAATTTTTCCATGGTAATATTTCACTCCTGTTGTTATTAAAAGTTTTATATGTTTAATACTGTTTCCAAATTAAAATAATTATATCTTTGTTAAATTAACCCTTACCCCATTACTATAGAGGCATATGGATAAAATATATAATAAAAATATTTTTAATTGGAAGTATAGTATTCATTAAATAATAGATTTAGCTTTTAAAATATCCTTTACTGTATCTGTAGGTTGTGCCCCACTTGAAATCCATTTTTTGGCTTTTTCACCATCTACCTCAATTATATGGGGATTTTTTGTTGGATCATAAACACCAATTTCTTCAATAAACCTACCATCACGCGGAAATCTTGAATCAGCCACCACTATGCGATAAAAAGGAGCTTTCTTTGTTCCTATTCTACGCAATCTTATCTTTACCGCCATATATTCAACCTCCTTAAATTAAACTAAAATTACTTGTTATAATATACAATCACAAATAAATCAAAATTTTCATGATTTAAGTTTTTTAATTAAATTAACATATATATTTTTTATAATCCTGGAAAATTAGGAAACTTTTTCATCTTTCCTAATTTTCCTCCAAATTTCTTCATAGCCTTTTGCATTTGTTCAAATTGTCTTAACAATTTATTTATATCTTGAACGCTTGTCCCACTCCCAGATGCAATTCTCTTTTTTCTATTAGCATTTATAATACTAGGTTTTGCTCTTTCTTTTGGTGTCATAGAATATATTATTGCTTCTGTTTTTTTAATCTGGGATTCTCCTTGCTCCATATCTATATCTTTTATTTTATTATTCATGCCCGGTATCATCGAAAGAATTTGTTGCAATGAACCCATCTTTTTTATACTTTTCATTTGTTCTAATATATCATTTAAATCAAAATCTTTAGATTTAATTTTTTTAACACTTTTAATAATGTCTTTTTCATTAAATTGATGCTCTGCTTTTTCAATAAGCGATAATATATCTCCCATACCTAATATCCTTGATGCCATTCTATCAGGATAAAAAGGTTCTAAAGTATCAATCTTTTCACCCATACCTACAAATTTAATAGGCTTATTAGTAATAGCTTTTATTGATAAAGCTGCTCCACCTCTAGTATCTCCATCAAGTTTTGTTAATATAACTCCGTCTATGTTAAGGGCCTCATTAAATGCTTCTGCAATATTTACTGCATCTTGACCTATCATCGAATCAACTACTAACAATGTTTCATCCACATTTAATTTTTCTTTTATATTTTTAAGTTCAGTCATTAATTCTTGATCTACATGAAGTCTACCTGCAGTATCTAATATAATAATATCATGCCCATAATCTTTAGCATATGAAAATGCTGCTAATGAAATATTTACAGGATCTTCTCCTTGCTTTTCAAAGACAGTCACCCCTGCCCTTTCACCCATTATTTGCAATTGCGTAACTGCTGCTGGTCTATATATATCACAAGCAACTAATAAAGGTCTATGATCCATTTTTTTTAAATAATGAGCAAGTTTTGCGCAATGGGTAGTTTTACCACTGCCTTGTAATCCACACACCATAATTATACATGGCGGTTTACTAGACATATTAATTCTAATATTCTCAGATCCCATAAGTTTAGTCAGTTCTTCATTAACTATTTTAATAATATGTTGTGCAGGTGTCAAGCTTTCAAGGATTTTATCACCTATAGAAAGTTCTGTAACATTATTAATAAAGTCTTTAACTATTTTATAACTTACATCTGCCTCTAAAAGAGCTAACCTTACCTCTTTCATTGATTCTTTAACATCTGTGACAGATAGTTTACCCTTTGATTTTAATTTTTTGAAAGCCTGGGATAGCTTTTCTGATAGATTTTCAAAAGCCATTCTTTCACCTCAACCACAGCTTTTATTTAGTGAAAATTAATTTAATTCATCTGCAATCTTCTTAGATATTAAATTTATTTTTTCTGTATATTTATGTATAGCAGAAGAATAACAATATTTTTCATTATATTGAATAATTTGTTGTGATATATCTATAATTTGTGTTATATCATTTTGAATAATGTTAAATTTTTCAAACAACTTCATTTTATCTTCTAATTCAAATAAATAGCTTTTTCCACGCTCTATGAAGTCCCTTACTCCTTGTCTTGTTATATTATTATAGTGTTCAGATATTTCTGAAAGCGAAAAATCTTGATTATAATAGAGATCTAATGCATCCCTCTGTTTCTCAGTAAGTACATTTCCATAGATGTCTAATAAAATAGAAATCTTAACATCTTTACCCATTTATAATCATCCCTATTGCTACTTATCTATATTCATTAAAGTCGTAAAGAATTTATACTTTACATTACAGATGTTAAGATTATACATTATATATCTTAATATGTCAACCCCCCCAATTAAGAATTTAAAAACTTTATTTTTATATATAAAAAAATAATCCTACTATTTGTAGAGTAGGATCATTTTTATTCAATATAATTAACATGCATTATATGTTAATTTATTTACTTATAAAGTAGCTAATATTTCATGAATTAAATCTTCATTTAATGTATTATTTATTGTATCTTTGTATATTATGCTATCAAAGATATTTTCTCTTTTAACATATTTATCTTTATATAATTGTTTACCTAGCCTTATAATAGTCTCCGCGATATATTCGACATTTTTTTTATCTTTATAAAAATCAGGATATATTGAATATTTACAATACAAGTATGCTAGTATGCATTCTTTTTTATCTTTATCAGATGAGATATCTTTAGCTAAACTACTAGCTACCAAATAAGGTGCATAATTTTCCATGTTATATAAATGTACGTCTCGAGCATCATTTAAAAATTTAAGTACTTGATCTTTAGTATGCGCTTCATTTAATGCATAAATTTTTTTAATATTACTTAATATTTTTTCATTATCACTTGTCTGACATGCTATTGATAAAGATTCTAAAAAAATACCTTTTATTTTATTTTTAACATATTTAATTTTTTCTGGATCTTGTTGTTTATCCTCTGTTATATTAAATGCACTTGTTTCTTTATCAAATGATGGTGGCAGTATCGGGCCCCCACTTCCATCAATTACAGGTTTCACAGATGTCTGATATGCTATTGATAAAGCTTCTAAAAAAGTATCTTTTATTTTGTTTTTAACATATTTAATTTTCTCTTGATCTTGTTGTTTATCCTCTGTTGTATTAAATATTTCTTTATCAAATGATGGTGGCAGTATCGGGCCCCCACTCTCACCAATTACAGGTGGCACAGATGGAGGGTTTCCATCATCAGGTTGGCCATTTATATAATCTACCCCATAATAATTACCATTAGCAGGCTTACCTAAAATATATAATATTCCATCTTTAATAACATTACTTATCACCTTACCATTAATATATTTTACTCCATCCGTGTGAACACCATTAACAATATTTCCTTTATCATACATTACATCGTTTACAAAACCATCGGCAATCTTCCCCTCTATATAGTGGAGCCCATTTTTTTGATTGATACCATTTATAAGTTCTCCATTATTATAAACTAATTCGTTATGTGTTCCAGTAAAGTCATTTTTGTTATACCTAAGTTTACCATCTTCATAATAGTATTCTTCATCTCCTTTACTACTTAAAGGTCGTCCATTCTCATACATTATACCTTCTTTGATACAGTTATATTTTTTACCATATTCATATAAAACTTCTACATCTTTTTTATCTTCAACATCTTTTACAAAACCATTATATGCTTTTCCATTACGATAGTATCTTTCATCATTCCCAATTTTTACAATACCAATAACTTTTTTATTAGATATATCAACTACCTCTCCATTTACATAAAAATATTGGGAAAACCCTATTTTTCCATTAGCAAGTAACCCATCTTTATAAAACTTTCCATCATCTTGGTAACCATTAACAGTTTTACCATTTTTAATTCTCTTACCATCTTCATATGTTTTTTCAATATCAATAATTTTATTCCTTTCAAAAGATCTAGTTTCAATAATATGCGGATCTTTTGCAACACCAGTAAATGGTTTCCCATCTTTATATCTTAATCCTTTATTATCTTCCCCATTGAAAACTTTACCCTCTTTAAAATGTAATCCATCCATCTCGCCTGAAAAAGGGGTTTTCGTGTGCTTGTCATATAATATTCCTTCTTCATAATTATTATCACTTCTTAACTTACCATCTTTATATTGTAATCCGTGACGGAGTCCTGTATATAATTTTTCTTTGTATTTCACAATTCCATTTTTAACACTAAAAAACGATAGAAGTGATGGTTCAGAGACCTTTTTTACTTGATTTGTTTGAATTCCTTCTTTAACAGCTTTATCTCTATTGAATTTCATACGTTCAGCTGGAGTCATTTTGTCAATTTTCTCTTGCTCTTTTTCTTTTTGTTTTTTTTCCTCCCTCTGTTTCTCCTCTGGTGTTTTCTGGCTAATCTTATTAAATTTGCTCTTAATAGCCATAAACTCCTTATAGAAAGCAGTTTCCTCTATAGGAGTATCTAATGTCTCAATAGGGACTTGTGTTTCCTCTTTAGGAGTATCTAATGTCTCAATAGGGACTTGTGTTTCCTCTTTAGGAGTATCTAATGTCTCAATAGGGACTTGTGTTTCCTCTTTAGGAGATTCATTTTGTAATGATTGTTGATCTCTTAAATCTTGTTCTTCTAATTTTTTTAAAGCTATTGTATACTCCTTGACCGCATCCACTAAATGTTCACTTACAACTAGAAGCATTTGATCAATAGCTTGATCAAAAATAGGGCCTTCTGAAACCCCTTCAGGATTGTATTTTTTCCATATTTTCACTGCTTGTTCAAATACTTCTTTGTCTAATTCTATTGAAGGCTTCTTTTCTTGTGATGCATTTGATGGATTATTAAATGTTTCGCTACCTCCTGAAGTAGATGATCCACCGCTTCCATTATTTATTAGACCTCCAGAATATATTTGATTACCACCTAAGCTAACTGGTGGTGCATCTACCAAAATTACTTTAGATTCTTTATCATTAACTGAATGAGTCTTTGGATCATTTATATTTACAGATACGCCATTATTTTTTGATATATTTTCTATAGAAAATGCAAAAGTTGAAGTTATAACATCCTTTGTATTATCAGATATATTAGTATTTTTTCCATTTTCAATTGTTTTATTGACCATATTTTCAGATTGTACATATATTTTTGCACCATTTATCAATTCATTAGCATGTTCAGATATAAGGCTTTTTACAGTGTCTTTAGTCATCTCAGGTGATTTTAGTTGTTGTTTTATTTTAGTTATTTCTGACACAAATACTAAAACCTTTTCTTTTGAATAAGTACTTGTTGAAGCTTCCGCTAAAATAATAGGTAAAGTAGTAACAGCTCCCTTTTCTAAAACTATCTCAGAAAGTGATTCTGTAACTTGTGTACTATTTAAATCAGGTATAATTGATAGTAGCCTATCAGCAGATATTATACTAATAGCTTTTTTTAATTTCTCTTCATTTTGTGTCAATAAATTATTTTCAGCTTCAAAATTTACCAATTTAGATCCTTCAATAATATTAAATAATTCTTTTAAATCTTGATCATAAATTGATACTGTTTGTTCTAATAATGAAATACCTTTGTTAATTTTTTCTATTTCTTCTGTAGATAATATTTTCAACATTTTAGAATTGGTTAATAACTTTTCTATATCTAGATTCGCATAATATGTTGGACTTAAGCACATTACAAACATTGAACCAGCTATGGAAATACTTGCCATTTTTTTGAATTTTGGTTTCATTTCATCCTTTGTTCCTTTCCTTTTCTTTTCTTTAATATATAATATCACAAATTTTCGCATATGTCAATTGTAATTTATTATAAGATATCTAGTCAAATTGCATAAAATGCGATATGTGGAATCAATATTTATGCATTGTATTTTTTGCCCACTGCTCAGCCAGAAAATATAAAAGATAATTATCATATATATTTTGTTCGGTCAAATAATTAAAAGATCCAAACCTACCTTTTCTTTCAAAAAAGTAGGTTTAGATCTTACATTTAAAGTATTTATATTTTTTATTTTGAGATTTTTTTATATCTATTTTTTCTATATGGCTAACCTTTTCTATTATTTGTATTTTAATATTTAGCCGCAATTTCAGCTGAATCAAATAACAATTGATGGATTAATTCCTCATTTAACTTTTTGTCTACTATGTTTTCGTATACTATATCATCAAATATATTTTCTACTGAGACATATCCATCCTCATACAATTGTTTACCAAGGTTAATAATAGTGTTAGCTGTACTTTGAACATCTTTTAATTTATTTATATTTAAATTATCATCCATAAGGTATGTACCAAATAAATATGCCGCTATGCATGTTAGTTTATCTTCATCAACTGCCATCCCTTTCTCCGCTAAATTACTAGATAACAAATAGGGGAAATATTTTTCCATGTTGCTTAAATTTGTATATTGTGCATCGCCTATATATTTCAACAATTTTTCTATATCATCTATAATATCACTTACTATATTAATTTTTTCAGACATACTTGCAATTTGTTGATTATCACTGACTTTAACTGCTATTGACAAAGAATCTAAATAAATATATCTTAGCAAATTTCTAGCATATTCAATTATCTGTTCATCTAGATTAGATTCTGTAAGATATCTAGCATATTGAATTATTTGTTCATCTAGATTAGATTCTGTAAAATATGATGAATTTGGATTATGATCATAATCATCTGGATCATCTGACTCCTCCTCATCATCTGAATAATCAGGCCCCATTTTTTTTCGGAGGTTTTTCATTGCTTCTTCTATTGAAAGTGGTTTAGTTGGTTGTTCTGGTTGAGCTTCATCATTCTGTGGATCATTTGGTTGTTCTGGTTGAGCTTCATCATTCTGTGGATTATTTGGTTGTTCTGGTTGATCATTCTGTGGATTATTTGGTTGTTCTGGTTGATCATTCTGTGGATCATTTGGTTGTTCTGGTTGATCATTCTGTGGAATATTGGGTTGTTCTTGTTGAGGTTGATACTGTTCTATTTTTTTTCCTATTTCTTCTTTTATATTTTCATCGTCAGTTACGTTCAAAAGTTTTTCATATGCACTTACTAGCTCATTATTATACGTAGAAAGTGTTTTGATTTCTTTGGTTAAATTTCTTTCAATTGGTTTTAACTGGCCTTCTAGTTTTTCAATTTCTTTCGGAATTTGTATTTTTCTCCCCAGATCTTTAACTGCAGTAGAGTTCTGAACTGTCTTATATTCCTCCTGAAGTTCCTTAATTTTTTCGTCAATCTCACCTTTTTGTTTTACCAAATTCTGTACTTTTGTTTCTTGCTTTTGTCTTTTTGTTTCAATTTCGTCTATCTCTTGTTTATATTTCTCTCGCTGGTTTTGTCTAAATTCTTGTCGTTCTTTTAGTTCCTGTTCTTTCTTTTTTCTCTCCTCTTCTTCATCTACTTTTTCATACCCATAACCATCGTTCGGATCATCCTCTTCTTTTTCATCCTCTTCTTTTGAATCCTTTGAGTTTCCCATCTTTTCTTTTAATGCATCAGCCATAGCATTAGAGTTTTTTTCTTCAGTCTCAGGTTTTTCTACGTTTTCCACCTTGTTTAATTTTTTACCTGCAAGTATCTCATCAAGAATACTTGTCGATTGCCCTGATTGTTTCTCCTGTTGTTGCTGTGGATTTATTACAGGTGCATTCTGAGGAGGAGGCAGTGCATCATCCGGAGGCGCATTAAATTGTTGTTCATTTTGGTCCTGTTGCTG
>Ga0099364_10009867_pt1 | contig 13209 bp, 10 predicted proteins | sample TergutTh196P3_FD_73070 | JGI IMG/M metagenome (GOLD analysis project Ga0099364, IMG submission 73070) | Microcerotermes parvus P3 segment gut microbial communities from Pointe-Noire, Republic of the Congo - Th196 P3 | ecosystem: Host-associated > Arthropoda: Insects > Digestive system > Gut ...
TGCAAAGCACGCCTATTTTTTTCTCCCTGGTTAAGGGCAGGATTTTCTTGGAAGCCGAAGGGTTTAAAAGATTATACCCGATCATAATTACATCAAAAATATCATCCGGCACTGAACGGCCCAGCATCTCATGCCTTGTATCCCCGAAAAAAGCCTCCGTAATTCCAAGGAAGCGTATTTTACCCTGCTCCTTTGCCTTCTGCATAACCGGGACAAAAGACTCGCAAGCCCATGAATAGTCATCCGGCTTCACGCCGTGAAGGTGGTAAATGTCAATAAAATCCGTATTGAGTTCCTTAAGGCTCTCGTCCAGGGTCCTAACAAGGTCTTCCGGCGATTTGCCACTGTAAGGGAACTTTGTTGAAAGGATATAGGTATCCCGATTAATCCCTTCCAGGCCTTTTCCCACTGCTTTTTGAGTACCATAAACAGTAGCGGTATCAAAAAAATTCACCCCATTATCATAAGCGCAGCGGACTATAGAACTGGAGTGTTCAATTCCATTTTTTTCAATGCCTAAACGGGAGAAACCGCCGCATCCCAAACCGGCGACGCTGGCTTTTAAGCCTGTACGCCCTAAAACAACTGTTTGCATATTATGTCCCCCTATATAGGATTTTCCTATTGTTCTCAGTTTCTGTCAAGCTTGGTAAAATGGTATCAAGCTAGTTTTTCTCTTTTCTCTTTTCTATGTCTAGTGTAATATAGAACTGTATGAACATGGAAACTCTAAAAAAGCTAATCGACGCTGCTGCGGGGAGGATTCCGGCGGATCTGGTAATTCGCAACGGCATGGTCGCCGATGTTTATACCGGGCGTTTTGTTGAGAAAGATCTGGCTGTGGCAGGAGGCATAATAGCCGCCTTGGCCGATCCCGGGACTTGCGAAGGCATAGAGGTCTTTGACGCAGGCGGATCTTACGTGCTTCCGGGCTTTATCGATTCGCACATTCACATTGAGTCTTCCTTTTTGAGTCCCGGGGAATTAGGGAGTCTGCTTCTGCCCCTGGGTACATGTACGATCATTGCCGACCCACACGAAATAGTAAATGTCTGCGGCATTGCGGGCTTAAATTACATGCTGGCTGCAGCGGGGGACACGGCAATGGATATAAAGTTTATGCTGCCTTCCTGTGTCCCTGCCACGCCCTTTGAAAACGCGGGGGCTTTTCTGGATGCAAAAGCTTTGGCAGATCCTATAAGGCACGAGAATATTCTTGGTTTGGGTGAGCTTATGAATTATCCCGGGCTTATCAACAAGGACACGGATGTTCTGGAAAAGATTCTTTTAGCCAGATCCAGGGACAGACTAATCGACGGTCACAGTCCAGGGCTCAAAGGCCGTCTTCTCAACGCCTATGCGGCGGCTTCGATTCATACGGACCACGAATGTTCCACGCCGGAAGAAATGATTGAACGCCTCTCCCTGGGTATGTACATTATGCTGCGCCAGGGTTCCGCCAGCCCTGATCTGAGAGAACTCATTCCCGCCCTAAGTCCGGAAAACAGCCGCCGCTGCGTATTCTGCTCCGATGACTATCAACCCAGAAGCATTTTCGAACAGGGCCATATCAATAACGATTTGCGGATCTGTGTGGAAGAGGGGCTTTCTCCCATGACCGCCCTTCGCATGGCCACCCTGAACGCTGCGGAATGTTTCCGCCTTTACGACCGGGGCGGCCTTGCGCCCGGGCTCAGGGCCGATATAGTCCTAACGGAAGATGTCAAAAGTTTCAAAGTCCGCAGGGTTTATATGGGCGGAAAACTCTGCGCGGAAAATGGCAATGTATTGTCGTCGGGCAATATACCTTTTCGTAAGAGTGACGATCGTCCTCTGCGGAGCAGCTTTCATGTGAAGGATTTTTCCGTGGAAAAGCTCGCCCTCCTCCTGCGCGCCGACACAGTCTGGCTAATAGATATGAAACCCGGCAGCATAGTTACCGGGAAAGGAAAGGCAAAGGTAAAGCGGGATGCTTCCGGTTTCTTCGTTCAGGAACCCGCCTCGGGGATCGCCAAAATAGCCGTGGTGGAACGTCACCGGGGTACCGGAAACATGGGTGTGGGCCTTATCAGAGGCTATGGCATTCATTCCGGCGCGGTGGCAATATCCGTGGCTCATGACTCCCACAATATAATTGTCGTAGGGGTAAATGACGCAGATATGGCGTCTGGAGTGGAGCGGCTCATCGCTATGGGAGGCGGGGCTGTGCTCATCAAGGACGGGAAGGTTCTGGAAGAAATGCCCCTCCCCCTGGGCGGCATTATGAGCGACCAGTCAGGCGAATGGGTGGATGCAAAACTAAAAGCCCTGGATCAAAAAGCGGTAGAGGAACTGGGAGTCAAACCGGAGTTGGAACCCCTCATGAGCCTCTGCTTCATGTCCCTCCCGGTAATACCGGAACTCAAAATCACCGACCTGGGACTCTTTGACGTGGGGGCCTTCAAGTTTATAGCCCTGGAAGCGGAATAAAACCGAACACTGTTATAAAGCGAAGTACGGGCGTATATTATTCATTTTTACACAATTTCCGATGTTATCCTTTTAAAATCCTTGCCGAATGAGGCTTTAAATTAATATGATTCGGATCACTAATATATTCCTCATTTAATAAATCCCACAATCCAGAACTATTATGGGAACCTGTATTTACCACTTCATCCCAGGCGTTAATATTAACAACAATGTATACTCTCTCATTTTCATAAGTACGCAGAAAAATGAAAGGCCGTTTATAATCCAAATAAATATGATGATAATCACCATATTTCAATGCCTTTTCTCTATGCCTTAAAAATACAAGTTTGCTGATATGCTCTGTCAACCATGTGCTGTAGTTAGACCTTTCATCAATATCAATATACGGACGCAAAGATTGATCGGAATTATGTTCTTTAATACCTTGCAAGCCCCACTCACTGCCATAATAAATTGCAGGGATACCCGGTAATGTAAAAAGAAGCGTATATAATGTATTCAAATACGCCGGATTTGATACCTTGCTTGCTATCCGACTCTGATCGTGATTATCCAAAAATGTACATAAAGGAAGCCCATTATTGGGTACAGAATTTTTTAAACAATACGACAGTTCAAACAGATTATTGTCATTATGGCTTGAAAACAAACTTTTGTATAAAATATAGTTTGTTACACTGTGTAATGTTGTATTATTGACCCATTTTGAATAGTCTCCATGCACAACTTCTCCCATGAGCCAGAAATCCTGTTTTCGTTCTTCGGTAATACGGCGAAGGTCGGCCATGAAACCGAAATCCAATACATCAGCAGCATCCAACCTCATTCCGTCTATATCAAAAGTGTCAATCCAAAAACGTACCGCATCAAATAGATAATTCCTTGTATCGGGATTAGTCAGGTTGAATTTCGGCAGTTCATTATATCCAGCCCATGTGTCGTAAGCAAAATAGTCTCCCATAGGGCTTTGTTTCCTAAAGTCGACGCCGGAAAACCAGTTCGCAAAGTCACGGTTATTATTCCGCAGTTCATTAAACGCGAAAAAGTCTCTTCCGCAATGATTAAAAACACCATCCAGAATTACCCGAATTCCATTTTTATGAAATTCTTTCACAAGAGCTTTAAATTCATCATTTGTGCCAATACGGTTGTCAACTTCAAAATAATCCGTTACATCGTAACCATGTGTACGAGCTTTGAGTACCGGACTGAATAGTACCGCATTAAAACCCATACCTTTTATATGGGGTATCCATTTTTCAATCTTGCCGCATTTATGCAGCAAAACAGAATAATCGTTTTGAAACGGGGCTCCTGCCACCGCGAGAGCATACATGTGGTAAATTACCGCATCTTTAAACCATTGGTATTTCATAATCTCCTCCTATACCTACCGTTAAGTATATATAATCTCAAAAAAAGGTCAACCCCTTTTTTTGAAAATTTAAGCATAAATTCCATGCATAAATTGATGTACAATTTCTTCAACAGCTTTGTCATTCAAGACCTGTCCGGGAATTCCGCCAAAACTAAGGCTAATATATGAGTTTATCGTTCCTAAAAACGACCAAGAAAGCGTTTTACTTTTACCTTTTAGATTACCATGCGTTTTGGCCATTTTCAGAAACATATTTTCGATAACATCAAACTGTATAAAGTGGTATTTTTCGACAATTTTGAATACTACAGATGAAGAGGGCATAGAAGAGTTTGCAAGAACAATCCTGAAAAAAGTTTCATTTTCTTTGGAGAAAGAGAAGTAAGCTTTCGTAACTTTTGTTAGAGTCAGGTAAATATCTTCTTTATAAGCCTGAGGGTTGGGTTTATACACAGCATTTTTCGTAATTAATTCATTTAGTTGGGTATAGTGCGATTGGCAAACAATCTCATAAAGCCCTTCTTTACTTCCAAAATAATAATACAAGGTTGGTTTGGTAATGCCTGCGGCTTCTGTCAGTTCATTAACCGAAACACCTTCATAACCTTTTGCCGAGAATAATTCAAGCGCCTTGGTCATAATCGTCTGCTTAACACTGCTTTTTCCATCCATTTTTTGATTATATACCAGTCGGTATATAATTGTCAATAGGTAATATTTGATTTTATCAGGCCATGGCCAAATACTATAAATTGGAGATCTACGGGCAATAGTCCAAAAATATTACAAAACCCTAAGGCCCCGGACATATTTCCCAATAATATCCTGGTCGTCGGAAAGGTAAACAAGCTGTTCCAGCCGTTCTCTTAAGCCGCGCCCGGCGATGTCTGCGAGATTGCCGTCATCGATAATGAGGGCGTCAAAATCCCAGCCTTCTTCGAAAGAACCGGCAGGGCCAAAACCAGAGCCTGGGATTTTGGCGAAAAAGGAACCGCCCCCGGCAGTGCCCAGATAAAACGCTTCTTCCAGGCTCAGCGCTTTTTCACCGGGCTTAGTGGGGGCTAAAGTCCGGCGCAGTTTTGAAACCTGAATAGCGTCAGTCATGGCCCGGAAGATGGAAATGTGCGCCCCTCCTGCCACATCGCTTCCAAGACCCAGGGAAATACCCTTTTCCAAAAAACGCCGCACCGGGGCAATCCCGGAAGAGAGGTTTGCGTTTGACTGGGGACAGTGGGCAATGTAAACGCCTTTTTTCGCCAGCAGATCCATTTCTTCTTCAGTGGACCAGACGCAATGGGCCATAACGGCAGGGCCTTCCAGAAGGCCAAAGCCGGCATAAGAGGCGGCGTAGTTTTCACTTTCCGGGCACAATTCCTTTACCCATTCAATTTCCTTCAAGTTTTCCGAAAGATGGGACTGAAGGGGCAGCGCGTATTCCCTTTGAATTTCCGCCAGGCTTTTCATGAGCCCATCGGAACAACTGGGAATGAACCGCGGCGTTATTATAGGAAATGTGTTTTTATATTTGTCCCGGCCCTCCAAAAAGGCTCCCAGCCATTCCCTTGTTGCCCCGCTTGAATCATTTTCTGTGAGGTAATCCGGGCAATTCCTGTCCATGTTTACTTTGCCCACAAGGCTCACAAGGCCGCTTTCTTCCAGCATATCCATAAGGAGCAGGCTTGCAGGGACGTGGATGCTGGCGAAAACGCAGATCCGGGTATTGGGGCCTTTTTTTACATGCTCCACAAAACGGCCATACGCCCTGCGGGCGTAGTCCAGATTATTGTATTTTGCCTCTTCGGGAAAGGTATGCGTACTAAGCCATTCAAGGAGTTCCATATCCATTCCCAAGGCCCGGAAAGCAAACTGGGGGGCATGGACGTGGAGATCCGTAAGCCCTGGAATGATGAGCTTACCCGAATGATCCCTCACAGGCAGATCTGCGTATTTTTGGGGAATTTCTTTAAAGGCCCCCCCAGATTTGCCCTCAAGGCAGAGCAAGTAGCCCTTTTCCATAGTTTCAAGGGAATTAGGGGATGAACTCCAGCAAATGTCGCCTTTCAGGAAGAAAGAACTTTCCATAAGGTTATAATAAGCCTAATATTGGATTTTTGATATAGATAATGATCAGCTGTTCTGTGTATACTCTATCTTAGTGTACTCATGATGGAAAATAGTTCTAATAATATCGATCGTTCATTTTACGCTACCCTGGCAAAAATTGCCCTGCCTTTGGCGCTGCAGAACCTTATCACTTTCGGCGTAGGCCTGGCGGATAATTTCATGGTAGGTTCCCTAGGGGACGCAGCTCTCTCGGGGGTTTTTATTTCCAATCAGGTCCAGTGGATACTCCACATGCTCTGCTCGGGCCTCAGCTCCGCCATGGTGATTCTGGCTGCCCAATACCTCGGAAAAGGTGATATCAAGAAAGCTAAGATCGTCATTATGATAACGGTAAAAGTGGCCTGCACTGCCGGACTTCTTCTGACCACCGTGGCTCTGCTTTTACCCCGGCAGATTTTGGGCCTCTTTTCCAATGACGAAATGGTGATAGCCCAGGGCATGAGATACCTCCAGGTGGTCTGTTTTTCATACATTTTCTTTTGCGTCAACGGTGTGTTTCTGGCCTCCATGCGCTGCGTTCAAAATACCAAAATAGGCTTCCTGAGTTCATTTACAGGGTTCTGCAGCAATGTGTTTCTTAACTGGGTTCTTATCTTTGGCAACCTGGGTTTTCCCGCCCTGGGTGTAATGGGGGCAGCCATAGCAACCCTCATTGCCCGGTTTATTGAGTGCAGCGTTACAATCCTGTATATTCGTTTCGGCGATAAGATCCTCTCCTTCCGCCTGGGGGATCTTTTGAACTGGGACAGGCTCCTGATGGGGGATTTTTTCAAACACGGCTTTCCTGTTATTCTAGGAGAAGTCACCTGGGGTATCGCCGGTTCTACCCAAATCGTTATACTGGGACGCCTTGGCCCCGAGGTACTGGCCGCAAATACCATTGCCGCCAATCTCCATATGCTTTTAGGGGTTTTAGTTTTCGCTATAGCCGGCGCTTCAGGGGTTATCATCGGGAGAACAGTCGGCGCAGGGGATGTGGAACGAGTAAAGGCCTATTCCCGGACTCTGCAAGTGATATTCCTAATCTTTGGACTTTTAACAGGGCTAATCATTTTTTTGATGAAGGATCTGATTCTGGCAGTAGGCTTCCAGGCCATTTCTCCCGAAGCTTACACTTATGCGATCCAATTCTTAACGGTTTTCTCTATCACTATAATTGGCACCTCCTATCAGATGTCCGTCCTTACCGGCATAGTCAGAGCCGGAGGGGCAACAAGTTTCGTTTTATTGAATGATCTATTCTGGGTCTGGGTGGTGGTAATCCCCTCTGCCCTGCTTTCGGCCTTTGTATTTAATTTCCCGCCTGTGGTGGTATTTGCCTGCCTTAAATGCGATCAAATTTTGAAATGCACAGTAGCCTATGTTAAATTGCGCCGCTGGAACTGGATGAAAAAACTTACCCGGGATAATTAACCAGGAATGCTGTATTGTATAGGCATTATGTGGTGCGAAGCCGTCAAAGGGTGGGAAATCGCTAGGGCGGTCAATTGACCGAAGCAATGTCCTGGCCCTGGCCGGGACAAGGCAAGCTTGGCCGCCCTAGCGATTTCCCACCCTTTGACGGTCCTTGCTGAAATTTGCATAATACAATAAAGGTCAGTAGGCATGGCGTATAAACAAGAATGGTTTAATGACGATGATTTCTGGGAACAATATGCTCCCATCATGTTTGATGAAACCCGCTGGGCTGAGGTTCCGGCAGTGGCGGACGGCGTTACCCGGCTGTCATGCCTGAAACTTTACGGAGTTAAAACCAAAAGCCGGGGGCCCTCTGTCCTTGACCTCTGCTGCGGTTTTGGCCGTATTACCCTGGAGCTGGCCCGCCGGGGCTTTGTCCCAACCGGGGTAGACATTACGGCTAGTTATCTCCGGACTGCCCGGGAAGACTCGTCTAACGAAGGGCTGGATATCGAGTTTATACAAGAAGACGTGCGGAGCTTCAAACGGAAAGGGGCCTTTGACACGGCGGTGATCCTTTACAATTCTTTCGGCTACTTTGAGGATCCCAAAGACGATTTGCTTTTTCTCAAGAACGCCCATTATTCCCTGAAGAAAGGAGGCGCCCTCATCATTGATGTTCTGGGTAAAGAAGTGGCCGTTCGGGACTATATCGAAGCCGAATGGTTTGAACGGGGCGGTTATACGGTCCTTACGGAAAGCAACCCTGTGGATTCCTGGGGAAGCGTCTGGAACCGCTGGATCCTTCTAAAAAACGGAAAACGCTCTGAAAAGGTCTTTATTCAGCGGCTCTACGCAGCTTCGGAACTCCGCTCCCTGCTGTTTGAGGCGGGCTTTTCCGCAGTGGAACTCTACGGCGACTGGGACGAATCAGTTTACGATGAAAAGGCCCGGACCCTTATCGCGGTGGGAAGGAGGATCTAGCTTATCTTACCGCTACATCACGAATCCATTTCCAACTGAAAAAACGAAACAAACACCATATGCATTTAATTACCTCATCAATTCGTAAAAAGAAAAAGACAAGATAAGGCGGCCAATTAAGATATAGACCTGTTATGAAACCCAGCGGAACCGAGACAACCCAGAGGAAGAGCACATCTGCGATCAAAAGGAACCTTGTGTCGCCTCCTGCGCGCAAAATGCCTTTTGTTAAAATTTGGGACAGAGTTATAAAAACAGCGAGAAATGAAAGGGTATTAATAAGTTGACTGGCAAGCTCCTTTGTTGAATCTTCCACGTTAAAAGCCTGAAAAGTGGCGCTGCCGATTTGGAATTGATGAAAAATCGCAACTTTTACCACTTGTATGCAGAGAATGGACAGAAAACTGACCATGATGGCAAGAACCAAAAAAGTTTTTCCGTATTCCCTGACCTTCTTGAATTCACCGGCGCCGATGGTATTGCCCGTAATGACGCCGGATGCACTGGAAACGCCCATCAAAAAAACAAGTGTCAATTGAAAAATAGTATTGGCAATAGCCGCAGCGCTCATCACCGCAGCTCCCATGCGCCCAAGAACCACCGAAATCATATTGCCGCCCACACCGAGAAATATATCGCTCACAATCACCGGTACGCCGTTTCGCAGGTAATTACGGAAAATATCCCTCTCCCAACGAAGCAGCATTCGCAGACGAAAACGGATCCGGTCATCCATTTTAAGCAAGAAGATCAACACGATAGTTACTTCTACTATTCGACATATAGTCGTTGCCAGAGAGGCGCCAGCCGTCCCCATACGGGGCGCACCCAAATTCCCAAAGATAAAAATCCAATTGAAGAAAATATTGAGAACCAACGCAATACAGTTGGTGAGCAGCGTCAGCTTTACCACACCCACCGAGCGCAGAGTGGACGCTATCATCGTGGTCAATCCAAGAAAAAGGTAGCTAAATGAGAGCATCCGCAAATAGGCAGCGCCTTCTATCTGCACTTGCGTATCTGTTGAGTAGATACCCATTATGTATTTAGGAAAAAACGCGGCAGCAATAAGAAACAGAAGGCCAAAACAAAAGGCGAGCTTTATTATTATTGATAAACCAGCCCCAATAGCTTCTCTATCCTTTTTACCCCAAAACTGCGCAGTCAACACGCCCATCCCACCGGCAATTCCAAAACAGGTGATTTGATAGAGGAAAGAAAACTGGTTTGCCAGCGCAACGCCGGCAATGGCAAACTCACCCAGGCTCCCCACCATCACGGTGTCGGTTACGTTTACACCAAACATAACAAGTCCCTGAAGTGATACAGGAATGGCAATATGTATTAAGCTGGAATAAAAGCTTCGATCCTTGACAAATAATTGCACCCTTAACTCCGGCCTAATGCTTAAAGTGTCTCGTTCCGGTAAAGACCATGGCAAGGCCCAGCCTGTCGCAGACCTCTATGGAAGCCTTGTCGTTAATTGAGCCCCCGGGCTGAATAATGGCCTTGATCCCGGCGGAAGCCGCAGCTTCAACCACGTCCGGGAAGGGGAAGAAGGCGTCGGAGGCCAGAACCCGCGCAGCTTCGCCGTCTCCGCTGCCCGATTCGGCGGCCGCTTTTATTGCCGCCGCGCTCCGTTCCAGGGCCTGCATCGTGGGCCAGATGCGGTTCACCTGGCCGCCGCCTATACCGGAGGCAGCCAAGTCCTTGATAACCATGATGGCGTTGGACTTAACAAATGTCACAGCCCTCATGCCAAAAACTAGATCCGGAATATCTTCTTCTGCGGGGGCGGCGCGGGTTACCAGTTCCCATTTCTCAAGGAGCTTTTTGTCAGCATCCTGAACCAGTAAGCCCCCGTCCACAGCCATACATTCCTTTGAATCTCTGGGGGCGTATCTGGCTTTCATTATACGCAGGTTCTTTTTCTTTCTTAAAATTTCCAGGGCTTCGTTTTCAAAATCCGGGGCCACGACAATCTCCAAAAAGAGTTCCCCCAGCTTTTCCGCAACCGCCGCGTCCACCGGAACCGTGGAGGCCACAATGCCGCCAAAGATGGAAACAGGGTCGCAGGCAAAAGTTTTTTCATAGGCTTCAAGCAGGGTATTACCCAGGGCGATTCCGCAGGGGGTATTGTGCTTAACCGCCACACAGCAGGCCTTGGCAGCGCCGCTGCCTTCCGGAACAAAGCGCTTCACTTCATCTTCGCCCATAGGGGCTGTGCCGTCAGCGGGAAGGCCGAAAGCACAGGCGGCCTTCCAGGCCAGATCTAAATCCCGGATATTGTTGTACCCCAGCTCTTTTCCGTGAAGCTGTTCCATGCCTGCCAGTGCGCCCGCTTTGCCGATGTGAAGATAAAGGGCCGCCGACTGGTGGCTGTTTTCACCGTAGCGGAGATCTTGGGCTTTGGCTTGAGCAAAACCCAAGGCTTTTTTCATTGAGAGGGGCCAAAATGCAGGGTATTCGGCTTCAGGAGAACCCAATTCCAAAAGGTAGCGTGCAATGGCTGCGTCGTAGGCGGAAGTAAGGTTAAAAACCTTCCCGGCCAGGCCTTCCCTGAATTCTATAGTTAGATTCCCCGCTTTAAGGCCCTTTATGGTTTCAGGGTAATCCGCCGGATCAGTAAGGACAATGACATCCCGGAAATTCTTTGCCCCCGAACGCAGCATGGAAGGCCCGCCAATGTCGATGAACTCAATTATTTCTTCAAGGGAAAGCTCAGCTTCCACGGAAAGCTCAGCTTCCACTTTTTCAAAAAAGGGATAGAGGTTGCAGCAGACTAGGTCAATGCATCCAAGATTGAGTTTTTCCAGGGTCTCCATGTGCGCCCTCTGGTCCCGGCGAGCCAAAATACCGGCGTGAATTGCCGGGTGCAGGGTCTTAACCCTGCCGTCCAGGCATTCGGGAAAACCCGTTACAGAGGAAACATCGGTAACGGGAATATTATTCTCCTGTAAAAATTTGGATGTGCCTCCGGTGGAGAGTATCTCCCAACCCGCCTCCGCAAGGTACGAGGCCAGTTCCAGAATTCCGTCTTTGTCATATACGCTAATAAGAGCCCGGTTTTTCATAACCCTTATAAAATAAAGGCTTAAGGGAATAAATTCAAGACTTGTTTTACTGTGATTCAATATTTGATGTGTGGTCTGATACTACAATTATATTCGTCTCATTGACAATTTGCATAAATATACATAAAATAAACAAATGAAAAAAATAAGACATTTAATATTTATTTTTATAGCAATTATTTTTAGCATAACCTTGAATTCATGTAGATCAATATCCGTAGAAACATATACACTAAAAACGCCTTTGCTGGAAAAACAAAGTAGTATAAGAATTGTATTAATCGCCGATTTGCATAATTCAATATACGGGAAAGATCAATCCATATTAATTGACAAAGTAAAAAATGCCAATCCTGATTTAATCATATTAGCCGGCGATATTATTGATAATATGGATACGATAATAGGCGCCCAATTACTGCTATCCGGTATTTCTGGCATTGCGCCAATATATTTTGTTACCGGCAATCATGAATATTGGACTAATGATATAGAGGGAATACGGGAAGAACTTATCTCCTATGGCGTAATAATTCTATGGGATTCTTATGCAATAGTTGAAACAGGAAAGAATAATATTATTTTAGCCGGGATAGAAGATCCGGAAAAACAATTCTATGAAGCTCCGGGTTATAACCAAAAAGAAATTATGGAAACAGTATTTAGGGAATTGGATGATGTTCCATGGTATAAAATATTAATTGCCCACCGGCCTGAAATGATAGAAACTTATAAAAGATACTCATTTGATTTAGTTTTATCCGGGCATACCCATGGAGGCCAGATCAGGCTTCCGAATATTATAAATGGCTTATATGCGCCCCATCAAGGGCTTTTTCCAAGATATGCCGGAGGAATGTATAGCCATGGAAATATAACCCATATTGTAAGCCGAGGGCTTTCGATTAGGCACCCAAGATTTCCCCGGATACTTAATTCTCCTGAGTTGGTGATTGTTGTTATTGAATCTGATTAATTACCAGCCTCACCGCTTCTACAATGGCAATGTGTTCTTCCCGGAGTACCCTTTCCGCCAGGGCCTCGGGACTGTCCCCGGGCAAAACCGGAACCCTTCGCTGTAATAGAATTTGGCCCGTATCAATTCCTGCTTCCACCAGGTTAACTGTACATCCCGATTCTGATTCACCCGCTGCCAAAACCGCCCGGTGGACATGAATACCGTACATGCCCTGGCCGCCGTATTTGGGGAGCAGCGCCGGGTGGATGTTGATCATCCTTCCCGAGTACTCGTCTATTATGTCCCCCGCCAATATGGAAAGGAAACCCGCATGTACTATGAGGCTGATTTGCATCTCCCGGCAGAGGCGGAGTATGCGGCTGGAAAGTTCCCGCCGCCGTTCCGGCTTGGAAAGGCCAAGGTCTGGTTTTTCCACAGATGCAGGAATCCCTGCGGCTTTTGCCCGCTCTAAAGCATAGGCCCCGCTGCGATCCGAAATGACGGCGGCGATTTTTGCCCCGGAAGGCAAAACCCCGGTTTTTTCCGCATCAAGTAGGGCCTGGAGATTGCTTCCGCCGCCCGAAACCAGGACGAGGATATTGAGTTTGCAAGAGCCTCCATTAATTGGGTTCTCAGACAAAACGCAGCCCTTCGCCTTGCGATTTTTCCACGTGACCGATTTCCCAGGCCGGGAAACCAAGATCTTCCAGGAAAGCGGCGGCCCTTTGGGCATTTTCCGGGGCCAGGGCCAGGACAAAACCTATGCCCATATTATAGGTATTAAACATGAGTTTTTTAATATCCGGATCGGAGCGGAG
>Ga0099364_10009868_pt1 | contig 13208 bp, 6 predicted proteins | sample TergutTh196P3_FD_73070 | JGI IMG/M metagenome (GOLD analysis project Ga0099364, IMG submission 73070) | Microcerotermes parvus P3 segment gut microbial communities from Pointe-Noire, Republic of the Congo - Th196 P3 | ecosystem: Host-associated > Arthropoda: Insects > Digestive system > Gut ...
GTGGGGATTGATGTGGTCGTTGCGGCAAACGGAGAAAAAGGCATCGAGAGAGTCCGGGAGCGCATGCAAAAGAGAGAAAAGCCATTTGACCTGATTTTTATGGATATTTACATGCCGGTCATGGACGGGATAGAAGCTGCGACGAAAATAGTTGAGCTGGAAGCCGGATCGCCAATAGTGGCCTTGACGGCGAACATAATAAGCAGTGAAATGGAAAAATACAGAAAACACGGAATGTATGACTGTTTAGGTAAACCCTTCACAGCGCAGGAGTTGTGGAGTGTTCTGCTTAAGTACCTGACGCCCGTGAGCATATCAGATATAGTCGGACGTGAGCATGAAGAGAGTGAAAAGAGATTACTTGAGCATTTGAGAGTTAACTTCGTCAGGAGCAATCAAAGCACATACAACGACATTAGGAAATTTTTTGATAAGCGCGACATCGAGTTAGCTGAAAGGCTGGCCCATACGCTGAAAGGAAACGCAGGGCAGATAGGAGAGCAGAGACTGAGGGAAGCGGCTGCGGCGGTGGAGGAAGCGCTGTGCAATGCAGAATCAGTTCAAAGTTCGAAGTTTGGAATTTCGAATGATTCGAATGATTTTGAGTCATTGATGAGTAAGCTTGAGTATGAGTTGAATATCGTTCTTGAAAAGTTAAAACCAATGCTGGAGGAAAGTATTCCCGACCCAGGACTCCGGGTTCCGAATTCTAACGAGATTCGCGAGATTTATGACAGATTGAGACCAATGCTGCTGAGTCATAACCCCGAGTGCATGAACATGGTCAGCGAGATATGGATGATACCCGGAGGTGAAGAACTGGCGCGGCAAATAGAGGATTTTGAGTTTAAACAAGCAGCGCTCACTTTGAAAAAATTGGAGGCGCATGTGTGAGTAAAACCGGCAAAGTAATAAGTGTGATATTGACTGCGGCGGTAGTTTTAACACTATTATCGGGGTGTGCAGCATCCGATGAGGAGCAGTTCATAGATAGATCGGGCTTTACCTCGTTTCGTGATATTCCGCACATAACCGAAAAGGAAATAGAGGAAATAGAAGCGCTCAAAGCCGCAAGAGGACAATTGATATATGGCAGTTTACCCTCAACCGAGATGTTTATAATGTCCAATGGCGTCTCTGCGGGTTTTACGTCCAAGTTCTGTGATCTGCTGTCTGAGATATTTGAAATTCCGTTCGTTTTGGAGATGAAATCGTGGGAAAGTCTGACCGATGGGTTTTACGGCGGCGCCATTGATTTCACAGGCGAACTGACGCCAACGCCGGAACGTCAGCTCAGTCACTTTATGACCTTCCCGATCGCGCAGCGATCTTTGGGGGTTTTTACATACGGCGATTCCGTGAGGATTGAAGACGAGCATGATATTGAAGGCCTTAGGGTTGGTTTTCTGGAGGGAACTATAACCGCGCAGTCAATATTAGACGCATATCCGGAAATAGAGTTTGAGATTGTGCCGGTCGCAGGCGAAGATTATGAGATCGATATGCTCAGAGACGGCATTATCGACGTTTTTATTGTAGATGCGATAATAGCCCACAGTTATATAGACCATGATATGGTCCACGGAGTTGAGCTGTTCCCGTTTGTGTATACTCCCGTATCATTGTCCACGGTAAACAGGGAGCTTCAGCCGATCATATCGGTAATGAATAAATACATTGCGGCCGGCGGGGTCGACGTTCTTGAAGAATTGTATAATGAGGGCGCTGAGGATTACGCAAGGTATATAATAAACAGGCTGCTTACCGTCGAAGAAAAGGCTTACATTGACAACCTGAAACGGAGCGGGAGCAAAGTACGCATTGCTCTGGAAAACGACAACTATCCTATCAGTTTTTATGATGAGCAATTAAAGGATTTTCAAGGCATAGCCCCTGATATATTGTGGGAGATAAGCAAGCTGTCAGGAATAGATTTCGAAGTTACGACCGATGTTGATACGCTGTGGCATGAGATATTTGAAGATCTAAAAACAGGTAATGTGTCATTGGTTTCACAGCTTGTTTATACCGAGGATCGCAGCGGCCGGTTTCTATGGGGAGAGAGCCCCTACTACACTTCCAGTTTCGCGTTGATTTCAAGCACCGACTATCCGAACATAAGGACGCATCAGGTCGTGCGGGCGACAGTAGGGATTATAAGAGACTCAGTTTATGCCGAACTGTATAAGTCTTGGTTCCCTGATAACGACAATGTTAAGTACTATGATTCACTCAGCGAAACGCTGACCGCGCTGGAACAGAAAGAAATAGACATGATGGTTGGATCCGAGGTGCTCCTGCTTGCGCTGAAAAACTACCGCGAAAAACACGAGTATAAAGCGAATATCATTTTTAGCTCGCCTTTTGAAGAGTCGTACTTTGGTTTTCACATAAGCGAGGTTGAACTGTCCGGAATTTTCAACAAAGCACAGCCGCTGATCGACACAGATGCGATAGGGAGGGATTGGACAAGCCGCATCTATGACTATTCAAAAATCATCGCGCAGACGCGCTCGAATTATCTCGCTTCATTCACCACCGCACTTGTGATAATCTTGATAGTTGTAGTTTTTTTATCAGTTAAACTAAGGAGAACGACAGACAAGGCGCTCGAATCCGAGGAACGGCTGCAGATGTTGGTTGACGCTATTCCTCTTGCGCTGCATCTGGTAGACAGTGATCACAGGATTTTTGACTGCAATCAGGCTGCGGTAGACTTTGCCGGTGCGTCCGACAAAGCTGATCTGTTGAAAAGATATGACGATATCTTCCCGGAGTTTCAGCCTGACGGACAGCATTCGGCGGATATGAGAACAGAGGCGTTGCATAAAGTTTTTGACGAAGGTTTACTGTGCATGGAGTGGATGCATCAAAGCCTTGATAATGAGCCAGTACCTCTGCCCAGCGAACTTACGCTGATTCGAGTCAGATACAGAGGCGAGAAGATCGTCGCGGCGTGTTCAAGAGATCTGCGCGAACAGAAAGCCATGATAGAAGAGATGCGAAGGGCGGATATTGCTGAGGAGAGCAATGTGGCGAAAAGCACCTTCCTGGCGATGATGAGCCATGAGATCAGGACGCCCATGAACAGTATTATCGGGTTTGCGGAGCTTGCGCTGGATTCACCGGATGCTGACATCACGCCCCAGTTATTCGATTACCTGAGCAAAATCAGGGACAGTTCAAAATGGCTCATGGAGATACTAAATGATATTCTGGACATATCTAAGATCGAATCAGGGAAACTGGAACTGGAAAACATGCCTTTTGACTTGAATGATGTTCTAATACACTGTCAGTCGGTCATCCTGCCTGAAGCAAAAGGAAAAGGCATTGCGCTGAGTATTGAAGCCGAACCGATACCCGGCAGGAACCTGCTGGGAGATTCACTCAGGCTTTATCAGACTCTGCTCAACCTCCTTTCCAACGCCGTCAAGTTTACGGATTCGGGGACGGTAAGGTTTTCCGCGCTGGTGAGGAATAATAGCGCAGACAGCGTAACGATATACTTTGAAGTTAAGGATACCGGTATCGGCATGACATCGAAGCAGGTAGACAGAATATTCGAGCCGTTTATCCAAGGCGATACGGGTACGACGCGCAACTATGGAGGCACGGGACTCGGACTGGCGATAACAAAAACCATAGTGGAACTCATGGGTGGCACTCTTTCGGTTGACAGCACGCCCGGCGTGGGCAGCACCTTCAGTTTTGAAGTCACATTTGCGACAACAGCCGCGCCTGAGGATGATATAGCTGATCGCAGCAGACTTGGTAAAATCGAGAAACCGCATTTCGAAGGGATAATCCTGGTCTGCGACGACAATCTGTTAAATCAGCAGGTCATCTACGAACATCTCGCGAGCGTAGGATTTAGAACGGTAGTAGCAGGGAACGGTAAAGCGGCTGTTGATAAAGTACAGGAGCGCAAGAAAAAAGGTGAATCTCCCTTTGATATGATTTTTATGGACATTTTTATGCCGGTTATGGATGGGGTCGAGGCTGCGGCAAGAATAATGGAATTAGAAACAGGAACGCCTATAGTGGCGTTGACCGCAAACATTATGGTCAGCGAGTTGGAAAAATATCAGAAGCACGGGATGTACGATTGTCTTGCAAAACCCTTCACAGCACAGCAACTGTGGCATATACTGCTGAAGTACCTGACCCCCGTAAGCGTTACCGTCATAGACAGAAGCCGGCAGACTGTTGAGGAAGAACAGTTACTTAAGCATTTAAGTCTCAATTTTGTAAGGAGCAATCAAAACACCTATGCCGAAATAATAAGAGCCGTTGACGGTGGTGATTTAGAGCTGGCGGAGAGGATGGTCCATACGCTGAAGGGTAACGCCGGGCAGCTCGGCGAGCGGAGTCTGCAGGAAGCGGCGGCGGAGGCGGAGGAAGCGATCAATTCACAATTAGAGGGAGTCGAGAATGGGAGGGTAATTCGGGACTCGGGATTCGGGATTCGGAATAGTTTGGAATCATTGATGAGGAATCTTGAGCGTGAGTTGGGGCTTGTATTGGAGAAGCTGGGGCCAATGCTTGAGAAAAATATTCAGCATTCGGCATTCCGCATTCCGCATTCGGCGGAGGCTCATGATATCTTTGAAAGATTAAGGCCAATGCTCATAAGCCACAACCCCGAGTGTATGAAAATGCTCGACGAGGTCCGGTCGATATCGGGAGCGGAAGAACTTGCGCGGCAGATGGAGGAATTAGAGTTCAAACAGGCTGCCCTCACTTTAGAGAAACTGATGAAGGAAGGGGAGAAAAGCCATGTGCGATAATAGCGGCGTTCCGGCGGCGGGAGATGGGTCACCGGATTTTTCAGCTATAAAGAATCGTTATGAGAACGCACTGCAGGAGGCATTGCAGGAATCAAACAGAACACTCGATATTATGAAAAGCATACTGGACAAGTCGGGCGCGATGATTTATGTGACCGATCTGGATACCGATGAAATGCTGTATATGAGTGATCCGATGAAGCGGCATTATGGAATCACCGGAGACGTGATCGGCAAAAAATGTTACAAAGTCCTGCAAGCGGGTATGAATGAAAGATGTGATTTTTGCCCCTGCCATGAAATAGACAAAGAACCGGACAAGGTGGTCGTCTGGGAAGAACAAAGTACTGCTACAAACGGATACTACAAGAATACCGATCGATATATCGACTGGCCCGGCGGGAAGAAAGTCCATATCCAATGCAGCATAGACATGACCGAGGTGATTAAGGCGCAGCAGACGCTTCAGCGCCGTGAGAAGCTATTGGAAGCGCTGAATAAAATGTCTATCACCTTTCTCTCGCAAAAAGATAAAGCCTTTAACGACCTCATGACGGAAGAAGTAAGATATCTGGCCGACATCATGGAACTGGACCGATTGTCCGTCTGGCGTAACTCACAGATGACGGATGGGTTGCACGCATCGATGATCTATCGGTGGGACAGGGCTTCCGGCGGCACCACGGTGCCGACAGATGCTTTTTCCGACGTAGCATATGCAAGGTATGCGCCAAGTTGGGAAGCGCTGTTTGCGCGGGGTGAACTGGTAAACGGTCCTGCCCGAATGATGCCGGAGCGTGAAGCGGCTACATTGATCGCCTTTGGTATTGCATCTGTTCTTGCCGCGCCGGTTTTCTTTAAAAATGAATTTTGGGGATTTGTCCTTTTTGAAGATCGCTGTAACGAACGTTATTTTGATGATGAAAGCTCCAAAATGATGCGTTCAGCGGCGTTCTTATATGCAAACGCCGTCATCCGCGCGGAAATGGAGAGTGAACTCGTCAAGTCCGAGGAGCGCACAAAGCTCATGCTTGATTCAGCCCCGATTTGCTGTCAATTATTTGACAGCAGTCTTAACTTAATCGACTGTAATCAGGAAGCCATCAAACTTTTCGGGTTCAAAGATAAACAAGAGTTCATGCTGAGATATGACGAACTATATCCCGAGTACCAACCGGATGGGCAGCGTTCCGGTAATATGATAACGGCGTGCCTTAATAAAGCAAACGAGACAGGCGGTTGTATAGTTAAATTGGAGTACAAGATGCGTGACGGCACATCTATGCCTGCTAATGTTACCATTAGTCGGCTTGAAAAAGGCGACGACTATTTCCTCGCTGTGTATACACAGGATTTGCGCGAACATAACAGGATGCTTGAGGAGACCCGTAGGGCGGATATCGCAGAGGAAAGCAACAAAGCAAAAAGCAGCTTTCTTGCAATGATGAGCCATGAGATAAGGACGCCCATGAACAGCATTATGGGTTTTGCGGAGTTGGCTCTGGACTCATTGGAAATAGACACCGTACCCTGGCTCAGCGATTATCTGGTGAAAATAAAAGACAGCACAAAAGGACTATTGAGAATCATTAACAGCATATTAGATATATCTAAAGTCGAATCCGGCAGAATGGAGCTTGAAAGAGAACCCATTGAACTGAACGATATTTTTATGCACTGCCACTCTGCCGTTATGAAGGAAGCTGCGGAAAAGGGAGTTGACCTGAGTTTTTACCCCCAACCGATACCGGATAAGAAGCTGCTAGGCGATCCGATAAGGCTATATCAGGCCCTGCTCAATCTGCTGTCTAATGCGGTAAAATTTACGGAATCCGGGACGGTCAAACTCACATCGCAGGTGAGAAGTATGAGCGAGAGTACCGTGACGGTATACTTTGAAGTAAGGGATACCGGTATCGGCATGAGCGCGCAGCAGATAGACAAAATATTCGAACCGTTCGTCCAGGGCGATACGGGTACAACGCGCAATTACGGCGGCACCGGGCTTGGGCTTCCGATATCCAAAACCGTAGTAGAACTGATGGGCGGTAAACTTTCGGTGGAAAGCACCCCCGGAGTGGGAAGCTCTTTCGGATTTGAAGTCGTGTTTGACACAATAGACATTACTGACGAGGCTTTGATAGAACGATCTGAACTTGGTATAACAAAGAAACCGCATTTCGAAGGTTTGGTTTTGGTCTGCGACGACAACATCTTTAATCAGGAGGTCATTTACGAACACCTCAAAAATGTCGGATTTATGACGGTAGTGACAGGGAATGGTAAAGCGGCCGTTGAGAAAGTAAAAGAGCGCGTAAAGAACAAAGAAAAACCTTTTGACCTGATTTTTATGGATATTTTCATGCCGGTCATGGATGGGGTAGAGGCTGCGGGAAAAATAATGGAGCTCGGCACGGGTACGCCTGTAGTAGCGCTGACTGCGAACATAATGAGCAGCGAGTTGGAAGAATACAAGAAACACGGAATGTATGACTGCCTGGCAAAGCCCTTCACGAAGAATGAATTATGGCATATATTGCTGAAATACCTGAAACCAGTGAGCGTATCTGTTATAGACGAACACGTGCTTGCCGAGGGGGAAGTTAGCTTACTAAGTCATTTAAGACAAAATTTTGCAAAGAGTAATAAAAACACGTATGCCGAAATAGCAAAAGCTTTTGATGAAGGTGATTTTGAGTTAGCTGAGAGGCTCGCCCATACGCTAAAGGGCAACGCAGGGCAGATCGGTGAGCGAGGGCTGCAGGAAGCTGCTGCGGCGGCAGAGGAAGCGTTGGGTAATGCGGAATTCAGAATTCAGAATTCAGAATTAGAGGGGACTCCGAATTCAGAGTTCGGAATTCGGAATGATTTTGATTTATTGATGGGGAATCTTGAATATAAACTGGGCGTTGTATTGGAGAAACTGGAACCAATGTTGGAGGAAGATATTCCGTTTTCCGCATTCCTCAGTCCTGATTCAGAAGAGGCCCGGGAGGTTTTTAGCAGACTAAAGCCAATGCTCATAAGCCACAATCCTGCGTGCATGAGTATGCTCGGTGAAATACGATTGATATCGGGAGCAGAAGAACTTGCCCAGCAGATAGAGGATTTTGAGTTCAAACAGGCAGTGCTCACATTGGAAAGTTTAATATAGAAAGTAGAGGTACATATATACAATATACAAATAATGCTGCATTAAACTGTTCCGCATTACGTCGGTGAAAGGAGATTGCTAAGGTGAATGATAATACACGCAAAAAAAGCATACTCGTTATAGACGATGAAAAGGCAAACATAATCACTTTGACTCATATATTAAGCGAAGAGTTTACAATATATGCGGCGAAGAACGGTAAAGACGGTATTGAGTTGGCGGAACAATATTTACCTGATGTGATACTGCTTGATATACGGATGCCTGATATGGACGGGTATAAAGTTTTTTCAGCGTTGAAAGCCTCTGATAAAACGCGGGAGATCCCCGTTATTTTTGTTACAGCTCTGAGTAAAGCAGGCGATGAGGAAAAAGGTCTGGCTATGGGTGTGGCGGACTATATAATAAAGCCGTTTTCCGCAACGGTTGTTAAGCTCAGGGTAAGGAACCAAATCAAGATACTTGAGCAGCGAATGACTGAAGAAAATCTAAAGAAACTGAAAACAGCGCTGGATCAGGCAAAGAAAGCAAGCAAAGCGAAGAGTGTGTTTCTATCCAATATAAGCCATGAAATGCGTACTCCGTTAAACGCGATCATAGGTCTGACAACAATAGCCGAAAAAACAGAAGATAAAGAGCATAGAAGTCAGATCATGCAAAATATAGGGGAGGCCTCCGCGCACCTGCTGGGAATAATAAACGACATGCTCGACATGGCTAAAATTGAAACGGATAAGCTGGAACTCATTCCCATTGAATATGACTTTGAAAGAATGCTGCAAAAGGTCATAGCGACCGTTAAATTCAAGGCGGATGAAAAGCGGCAGCGTTTGACGGTAAATGTGGGCGGTGATATACCTCGTAAACTCGTTGGAGACAATCGACGTTTGGCGCAGGTAATAACGAACTTGCTGTCGAATGCGATAAAGTTCACGCAGGATGAAGGCAGTATATGTTTTGAGGTCTCATTAATCGGAGAAGACGACAGTATTTGCGATATGCTCTTTACGGTGACAGACAACGGAATAGGTATATCAAAGGATATGCAGGAAGAGATTTTTCAGGTTTTTGTTCAGGCCGACAGCGGCTCAAACCGCGAGTACGGGGGTACGGGATTGGGACTTGTCATTTCCAAGAGTATTGTGGAGTTGATGGGCGGCAGAATCAGGGTTGAGTCGGTGCCGGGCGAAGGTTCAAAGTTCATCTTTACTGTGAAAGCGCAGCGCGGAGGTAACAGTCCGGTCCCGCCGTTTGGCTCGGACGTAAACGGAGAGGCCGATGGTGTAAATGACAAACACGGCTGCGCCGATATTCCGCATGATTGTTTAGTGAGCGAGGCAGGCGAGTTTGCCGGTAAAAGATTGTTACTTGCGGAGGATGTGGAAATAAACAGGGTAATATTTATAGAGTTGTTGGCGGAGACCGGTCTGGTGATTGACTGCGCGGAAAATGGCAAAGAGGCATTAGACATGGTAGCGTTAGAGCCGGAGAAATATGATATACTGTTTATGGACATGCAGATGCCTAAAATGGACGGACTGGAAGCGACACGCCGCATACGCGCTTTACCCGCACACAAACGTGAAAGGCTTCCGATTGTCGCAATGACCGCAAATGTCTTTAAAGATGATATAGAAGCTTGTCGCTCAGCCGGTATGGACGACCATCTCGGCAAACCTCTTGATTTAGACGCAGTGTTGAAGACACTGCGTAAATATATATAAGCAAAGGCAAAATTTCTTGTTGATAATCACGCGAACCTGCGATACAATACTATTTGCATAGGTTATATTAAATAGTCCGTGAAAACTTCGCAATTGCGGAAAAGGCTTTCGGACAATTATGCATTATGCATTATGCATTATGAATTATGCATTGTATGCGGGGGGAGATATTATGGAAGAAGCAAAGGAGAAGCTGATACCCGGAATGCCGACAACATACATCGACCGTAATGAAAAAGGTTTTGCTAAGATTGAAATGATGATTTCAGTTACGGGAGGGCTCAGCCTGTCACAGGTATGTACAGTGACCGGACTGGAAGGGACCACCATCCAGAACTGGGTCAAACGCGGATGGGTCAAGCATCCGCAAGGCAAGAAGTATGAAGAAGTGCATGTTGCCCGTATACTTATTATCAATGCGTTGAAGGATTGCATTAAGCTTGAACATATATCGCTGCTCATGGATTATGTCAATGGTATGCCGGAGGATAATAGCAGCGTCATTATAAAGGAAAGCGAGCTTTTCAACTACCTTTGCGACGCACTGCAAATAATCGGCAAGGCGGATGATCTTTCCCGCGTTGGGGTCGAGGCGGTCGCGGATAAGCTAATTAAGGATTATGAAGGAGCGGCGCCGGGAGCCAAAGACAGGATACGTAAAGCGCTGATCGTGATGATATATGCCTGCGTCTGCACAGACGTGAAGCGCCGTACGGACGCTATGATGGGGCAAGTCCTGAAGGAGATAAAAACCGAACGGTCAAAGATACTCTCAGAAAAAAGCGCCGGGATCGAGGTTCAGAAGACATCCCGGCCCGAAAGCGTGAGTGAACCGCGAAAAACAGTCAGCCAGGCGTTGCGGGAATGGGATCTGAGCACAATGGAAACGATACTTAATGAAGAACAGAGTGAGGACGAGGAAACTCCGCAAGGAGATACCATTAAGGGACAGCCCGGCAACGCGCTGAAGAATCTTGAGAGACAAATAGAGGCATCGGCAGCCAAGCCGGTGTATTTCAGGAAAGGGTAGAGAGTTGCGGAATGCATAATGCATAATGCAGAATTGAGTGTAAGGAGGTATGGCGTGGAGTGGTTTAGTTCGTGGTGGCAGACGCTTGGGCTTGCGGGCCAGATAATGGCTTGCGCTGCCATATCTATGAGCGTTGTGATGATATTGCAAACGCTGCTTTTGATAATCGGGGTCGGGTTCGGCGGTGAGGCTGACGGCGACGGTTTTGACAGCGGCGGTTTTGACGAAGTAGATTTTGACGAGATAGATTTTGACGGTGACAGCGGAGATTTCGACGCGGGAGCGTCGGGAGCATATCACGGTGCGCTGCGTATATTCACGATACGCGGGATAGTAGCTTTTTTTGCCATAGGCGGGTGGGCCGGACTCGCGGCGCTGAGCGCCGGGATACCAACGCTGTTCTCAGTACAGATAGCGCTCCTCTCAGGCGCGGCAGCTATGCTTCTGGCATCGATCGCTATCAGGTTCGCCCTAAAGATGCAGTCGAGCGGTAACATCGACCTCAGAAACGCCGTCTCACTCACAGCCGACGTATATATCACAATACCCCCTTCGCGCTCAGGTACCGGCAAAGTAACGATGCTTCTGCAGGAACGCTTCTCAGAGATAGACGCAATAACGGACAATGCAGAGGCACTAAAACCGCAAACCAAAGTGGAAGTAACAGGACTGGAAAATAAGGACTGCCTGATTGTGAAGCCGCTAAGTTAATTCATAATGCATAATGCATAATGCATAATTAATTCGGAATTCGGAATGCGGAATAGTTTTTATGCAGAATTATGCTGCTAACAGACTAATCCCTAGTCCCTAATCCCTAATCCCTGGATTAAATACTTCAAATTTAAATAAACGGAGGTAAAACTATGCCGGAAATTTCTGTTATCCTCACGGTGATCGCAGCCGTATTCGTATTCATTTTACTGTTGCTGATACTCTCGCGTTACCGCAAATGCCCTTCAGACAAAGTCATGGTAATCTATGGTAAGGTAGGTACAAACCCTGACGGCAGTCCGCGTTCCGCAAAGTGCATCCACGGCGGCGCGGCATTCATCTGGCCTGTGTTCCAGTCGTTCCAATATCTGGATCTGACGCCGCTTACGATAAATGTAGACCTGGCTAATGCGCTGTCGCACCAGAATATCCGCGTAGACGTGCCCTCACGATTCACTGTCGGTATCTCCACTGAGGCGGGCGTTATGCAAAACGCGGCCGAACGTCTGCTCGGGCTCAGAATGAACGAGATACAGGAGCTGGCTAAAGACATCATGTTCGGGCAGCTCAGGCTCGTCATCGCTACAATGGATATCGAGGAGATAAACACAGACCGTGACAAGTTCCTTGAGGCGGTCTCGCACAATGTCGAGACCGAGCTTAAAAAGATTGGCCTGCGGCTGATAAACGTCAACGTGACGGATATAACAGACGAATCCGGCTATATCGAAGCGCTGGGTAAAGAAGCGGCCGCCAAAGCTATAAACGACGCAAAACAAAGCGTCGCCGAAAAAAACCGCGACGGTTCTATCGGCGCCTCAAGGGCGGTCAGAGATGAACGTATAGAGGTTGCGGCTTCAGATGCAACGGCGGTAGAAGGTGAAAACCAGTCCAAGGCGATCATAGCGCAATCAGATGCTACCCGCCGCGAGCAGGAAGCGGAAGCGACCCGCCGTGCCACAGCCGCAGAACGTACGGCCGAAGCCAGAGCCCTGGAAGAAGCCTACGCCGCGCAGCAGGCGGCCGAACGCGCGAGAGCGGAGCGTGACGCCGCAACAGGACAGGCGGATGTCATAGTTAACGCGCGTATAGCAAAAGAACGCCTCGAACTCGAAGCCGAAGCCGAAGCCGAACAGGCCAGACGCCGCGCCAAGGGCGACGCGGACGCCATATACGCCCGCATGGAAGCTCAGGCCCGCGGTATTCAGGAGATTCTTGAAAAGCAGGCGGCAGGTTTCGGAAAAGTTGTACAAGCAGCCGGAGGGGATCCAAATGCCGCAATACAGCTCATGCTGGTAGACAAGATAGAAGATCTCGTCAAGATCCAGGTCGAGGCCATCAAGAACCTGCAGATCGACAAGATCACAGTATGGGATTCCATGAGCGGCGAAGGCGGCTCGCCCACAACATCGAACTTCCTGTCCGGCATGATGCGCTCAATACCGCCGCTCAACGAGATGTTCAAAATGGCCGGCATGAACATACCGGGCTTCCTCGGAAGCGACAGCAATAGCGATAGCGATGATGAGCCGTTTAATGCAGAATATATTATGCAAAAAGCAGAACGCGAGTTTCTAAATGCAGAATCAGAGGGCGAATAACCGGGAGTGATTTGAGATTCTAAAAAAACCTTTGAAAACAGCGCATTACGCTGCGGTTTTCAAAGGTTTTTATCTTTAGCGTGGGAGAAGACTCCCACCTCTAAGCGCAGCGTAGGTGGGAGTTGAATCACCGCATAATGCGAAGCCACCTATTGAAACCGCAGCTTGCTGCGGATTCAGTGGGAGTCCAATCTC
>Ga0099364_10009869_pt1 | contig 13208 bp, 9 predicted proteins | sample TergutTh196P3_FD_73070 | JGI IMG/M metagenome (GOLD analysis project Ga0099364, IMG submission 73070) | Microcerotermes parvus P3 segment gut microbial communities from Pointe-Noire, Republic of the Congo - Th196 P3 | ecosystem: Host-associated > Arthropoda: Insects > Digestive system > Gut ...
TGGAGTTGAGGCGTGTGCTCTTCGGATCTTGGCATGTGTGAGAGGGGGGCGTTTAGCGGCGGCTTCGCCGCCGCTAAACGCGTTTCTCTTTCCTCTTGCTTCGCCGTCATTCCGAACGCAGTGAGGAATCTACCTGCACAAACCATTATATGCTTTTTATTTTTCATGCCTAAATCAAACGAATATCAATGAATATCAAAATGAAGACTTCTTATATCGTTATCATTTTATTGAGTGTAAGTTTATTTGTACAAGGGCAGGAAGACCTTTCGGTTAACAATTTTTGGCGGTACAACGGCGATATGTCCAATATACTGTACGAACACATCTGTGGGTACGCTTTCGCCTGTATAAATGAACGCTGGTCTTATGTCGACGGTTTGAAAACCAAAGATGAATGGTTGAAGCGTCAAGATGAAGCCAAAAAAGTATTGGCAGAAATAGTCGGTGATTTTCCGGATAAAACACCTTTAAATCCGGTCATCACAGGAACCATAAAAAAAGATGGTTTCACAGTGGAGAAATTATATTTCGAATCGATGCCCGGATATTATGTCACTGCGGCGTTATTTCTGCCAACCGCTAAAAAAGGGAAACTTCCGGCTGTTGTATATTGTTGCGGACATAGCGGCGACGGATTCAGAAGCGAGGCTTATCAAAGGTGCATTATTAATCTTGTAAAAAAAGGATTTATTGTTTTCGCCTTTGACCCTGTCGGTCAGGGAGAGCGGATACAATATTTCGATTCGAATGGGAAAAATATTTTCGACCCCACACACGAACATTCTTATCCGGGAACCCAATCATTCGTTTCAGGACGTTCGCCGGCATATTACTTCATTTGGGATGGTATCCGTGCAGTTGATTATCTTTTCAGTCGAAAGGAAGTTGATACCACGCGTATTGGGATTACCGGACGTTCGGGAGGAGGTACCCAATCAGCGTATATTGCTGCTATGGATGACAGGATTTTGGCTGCAGCGCCGGAATGTTACATCACTTCGTTCGACAAATTGTTGCGTTCCAGAGGACCACAGGATGCAGATCAAAACTTTATGTATTCGTTGAAAAAGGGTTTCGATATGAGCGACTTAATCGAAATCAGAGCGCCCAAACCAACCCTGATGGTTACCACTACCCGAGATATATTCAGCATTCAGGGCGCTCGCGATGTATTCAGGGAAGCCCAAAAAGCATACGCCGCATTAGGTAAACCGGAAAATTTGATGATGGTGGAAGATGATGCCGAGCACATTTCTACGAAGAAAAACAGGGAAGCAACGTATGCTTTTTTTCGGAAATTTCTGAACAATCCGGGTAATTCAGAAGACGAAGAAGTCGATGTTTTTGCTGAAAAAGAACTCTGGGTTACTCCTACCGGACAAGTTCAAACAAGTCTGAAAGGAGAAACGCTTTTTAGTTTGAATGAAAAATATACGGCTGAACGGTTGAAAAAATTGCATTCGGAAAAACAGAACAACCCTGATTTTCACAAAACTGTCGCTCAAAAAGCAATGTCATTGATAGGCTATACTGAACCTGTACAGTCAATGGATTATATATTTTCGGGACGTTTCCTGCGCGAGGATTATTCCATCGAAAAATATATGCTCAAAGGACCTGGTAATTATTATATCCCTCTCTTGCTACTATCGTCCGGCAATTTTAATGGAAAAACCATTTTATTGTTAGACGATCAAGGCAAGGCTTCAGCAGCAGTAAAAGGAGGATTAGCCGAACAATTAGTTCTAAAAGGATATCAGGTCATAGCGCCCGATCTAAACGGATTTGGTGAATTATGCGGAGGATATACATTTGGAGATGCAATTATTCAGGACGTACCTTTAAATGTTTGGTATGCTGGAATTTTAACCCATAAATTTCCACTATCTATCAGGGTTGAGGAAATAAAAATCATTGTCGATTTCATCAAACACTCCCTCTCTTTTGGATATGAACATGATATGAGGTCTTTGACGGGCATTGACTGCGGTACATTAACTTCAGATTTACTTCATGCTGTCGCTATCAACGGACAATTCAATCAAATTGCTCTGATTAATCCATTAATTTCCTACCAATCTATTGTTCAGGAAAGAGACTACCGCACGAAATTCGTGATGTCTACTCCTGCCGGAGTGATTGGAAAGTACGACCTGCCTGATTTAGTTACAGCGATTTCGCCCTTGAAAATATACATGATAAATCCGGTAAATGCTCTCAATCAAATGGTAGATAGCGCTGTATTTGAGCAAACATATATGGATGCAAGGAAAAATATGATGGTTGATTTTAACCAAAATGACATTTTTTTGAAATTAGAGCAATGGCTTGATGAATTGTAAATCTAATAAATCTAATAAATTTTTAATTTTATAAATAATAATAATGAATAATAAAATGAAATCATTCAGTAAAATAATTTGTGTGTTTTTCGTATTATCTCTTTTTTCATGCAAAACAAGGGATATAAAAAGCGGATTTCCTCTCAACATCAGCGGCGTTTATCCTCACCTTGCCTTCTACAACAACGAGGACGAATGTGGTACCGGCGCCGTTGTACCCTGGGCGGGCAGTCTTTGGGCGATTACTTATGCTCCACACCGTCCTTATGGTTCGTCAGACAAGTTGTATCAGATTACTCCTGATCTCCAACTAACCGTACGTCCCGAAAGCGTTGGCGGCACGCCGGCAGCACGCATGATCCACAGGGAAAGCGACCAGTTGTTCATCGGCTCGTATGCCATTGATAGCAAGGGTAACGTGCGGGTTATTTCCTTAAAGGACGCTCCGGGGCGTTATACCGGCTATGCCCGCCACCTTTTCCGTCCTGATTCCATGCTCTATATCGGAACCATGGAAGAGGGTTTCTACGAAGTGGACGTCCATACGCTGCAAATCAACATGCTTTACGTGGATGGAAATGTAGCAAGAGTAAGTCATTTCAACGAATTATTACCCGGCGCACACGGCAAAGGTCTCTATTCCGGTCAGGGCGTGATGGTGTATTCCAACAATGGCGAACCCGGCGAAGAAGCCCTGCGTCGATTCGACATCGAGGCAGGTTCACTCTGCGAATGGGACGGCAAGGAATGGACGCTTGTCCGCCGTAATCAGTTTACGGAAGTTACCGGTCCAGGCGGCATATATGGTAACTCTTATCCCGAAACCGATCCGATATGGGTAAACGGATGGGATCACAAATCGGTACTTGTGGGCGTAAGGGACGGGGGCGAATGGTCGTTTTTCCGATTACCCAAAGCAAGTTATACGTACGACGGCGCTCACGGATGGAATACCGAATGGCCCCGTATTCGCGACATTGGCGCCTTCGGTGAACCCGATTACCTGATGACCATGCACGGCATGTTCTGGAAATTCCCGGAAACCTTCACCGCATCGCATACGGCAGGCATCCGTCCGCGCTCGGCTTATCTGAAAGTACTCGGCGACTTTATCCGCTGGGACGACCGATTGGTATTCGGATGCGACGATTCCGCGCTACGCGAATTTCTCAACAAACGCAAAGCCAAAGGCGGTATCGAAGGACCCGGACAATCGAACTCCAATCTTTGGTTCACTGCCTTTGACATGCCCGACCAACTCGGTCCGCGCAACGCAGGAGGCTACGTGTGGCTCAACGAGGAAATCCCTGCGAATGCAGCGTCTGAACCATTCCTGTTCGCAGGCTGGGATACGCGCATCGCTTGGGTCAAAAATGCAGGCGACCAAACCGTTGAATTTCGTTTTGAAGTTGACGTCAAGGGAAACAATAAATGGAGCGAACTGAGAAAGGTTGAACTTGATGCAGGCGCATCAAAACTTATCGAATTTACCTCTGCCGATCAGGGCGAATGGGTGCGCGTGTCCGCCAACAGGACAACCACAGCAAGCGCTGCCTTTGTGTATGGCGCCGACGATACAAGAGGCTTGCGCCATGACGCTATTTTCAATGGCATTACTACGATCGGAAGCAAAACCTCCGTTGGCGGATTGCTTTACGGATTAGGCGACAATCGTCGTGCGCTGGGTTTGCTTGCCAATACCCAATCGGGAGAGACCGGTTATTACGAAATAGACGATCAAATGAACGTCGTGGCGAAAGATGATGCGGAAACGGCGATATTCATTCGCGAAAAATTTGCCATTCCACAACAAGTCGTCGACGTCGAAAAAGGATCGGTATTAATTGTGGACGACGCCGGTCGCAGATGGCGGTTGCCTTTGGGCAACGATGCCTACACCGACGCTACCCGTAAAGGCTCCTTGCGAATTTGTCGCGAAGTTGCCACCGAACGCGATTTATTCAACTGTCACGGTACGTTTTACGAACTTCCGGCAGAAAACGCCGACGGATATGCCAAAATACGCCCCATTGCTTCGCATAATCTAAAAATTAACGATTATGCCTCGTATCGGGGACTGTTGGTGATGACAGGTGTCGATCCAAAAATGGCTGGCAAAAATCCCCACATTTTTGCATCCGACGACAAAAAAGCCGCTGTTTGGGTAGGCTCAATTGATGATCTGTGGAAATTAGGCAAACCGGTCGGAAAAGGCGGACCATGGGTGGATACAGACGTGAAAGCCGGAATTGAATCCGATCCATATCTGATAGGATTCTATGACCGGCGTTCGTTGGAATTATCCCACCAATCGTCAGGAAATATCACTTTTACGGTAGAAGCAGACCCTACCGGCGATGGCGACTGGGTACAGTATGAGCAATTTGTAGTCAAGCAAGGCGAAAAGTTCAAACACCAGTTCCCAACGTCATTTTTGGCGCGTTGGATAAGATTTGTAGTCAGTGAAGACACGACAGCAACAGCATGGTTTGAATATAAATAATTCAAGAGCAATGATAACAAGACGAGATTTTATCAAACAAGCCCTTGCTGCCGGAGTGATGTGCAGTATACCTCATCATGTTTTTGGGCAGGAAAAACCTGCCCAAAACTTGATATGGGCAAATCTTCTGCATTTGAGTTTCAATATGTGGGAAGATACTGTTCCTCAACTAATAAATCCGGAACATCAATGTACTTGTTCAAATCAGGCAATAAGGTGGTGGAAACGTTTTTATCACCCAGATTTGAATACCACTTTCGATGAAGAAGTGTGGAACAGTTTACTAAAAGAGATGGCGGCGGCTGGTATCAATATGGTAGTGATAGACCTTGGCGATGGAGTGGTTTACGACAGTCACCCTGAAATTGCGGTAAAAAATGCATGGACGCCTGAAAAGTTAAGACATGAATTAGCGAAAATCCGCAGACTTGGCTTGGAGCCCATTCCGAAACTGAACTTTGCCACCACGCACGATACATGGCTCGGAGAGTATGGAAGAATGGTTTCTACAAGCAAGTATTATGAAGTATGCCGGAATTTGCTCAATGAAGTGATAGATATTTTCGATACGCCACGTTTTTTCCATCTGGGTATGGATGAAGAAACGGCTGGAAACCAAGTAGGCTGGAATCATCTTGTTGTACGTCAGAATGACCTCTGGTGGAACGACCTGTATTTTTACATTGCCCAGGTAGAAAAAAGGAATGTCCGTTCATGGATATGGTCAGACTATGCTTGGGAGCATCCTGATGTTTTTTTCAGGAAAATGCCCAAATCAGTATTGCAGAGTAACTGGTATTATGCCGAAAGTTTTGTTCTTGAAGATGATAAAGCAAAAACAATGGTCGATTTGTATCGCAAACTTGAGGCTCATGGCTACGACCAGGTACCTATCGGAAGTAATTGGTATAGCGACAAGAATATAGAGGCAACCATAGATTATTGCAGAGAAGTGATTGACCCATCCAGATTGCTGGGCTTTATGCAAACGCCATGGCGACCAACAACTTCAGTCTGTCTTGACAAACATAAGGAGGCGATCCGGCAAATGAAACAGGCAATTAAAAAAAATGAAAAAATAAAACCGTAAAGAATAAAGAATAAAAATGAAAACCAAATTATTGATTTTAGTCCTGTTAGCCATATCAGTTCATACTATGGCACAACAGAACGTAAGTTTCGAGATGCGATATTTCACATCAGACTCCAAAGCCAATGGCGAAACCGATTTTCACGGCGAAACCGAATGGATGACATTGGAGCAGAGGGTCGATTTTCTCGGAAAGTATGCAACGTATGCATCAAAGTTTTGGAATGATGCAGGTTTCGACAAAAAATTAGTCAATCAAACTGAAATATCAGAAATACTGGAGGGTATCAAACCACAGCCGCTGACCTCTGTGAGACGTACCATTCCATTAACCGCATGGAAAGCGTATGGTTATAAAAACAATCATACCAGCATAAAGCGAGATGCGCTTGCCGGATGGGAATCGGGCAATCCGGGTGTCAAACTGAAATCAGGACGATTGGTCATGGAAAATACCGCATTGGTTAGAGAGACCGAACCCGTTAACTGGCGTTTCAGATTAAGAATGACCCTGCAATCTGTAAAATCGGCTTGTTCGGTAGCATTGTCGGATAATGATAACAGATGTATCCATCTTAAGTTTGAACAGGGGCGAGTTATGGTTAATGGCGCTCTATCAACCGGAATACGGTATCAGCCTGATGAAACAGTAAATCTCGAAATTTACGGCGACTTTGTCTACAATCGTTTTTTTGTTACCGTCAACGGTCAAACTACCCCGGCATCGTTTCCCATGACAGAAGACGTAACCACCATCAACAGGCTCGAAATCGGCGCTTCCGGCGAACTTGAAGTTGATAATATTTTGCTGTTCAATTTTATAAGAGACGAAGAAAATGAAAGCATTCCATATCAATCAAGTATTGCCATTGATGAAGATTTTGAAGAAAAGCCCTCTGTTGATGGCTGGCAATATTTGAGTTATGACGACAGCGCATGGAAACAAGTAGATTTGCCTTCGGTACATGGCGGATTGAGAGAAAAAGAGGAGTATTATTACCTGCGCAAGGTTGTAAAAGTTGATGAGTTTGAAAGAGCCGGTTTAAAAATCGAAACGATTGACCCCGGCGGTGAAGTTTGGGTCAACGGCGAAGTTATTGCTGTTGTCAATAACAGACATCCGGTGGAACTCGATGTATCGCGACATCTGAAAAGAAACAGCGACAACATCATAGCCATACGCGTCTATCACAATAAAAATACCAACAGAATGCACCATGCGCCATTAGACCCATACATCGGTTGGCATTTGGGAAGAACCGAACTGTTGTTGAGCAGTCGCTGCATGTTCAAAAATCTTTTTGTACATACGGCAAGTTTACCCGATGAGTCCGACGATGCCATTCAGCATCATAAATTGGTGATTCAAAACCCCGACTACTATTATTTTGACGGAAGCATAGAAATCAATTATTATCCATGGTTTCCTTCCGAAGGAGATAAAGTAGCCTCCATCACGCAAAATGTGTCCATACGCCCTTCTATCGCTCATGAAATCGACATCAGGCTGCCGGTCAGAAATGCCCGTTTGTGGACTTCAGACCAGCCTGTTTTATACAAAGTTGAAGCGTTACTGAAAGACAGGGATGGCAACCGCATAGACGATTATGTTGTAACTACCGGCATACGCATTATTGAGCAGAAAGACGGAGAATTACTACTCAACGGAAAGCCCGCCATGCTTAACGGAGCGCAAATCATGGGTTGGAGATATCCGGTGGAAACCGTAACGAAAACAAATAGATGCGTAGACGATGCCACCATAGTTCAGTACCTTCTCTTGATAAAAAAAATGAACGGCAACATGCTTCGTATTCATGTACATTCTCAACAAGACACAGCCGACGGCATTAACGACCCTCGATACGCCGAGTATGCCGACCAGATGGGTATATACTTACTCTGGCAAACCGCAGGCTGGATACGAGAAGGCGAAGCGTGGAACGTAGATTTCAATGGCTATCCGAAATATATGAAACAGGTGTACAATCATCCGTCCATCGTTATGTGGGAGGCAAGCAATCATCCTAACCGCTTTAAAAGGCACGATATTTCCGATTCGCACGATTTCATGAATTTAATTTATGAAACCATTGCCGCCGTAGATACCAGCAGGCTCATTTCGCCAACGTCGTACTGGTTTCATACCCACTATGGAAACTACGACGGCAGCATCGACTATCAAGGCAATCCGATAGAGCCTAATCCTGTGCTGATGAAAAAAATGATGACTCGCGGAAATCAGGATTCCTATACCGGGTATGGCAGAAAGTGGACATTTTTGAGAGAAGCGCCTGACAGTTGGGCGGCGTCATGCCTGGCAGCAAACGACAAGGCTTATTTCAATTTCGAACATGAGGAATCGGCAGCGCAACCGAACTGGGAATTAGCGATAAGAGAACCCTGGTACCGCGTGCAATCCTACGAATGGTTTATGGAACTCGGCAGTATAGGTCGAACGCTCGACGCCGACGAGTGGAAAGCAAGTCAGGCATGGCAGGCGTTCTCGGCATGGGAATCCATGAAAAAACAGATGCTGCTTGGCTACGACGGATTTTCGTGGTGCACGCTCGAATCAGGCGCAAACATGTTTACTTATCAAAAACCGTTAGTAGACCCGTTTAATGTGCCAAAACTCGCATACTATGCCCGCAGAACTATATTTCAGGATATATGGGCAGGAACCGACAACGTTGATGTAGTTTTTGGACCCGAAGACGCCGTGTCGCCGGTGATTTTTAGTTTGGGAGAACCAAAAACAGTAGACCTTGTCATAGAACTTCAAGACGTCACCGGAAAAACCGTTGATAAAAAAACATTCAAAAATATAGCCATCGGATCAGATAGAACCGTTACAAAGATTGATAACTTCCGGTTTAAGAAAGTAAAAGATGGCTTCTATTTTATCAAATACACCATAATCAAAATTAATTGAAAATTGAAAACCGAAAATCAAAAATTTCTCGTTCCGCTTGTCATAATCGGACTACTTTTCTTTTTGTTGGGCTTTTCGTTGGGAATTAACGGTTTATTGATACCGTTCCTGAAGAAAGCCTTTTCGTTGAGTAATTCAGAAGCCTATTTAGTGCTTACTGCGACTTATTCGTCATTTGTCGTCTTTGGTTTGCCTTTTGGCGTGCTGATACAAAAAACAGGTTATAAGCGTGGTATCGCCCTTGCTTTTGCGCTTTTTGCCACAGGATTGTATCTTTTTGTTCCTTCCGCATCAATGGAGAGTTTTCCGCTTTTCCTGCTGGCTACCTTTATCTGCGGAACCGGCAACACGCTGATGCAAGCGGCAATCAATCCATATCTTACGATTTTGGGACCTATTGAATCTGCTGCAAAAAGACATTGCATTATGACCATCGGCAACCGTACCGGTTGGGCTATTGCCCCTGTTTTTCTGGCAATATTCATCGACATCACCCAAGACAGCGTTCAACTCGGCGACCTGATTTTTCCGTTCTGCATCATCGCAGGAATATTCGTCCTGATGGGCGTTTTCACATGGTTTGCGCCGTTGCCGGAAATATTGGCTGTTGGCGAAGATAAAAAAGACGTTTCGGAAGAATCGGTCAAGGTGCGGGAATTTGTTGCTTCCAAAAAATCAGTCTTCGGGTTTCCTCATTTGGTGTTGGGCGTGATAGCGCTTTTCTTTGATGTAGGCATATCTACGCTGGCATATATTACCCCTGTTGATTTTGCAGAAACGCTTGGATTAAGCAACCCCGAACGTTATTTAATATATTCCGTTGCGGCGACAGCGCTGGCAAGCGTGGCGGCAATTGTGTTGATTCCGCGCTATGTGTCGCAATTAATGGCTTTTCGCGTCGGCGTAGTCACCGGAACGTTTTTCTGTCTGCTTCTGCCTCTATTGCCTGCCAAAATTGCCATTTACATGCTGCCTGCCATCTGTTTCTTCTTCACGATGAACTGGGTTGTTGTGTGGCCCCTGGCAATCTCATATCTTGGAAAGTACACAAAAATCGGGTCGTCTATTCTTGTGAGCGCCATCGTTGGCGGAGCGGTCTTCCCGCTGATTTTTGGTTCTCTTCAAGATATGACGGGCAACATCCAGCAGGCATACTGGCTTTTCTTTCCTTCGGCGCTGTTTATTATCTATTATGCGTTTGCGGGATATAAAGTCGGAGTAAAATCATTCATCAAACAATAAAGTCATGTCAATCATCAAAGGAAAAATAGTAAAGGAAAACACCATCGAAGAAGGTTTTATCCGGTTCGATAACGGTAGGTTTGTAGAACATTCCGGCAGCGAAGAATACACGGATATGAGCGATTATTACATCGTTCCCGGATTCATAGACCTGCATACGCATGGCATACACCGTTACCTTACAGACAATGGCGTTGAGGAATTGGCGCAGATTTGCCGTATTCTGCCCCGTTATGGTGTCACCGGCTTTTTACCGACCATAGCGCCCCGTCCGGCGGGCGAAGATGCACTTTTTCTGAAAAAACTCGCAGGCGCCTACACCGATGGAACACTTATCCTTGGATTTCACCTCGAAGGTCCTTTCCTGAAAATAACGGGTGCGTTGTCTGCCGAAGCCGTATCCGGCGCCGATGCCGGACGTGTGGAATCGTTGATAAAGGCGGCTATGCCCTACAAGGCAATATTCAGCATCTCGCCCGACGTAGCAGGTATCGAAAAGTTGATTCCCCTGATGACAACCGGCAACACTCCGGTTTTCATCACGCATACCGCAGCAACCGTACAGCAGACGCAACTTGCCATCGAACTTGGCGCGCGCCATGCCACCCATTTCTACGACGTCTTCCCCTGTCCGCCGGTAAGCGAGCCGGGCGTGCGTCCATGCGGGGCTGTTGAAGCGATTTTAGCCGATCGACGGGTCAGCGTGGATTTTATCCTCGACGGGGTTCATGTCGACCCGATAGCCGTGAAGATGGCATTAGCCTGTAAATCCAACGGACCCGGACGGGTATGTCTGATTACCGATTCGAATGTAGGCGCGGGATTGGAGCCGGGGCATTTTACTTTTGGCAACAGTGGCGAAATATATTTTACATCCAAAGGAGCGCCTGCCCGATTGCTTAAAGATGATACGCTGGCAGGCAGCGGGCTGACGATGGATCAGGCTTTAAGAAATACCGTGAATATGCTCGATCTGGATTTACCCGAAGCCGTGAAAATGGTAAGTACTTATCCTGCAGAAGTTATCGGCGTGAGCGAACGAAAAGGGAAGTTGAAAGCAGGTTATGACGCTGATTTTGTCGTCCTCGATAACCAATTGGAAGTCGTGCAAACATGGATCGGCGGAAAATGCTGTTTTAATAACAATAAATCTATCCACGAATTTCATTAATTAATCAAAAATGACAAATTTATTTCATTACCAACCTTCGGAATGGGTTCCCTTCAGGGATAAGACCGAAATTGAACGGGTTGCGAGCATCAAGCGGGAAGACTTGGAGAAACACCATAATCCCGATTTCAAAATTTCGGTATTACCCGATGCCGATATTGAGATGGTCATGGTAGCCGATATGATACAACGGATCAAACATTCGGCAGAAACAGACGAAAAACTCGTGATGATCCTTCCCAATCCGTGCCCGACCTACCGTCACGTGGCAAAGTTAATCAATGCGCTTCAACTCGATTGCCGCAATGTTTACGCTTTCGCGATGGACGAATACGCGGACGAAAACGGAAACGTCGCTCCGCCGGACTGGGAATATGGCTTCACGTATGCCATGTTCAAGTACTTCTATAACAATATAGATGAACATTTGCGTCCGCCTCAAAGTCAGTTTGTCGGGTTTACCAACAAAAACCTGCCGGATTTCAGCAAAATGATGGTCGATTTGGGAGGGGCAGATATTTGTTACAGCGGTCCCGGATGGACAGGTCATTTAGCATTTATCGAGCCGGACGCTCCCGAGTTCGATGCTCCGCTTGAAGTCTGGAAAGAAATGGAAGCGCGAATAGTTACTTTAAGCCCTTTTACGCTTGCTCAAAATTCGTTGCATGGCATTTTCGGAAAGAGCGGCAACCTTGCTGCCGTGCCTCCGAAAGCGGCAACCATTGGTCCGGCGGATGTGATACGCGCCAAAAATCACATCGACACGCATGCCATCTCGGTGCATGGCACAAATACGGCATGGCAACGCTTGATCAGCCGTTTGGTGTTGCATGGTCCCGTCACTCCATTGGTGCCCGAATCCATCCTTCAAACCTTACCTACGGATGTATATGTGTCGGAAACCATTGCCCAAAATATCGAAATCGACTGGAATAAAGGATATTGAATCTTTGAATTATGGAATTTTTGAATCTTTGAATATGTTAAAATCAGGAATCAGGTTCCGCATTTGCGATTTTGTAATTAATTCATTACATTTGCAGCATGAAAAATGATAGCAAAAAGATAAGAAAAGTCGTTCATACCGATGATTTTGACGAGTATTACAATTCGTTAGACAAGCGTGTTGCGGCGAAATACGACGAGGCAATTTTTTATTTGGAAACAATCTATATTTTGAGTACAAAGTTTGTCAAGAAGTTGGAAGGCGCTGATACCGGCATGTTTGAAATGCGTGTTTCTGTTGGCACAAATGAGCATAGAACAATCCTTTTTGCTATTGATCACGAAAATATCATACAGGCGAAAACCGTTATATTGGTAAACGGTTTTTTAAAAAAAGACAGCAAAGAGTATAAAAGACATATAAAAAAGGCTATCAACATTTTAAATAATTTAGAATATGGCACGGAACTTTGATCCTGAAAAAATTTCAAAATTGCACGATACCGGTGCAATATTAGACCGTAAGTATGGGAATTGCGGTACGGCTTCACGCTCTGCGTTTGAAGAAAATGCATATGCCTCATATTACTGCGAGATTTTAAGAGATCGCCGCAGGTATTTGAAAATGACTCAGCAGCAACTTGCCGATAAAATAGGTAAGGAGCGTAGTTATATTGCTCATATTGAAAGCGGAAGAGCAGATATGCAACTTTCCAGTTTTATCAGAATTGCAAATGCTTTAGGTATCAGTCTTAATTTCAGTATAAAGGATATAAAGAATATTGAATATGCTTAAATCAGGTTCCGCATTTGCGAACATCACCCCCAAAAAGCCGTATTTTCTTTTCGGCTACCCATTTGTGGAAAGAATGAGTACCGGCGTAAACGAATGGTTGCTCAGTTCGTCGCTTTATTTCACCGATGGTGTCGAAAGCGTCATTTTCATCACAAACGACATCATCTTTGTCAACAAATCC
>Ga0099364_10009870_pt1 | contig 13207 bp, 9 predicted proteins | sample TergutTh196P3_FD_73070 | JGI IMG/M metagenome (GOLD analysis project Ga0099364, IMG submission 73070) | Microcerotermes parvus P3 segment gut microbial communities from Pointe-Noire, Republic of the Congo - Th196 P3 | ecosystem: Host-associated > Arthropoda: Insects > Digestive system > Gut ...
GATTTTTTGACAAACGGTAATAATGCATCTATTTCTAGTGGCGTTCTTGGAGGTCAGTTTAAATATTATTTTTCTGAATATATTTCATTTTCTGCATTCTACGGAAATAACGTAAAAGTTAAAATGAAAGTATTATCGTCAATATCAATGTTACCTGCTTGCCACAATTCAAACGGTAGCCACATAGGATACACGTATGTAATTGAGAAATATCCCGATAATTCTTTTACAACATTCAAATTTTCAAATTTTGACAACGGTTATAAAGATGAAGCAGCAGACGCAATTATTCAGGAATCAAGAACACCATACGAAAAATATGCTGCAAAAGCATTTGAAAGGGGAAAATTATTGTTAAAAGAAGATTATGATGCTACCGGTATAAAAAAGAAAAGTGAAACTATAGTGTATGAAAAAAGTAATACAACAAATAATTTTGTTAGAGCAATGGATGCAAGAAGAAAATATGCTTGTCCCAGACTATCAACAATATTCTACGAAGAAGGTACGTCTTATAAAATTTATACATATCTTCTACGACCAATAACAGTATCTGAAGTTTATGCTGAATCCAAAGTAGTTACAACAAATTATGAATACACTGATAAGCATCTTATCCGTTCAGTTTCATTAACAAACGTTGGTAAAATCAATAAAACTGAATATATATATCCATTTGACTTTTCGGGAAATTCAGTTCTAACACAAATGAATAACAATCATATATTTTCACCAATAGTCGAAATTAACCAATACATAAATCAATCAAATAATTCAAACCTTGTCAGGAAAGATTATACCGAATACGGTATATTTTCTAATAATGTATATTTTCCAAAAAAATTATCAGTAAAAATAGGGAATAATTCAGCCGAGGAGCGAGTAGTTTATGATGCGCACGACAGTTATGGCAACCCACTATATTCGGTTAAAGATGGCGTGGAAAAAACTATTTATATATGGGGATACAATGGACAATATATTATTGCGGAAATTAAAAATTTAGACTATTCGGATCTTCCAAGTAATATTAATCTTAATACAATTTCGTCAAAACTTTTTCCTGATACCAACGATTGGGACAATATAAACAATATAAGACTTTTATTTCCCAACGCACTCGTTTCCACTTACAAATATAAATCTTCAATTGTAGAAACAACCGACCCGCGTGGAATCACTACGTATTATGAATACGATGAGTTTGAAAGGCTGAAATTTGTAAAAGTGGGCGAAAGAAATACACCAACTGATAACGAAACTAAGAAAAACGTTGAATCGTTTAATTATCATTATAGAGACTAACTAATTAATTTTTAATAAATAATATAAATAATATTTAATTAATATGAAAAGTAAATATTTATTAACAGCAATTATGCTTATGTGTGGGTGTAATATTATCTTCACACAAAGTGATGAGCAAAACTATATCCGTTCAACTGTTTATACTAAAAATGACAATGTTACGGGTTTAGATGTATTTCAATATTACGATGGTTTGGGACGTCTTTCGCAGACAGTTCAAAAACAATTTACTGCCGAACATGGAGATATAACAACACTACAAGAATACGATGATTTAGGAAGACTTTCGATTCAATGGCTCCCTGCAAAAGGCTCAGGTAACGGTAATTATACTGCTCCCGAAACCATCAAATCAAATGCGCAAACACTATATAGTGATACTGCTCCTTTTTCAAAACATGTTTATGAAACATCTCCGTTGAATAGAGTGTTGGATCTATATGGTCCAGGTCAGGTTTGGTATACCGAGGAAGTATCAATCAAAAAAGATTATAAAACAAATAATTTCCCTCATGGTGGTGGCTTATTTTTTTGCAATTACTATATAGTTTCGGGGAATTCACTCCAAGTACACGAATTATATTATAACGACGGAACTTTTTGGGTTGTAATAACAACCGACGAAGATGATAATAGTGTGTACACTTTTTACGATAATTACAATCGAATTTTTTTAGAACGCAGTGTAAACAACGGAATAGAACACGACGTTTATTACGTTTATGATGACTATGGAAACTTGCGTTTTGTTTTGCCTCCATTGGCGGCTGATGCTCTGAAAATTATTGATCCATTTACAAGAGTAGAAACTATTCTGAACAGATACGCATACGTTTTCAGATATGATTCCAGAAACCGTTTAGTTTGGAAAAGAACCCCTGGCTGCAACCCCATTGAGTATATTTATGATAAAGCAGACAGACTAATTTTTTGGCGTAACGGTGAACTGAAAAAAAATGATAATTGGATGTTTTCGATACCTGACGTTTTTGGTCGCATCGTATTAACAGGAATATGCGGAAACAGCGCACTCGGCAAAACTATTAATGTTTCTAATTTCGAAAATGTGATTGTTACAGCGAAAAAAAGTACAAACATTAACAGCGGTATGCATGGATACGATATTTATCTTAATTCAACTGTTGTGCAAACAAGCGGATTGGCAAATATGAAGGAATTAACCGTTAATTGGTATGATAATTACAATTTTCTCGACCTCAATGCAATAAATAATAGCGGGGTTTCTTTATCATACGAAACAAATGAGGATTCTGATTTTAATAAAATGTACGGAGATATAGATGATTTTGTTGCACACAAAGGACTACTCACAGGCTCCGCCGTTGCAATGCTCGAAGGAAATATAATGCTCTATTCCGCTTTTTATTACGATTACAGAGGACGCATTATTCAAACAAAATCTACTAATCATCTTGGAGGTGTTGAAAAAGAGTATATTGAGTACGATTTTATAGGCAATCCACTGAAAAAACTACATGTTCATAGTGTGCCAAACAAACCTGAAATCAGAGAACTGTACATTAATGAATACGACCATGCAGGAAGGTTGAAAAAAGCAACACATAAATTAGACAATGCAACTTATGCAACAACTATTACATACAATTCTTACGATCCAATTGGTAGATTAGAATGGACATCTAACGGAGTAACTAGCAAAATTGAATACGACTACGACGTTCGCTCAAGATTAGAAACTATCACAGCCTATGATTTTGCTCAACACATTGCTTACACTTATGGTGGAAACATCGAAGAAATGAAATGGATAAACAACAGAGGTACAACATATACTCATGGTTATACGTTTGTTCACGACAACCTTTCGAGAATTACAGATGCTAATAGCATTTTATATACAACAGGCGCGGTAGGTTTGTTTGACGAAATTTTCGAATACGACAAGCACGGAAATATTAAAAAGTTAAAAAGATATACCTTAGGCAGTGGTGTCAGAAGTGGTGTTATTCTTGCAGACGATTTAGAAATGGATTACACAGGAAACCAACTTACTAAAGTCTTAGAAAAATCATCATATTCAAGCACAAACTCCGACGAATATTTCTTTTCAGATTGGTTTCCTACCACACAGAAAGACTACCAATACAACGCAAACGGTGCAATGACTAAAGACGAAAACAAGGGTATGACGGTAAGTTACAATGTATTAAACTTGCCTAAATTAGTTACAATCAATAATCCAGTTGTTGACAATGGTAAAATTTTTTATACCTATTCTGCAGATGGCATCAAAAAAAATGTTAAACATACATGGCCCCTAACGGCAATTTTTAAACCCGATATTTTGAATCCCGAAGAAGTGGTAAGAGGTGACGAAGACGAAGATGACGATGGCGAATCGCCGCGAGGTACTAATCCTATTCCAATGTACACAATAAACTCTAAAACAACTGATTACGTTGGTAACAAAATATATGAAAACGGAAAATTAGATAAAATTTTACTACCAAATGGTTATATAAAAGAAAATAAATATTATCTTTGCATCCGTGATTTTCTTGGAAACAACAGAGTAGTTATGACGCAACAAAGTAGTATAATCGATACAATTGCAATTGGCGATCCCAATTTTGAAGAAGAACCCTTTGAATATCGAGACGGAATGGCAATACCAATGTTCATAGGAAAAGTTGTACAACGTGTTGATTACTACGCTGGTAGTGGCTTGCCGATGGCAGGTGGCTTAAATCCTGAAGAGCAACCATATAAGTACGGTAATTTTGAGTTTGATACGATGCATGGCTTAAACCAATCAGATGCTCTCAATAGATTTGTAATGCATGATTTAGTGCGCACCCCAACTTTCGATCCGCTGGCTGAAGCCAGACCATGGGAGTCGCCTTATTCTTGGTGTGGAAATAATCTAGTTAGAAATATTGACCCAACAGGGTTGTTTTATACTCATTATATTGACGACACGGGGCAAACATTGTATAAAACCGATGATGGTTTATCTGACATTATTGTCGTTCCAGATAAAAATATAGGTGAACTTGAAAACAAATTGAATGAAGCACATAACAGCGGAACTATAAATGACCCTGCAAAAAATAAAGAGGAAATGCACACATTGGGTAATGCATCACATGACTATTCAGAACAACCAACGAAAGGAATGGGAGATTATTGGAGTCATGGATATAAAGAAACGTATGATGAAGCCTATAAAAATGGCACAAGTCAGTTTTCAATAGGTCAAATTGTCTCATCGTTTGTTGCTGCCATAGCTACTGATAATAAAGATAATTCAGGAGAAATGCGACACGGAGGGAGGGTAACAGGAATTTCAGATGGAAATTATGACCGACAGAACGGAAAAATAAATAGATTAAACCCATATTCAAGTTTAAAAAATAATGACCCATTATTAAAAATTCCCACGCCAACTAATATAAAAAATGATATTGGAATTGGGAGAGGTCTAATTCCAAAATAAGATTGTTAAAGTAAAAAATTATTTTTCAATTAATTATTAGTATTATTATATTATATGAAAAAATGAAAAAAAATAAGTACATATATTACGGCATTTTGTTTTATTTCTTGTATATTCAAATTTTTAATATCTCTAGTAGTTTGCTGATTACACCAATTTTGATTTTTCAATTTAATATTCATTTAATTCTAATATTACTTTTTATATATATTGTATTATTATCATTTTTGTTTTATAGATTTGAAAAATTTCCAAAAATTAAAATTTGGTTTATCGTTTTGATTGTCATTGTAACAACACTAATCAGTTTTTTCAATATTCCTGAAAAATTTTATTTAACAGACACTTATTTTTTGTATGTTTTAGAAAAAAAATCTATGATAATGAATTACATTTTAATCTGTAAAACTATTAATACAATAGTATTTCTTGTTATTGCATACATTAAATATTTAAAATTAAAAGAATAAACAACAAAAATTCAACTATATTCTTTAATTAAGGGATTAAAAGGTCTTTTTTTTGCTTTTGGATAGATCGCTTATGTAAAATATTGTAAAATAAAAGAATAAGTTTGTCGTTATTATAGTAATATAGTGAATGAAAAACACAGCAGTAGGTAACTGAGTCGTTTAGCGCAAGCGGGGGTGTATGCCCGCTGAAAGTTTTGTGGGATTTTGTTTTTGGTTATTTTACGATTTTAGTTGTTTGTTATGCACCCCCAAACCCCCTAAAAGGGGCTAAAACTGTGATTTTTAGAGATTTGCATAAATATTGTTTTAGTTATTTCATTATTTTTGGAGTTTTCATTCTGATAATTAGCAATTAGCACGATTTTTGCGTTATTTTCTACATATTTTCGTTTAGTTAAATTATGTTAAAATGAAAATATTTTCATTTTTTTTAAAAAATTTTCAACTTTTACCTATGCTACTCACTGTGCGGGTTTCACGGTTATTTTTTCAAAATTTTAAAAATCTCCGAAAACCCCCTTTCCCATCGGCTTTTCAGAGGATTGGGGAGGGGGGAAACTACACCCCAAAAAGCACCTCCAAAAAGAGAAAAAAGAGAACAAAAAACAGTTTTCAGTTATCAGTTTTCAGAAAAAAACAGAACACAAAACACTAAAAATCAACTAAAAAGCGACAAAAAAAGTCAAAAAGCGAAAAATGACTTAAAATAGTCAAAAAATGACTAAAAAAGTCAAAAAAAGTCAAAAAATGACCCAAAAACACACTAAAACAGTCAAAATGTCCGCCACAGCGGACAAATCGGGCAAAAAACAAAAAATCACTGTAAGCAATGAAAAAGGAACGGAACGAGAGCCGAACAGCACAATAAGACATCCGACCGCCCAAAACCAAGAGCAAAAATGACTAAAAAAATCGCAAAAATTGACCGCAAATCACTAAAAATCAACAAAAAATGACAAAAAATGACCATAAAAAGCAAAAATCAAGTCAAAATGCCTGCCGTAGCGGGCAAAATCGGGCAAAAAACAAAAAATCACTGTAAACAGTGAAAAATGAACGGAACGACCGCAGGACTGCAAAAATTACAATAAATCAACCAAAAGCGAAAAAAACTCCAAAAATGACTAAAATAGTCAAAAAATGACCAAAAATGACCAAAAAACACTAAAAAAGTCAAAATGCCCGCCGCAGCGGGCAAAAATCGTGCAAAAAACAAAAAATCACTGTAAACAGTGAAAAAAGGAACGGAACGACCGCAGGACAGCACAATAAGACATCCGACCACCAAAAACCAAGAGCAATAAAGACAAAAAATTCGCAAAAATTGACATAAAACACAAAACAAAGTCAAAAAGTCCGCCACAGCGGACAAATCGGGCAAAAAAAACAAAAAAAACACTGTAAACAGTGAAAAACGGTAAAAAAAACTCCAACAGCACAATCAGACGCCACGACCACCAAAAACCAAATCAAAACAGGCAAAAATCACGCCAAAAAAGACCAAAAACACACCCAAAACCAATCGAAAATCCCCCCTCCCCAATCCTCTGAAAAGCCGATGGGAAAGGGGGTTTAACCCTCTCTGCCCTAAAAAATTTTTATTCTTTTTTCTTGTTTTTTTGTTTTTCCTTTGCACAAAATTTATAAAAAATTTATCGTATGAAAAATTTAAAGATACATAATCCTAATTTCATCACTTACACCGATGAACTATTCGAAATTGACGTTCTTGGCGGAGTTGATACAGTACAAATTGAGCGATTAATCTGTACTTTGCGCATAACGCATAAAAATTATCCGCCGTTACGCACAACATTAGACCTGAACATCGACAATCAGGTTGATAAATTAATTCGTACCCTTTGCGACAAATGGAGCGTTACGATTTTTGAAACATCAAAATCTGTACACGCATTTATTTGTCAGTTAGAGTGTTACAAATTAGATAATATTCGATACCCAAAATGTGCAAAACAAGAAGCCTTTGAAATGGATACCGAAGAGGAACAATCAGCAAAAAAGTACCTGAAAAACAATAATTTAATAGGTATTTTACAAAAAGACCTGCAAAATATCGGTATTTTAGGCGAAAACGAAAATATTTTAATATTGTTTTTAGCAATGGCATCGCACAAAAGCGACAATCCGTTTTCTGTGCTTTGCCTCGCCAAAAGCGGGATGGGTAAAAGTTACATTTTGCAAAAATTATCAGATTGTATGCCAAAAAACAGTTTTAGTTTTCATACTCAAATAAGCGAAAACGCCTTGTATTATTTTGATAGTAAACAAATTGACGGTAAAACTCTTTTTATTGAAGATTTAGAATGGACAAACCAAATGTTGATGCCGCTTGCGACGCTACAAACACAGGGAAAATTAATAAAAACAAGGGCAACCAAAGACAAAGAGGGAATGTTGCACAGTACAACCTTTGAAGTAAAAGCAAAATTATGTTTAATTGCTTGCGCTTATAGTGAAAAAAATTACGAACAGTTAAGTTTACCGTTCTTGTGCCTGCACTTAAATCACACATCCTCACAAGATTATAATGTGATGGAATATCAAAAAAAATGTAAAGCAGGGTTGATAAATCAAGCAGAAATAAACAAAATACAAAGACATTTACAGTGTGTAATCGCAAGTTTAAAACCCGCAAATCTAATAAATCCGTATGCAACCCTCATCAATCTGCCCGATGAAGTGCCGCACCCTCGCAAAACGCTCTTATTACTGTTAAATTTTATTGAAACAATCACCTTTTTTCGCCAATATCAAAGGGAAATAGTAAACGAAAAAACAGGCGAACTGATATTAAAAACGCACCCTGACGATATAGAATTAGCCTTTAAACTCTTAAAAAACTCACTTTTTCGGCGAGCAGACGAATTAAGTACCTCAGCAAGAGGTTTTTATACGTGGTTGTATAAGTATTTAACAGAGGCAAAAACTAACCAATTTACAGCATTAGATGTCCGAAAAGCAAAACGTATCCACCCCCGAACATTAAACCGTTATTTGCAGGAACTCAACCTTTTTCACTACATACAAGTAACAGGCGGCAACAAATATCGAGAGGGGTACAGATACAAAATAACCAACCTGAACGAAGACAACTCATTGAATAAGAGCATAGAAACTGCATTGCAAAAGACGCTTGAAAAAATAAAAGAGGAACACGAAAAACAAAAAAGCGATGCCGTGAGTTTACCGAACAGTAAGACAGTAGGACAAAATCTACTGTCTAACTCTCAAAGCAGCATAAACAAAGAAAAAATAAGTAAGACGACACAAAAAATAAAAAAATGAAAAAGACAGAATTTATAAAATATTTAGAAAGCAATGGCTTTGCACAAAAAACAATAGAAAAACACATAAAATACACCGAACAATTTTTCAAATATGTAAAAACAGAGGATGTACAAGTAACAAAGCCCGATGTATTAGATTATTTAAAATACCTAAAAAACAATCTTCAATATCAAAATGATTATCGCAGTCGGCATTTAGTTTCGTTAAAACATTATTTTTCATTTCTTTATAAAGATAAATTGATAACCGAAAATCCCTGTATGTTCCTCAAAATAAGAGGAACAAAGAAAAAAAGAGTTTACAAACTATACACTATCGAAGAATTGGAACAACTTTTTGATAACTATTACCAATTTTATGTGCGCAATTACGATGACAGCGGCAAATATTGGCGAGAACATGGTAAAGTGCTTTCAAAATTAACCAAAGAAAGAAACGCATTAATATTAAGTATTTTAATAAATCAGGGCGCAACCACAAACGAAATAAGAAAAATCGAAATTAAAGATATAGATTTTATAAAAGCAACAATTAAAATACGGGGCGGAACAATATTGAACGATAGAATTTTACCTCTTAAAGCCTCACAAATAGGACTAATAATGCACTTCATACAAAACATAAGACCGCAATTCTCTGAATATCAGACAACAGAGAGCGAAAGGCTCTTCCTTTTATTGCCCACACCCGGCAAAAAGAAAGCAACTAAAAGAGATTTACATCATCATATATTTGAAATCCTTTGCAGACAGTTGAAAAGCATTGATAAACAGTTTTTAAACATTTTTCAAGTGCGAACATCGGTCATAACCAATTGGCTTAAAACGGAAAATTTACGTAAAGCGCAATATATGGCGGGACACCGCCACGTCAGCACCACCGAAACATTTTTGCCAAATAATTTAGACAATTTAAAGGAAGATATTAACAAAATGCACCCTTTTAATTTATAATCAGATGAATACAAGTTACAAAGCAATATTAGACGAGTACGCCTCATGGTTTGATACGCTCGGATACTCATATAAAACAGTATGCGGCAATAAATCAGCATTACAAGAGTTTTTTGAATGGCTTGAAAACAGAAATGTACTCGGCATAGACCAACTGACAGACAAACATATAACAAACTATCGCAATTATTTAGAAAATCGCCCCAACAAGCGACACAAAGGACGTTTTTTGAGTGCCGTCCACCTGAACAGAAACTTTATTGCAATAGATAAATTTTTGGAGTTTCTGTATCAGTACGGCGTTAGAAGTGCGCCTGTTCCTGTACGAAAATTTATAAAAACGGACAAAAACGAGCGAATATACAAAATAGAAACATTTACGCAGGACGAAATAAAAACGATGTACAACAATATCCCGAACATTTACCCCGATTTGAATTTTGCACAACGACAAACCGCCCAATACGAGTTAAAACTTACTTTTGCGCTATTTTACGGTTGCGGTTTAAGACGTTCCGAAGGGTTTAATTTACAAATACAAGACGTTGATTTTGACAACAAAACGGTATTTGTGAAACAGGGCAAAAACTACAAAGACCGCATCGTCCCGATGAGTTCGGGGGTTTACAAAGACTTACAGGAATATGTTTACAACTACCGCAAACAGTTGAAACTCAATCATAATCGCATGTTTGTCTATGATATACAAACACAAATTTACAGGCTAAAACATCTGCAAAAAATATGCGACAACCCGCAAATAAAAGCAAAACGATTAACTTTGCACCTACTGCGACACTCCATCGCAACTCATCTTTTGCAAAACGGAATGAGCCTCGAAAGCATAGCCCTGTTTTTGGGGCATGGAAGCCTTGACAGTACGCAAATTTATACCCACATCGTAAATAGTTAAAAATTAAATACTTATTATTGTTTTGAATTATTTTAACCCAAATTACGCATTAGAGAAATGACCGCTACAAAAAACTGTAATTCATTCTATTATCCCTATTTTATTCTAATGCGTAGCGTTAGAGCAAAAGTGGCTTTAAGTGTTCCATATCAGCAAATTGAAACGGTTGCTGTTTCTAATGCGGAATTTGGGTTTAAAAAAGAGGACTAAAAATCCTCTTTTTTTATGCTTTTTTGTTCCTGTTTGAAAAAATTTTACTAATTTTGCAGTTTAAACTAAAATGAAATGCAGTCAGTTTGCAAAAATAATGTAAATATCTTATTTTCAGACGTTATGACCTCTAATTATAGCAGTTATTTTGCATGTAATTATTTATTTGGTAGTGGGTTGCCGATGCCTGGTGGGTTGAACCCGGAAGAGCAAAATCGAAAACTTCAAGACAAAGAATTCGATACAATGCACGGGCTTAATTGGATGGACTTCGATGCAAGGCAATATATGGCTGACATTTTGAGAACAACAACTCCCGACCCCCACAGTGAAAGTTATTATCCATGGTCTCCTTACAGCATGTTTTTTTGCAATCCTTTGAGATTTATCGACCCTGATGGAAGAGACCCAAGAGATAAAAATAAACCTGAAGTTGGTTTGAGTGGAAAAATGGGACAATCATATAACTACGCTAAAAGGGCATCTGAAAGTGGAAAGGAAGCTGTTAAACTATCAGTAGGATATGAGGCGGTGTATAAGAGTTTTGGTGTAAAGTTTGAAGCGGGTCGTGTTGCAACCGAAGCAAAAGTAGATTTTTTGAAAGCAGAAGTAAATGCATCAACAAATGATTTATCTATTACTGGAACTGTATTGGATGCATCAATTAAAGGATCAGTTAGTAATGCTTCAGCCGAAGCTAGTGGCTCGGTTGGAAAAGGAAAAGTTTCGATTGATGGTAATGCAAATGTTAAAACAGAGGGGGCAATTTTCAGTGGAAGTGCAAATGTTAAAGTTTCAGGTGCTGATAGATACGGCAAAGTAGATAGTAATTCAAACGTAGGAGTTGGAGTTAAACTAGGTGCAGTCAAAGCTGAAATTTCAACTAATTTAGAAAAAGCTGCAGATTGGATTGGGTCAACTATATCTGCAATTGGCACAATGATAATGCCTGCTATTAAAACGGTTGAAGATGCCAAAAGAGAACATAATAAATAAATTTATGAAACAGATTATTTTTATTTTATTTCTTTTGTTTTTTATTTCTTGTAGTGAGAAAGAAGAAACCGCTAAATTATTAGTTATCAACTTTTTTGAGATTTATGAAACAAAAGGAATTAATGATGCTGTGGATAATATTTTTCAAACTAATGAACACATAATTCAACAATCCCCTGATAAAATAGAAAGTATCAAAGAAACATGGTGCTCTTTAGTAAAAGAAATAGGAAATTATCACGGATACGAAATTATTTCCGAATATTCATTAGGTAAATGCCTTATACATTATTGTTGTGTTGTAAAATATGAAAAACAGCCTGTAAGGTTTAATTTTATTTTCTACAAATATTCAGATAAATGGGTGATATACAGTTTTAATTTTGACAACAACATTATTGATGAAGTAGAAGAAATGGTTAAATTCCATTATTTTTATAATTGATTTTATTTATGGAATACAAAATGATTTTAGAAATAGTTCTTTTGGTTGGGATTTTAATTTTGTTTTATTTTATCTACATTTATAATTTATCCATAAATACTAGAAATTGGAATCCAGTACAATGCCAAATTGAAATTTCCGAAATGGAAAAATCAGACATTGGTAACAGAATTTCCTATAAGGCAAAAGTTAAATATAGTTACAGAGTTGACGGAAAAATCTATTTTTCTAAAAGGATTTTTGTAGGAGATTATAATTGGAAAAATTTACCATCCAGCGTTAAAAAACATTTGAATAAATATAAACAAGGTGCAAAGGTAACAGCATATTATAATCCTATGAAACCCAACAAGTCGGTATTGGAAACAGGAGTTAATATTATGATATATAGAGAATTATATGTGAGCATTATGTTTATAGTTTTATCTGTTCTTATGTACCATTATGAAGATTTTTTTGTTTCTTTATTCGGTTTGTAATGGTTGTAATTAAAAAAATACTAATATGAAAATTTTTGATATTATTAATTTTTGAAAACACGGCAACACCTAACTGAGTCGTTTAGCGCAAGCGGGGGTGTATGCCCGCTGAAAGTTTTTTAGGACGAGACAGGATTTTGGGAGTTCACTGCCACGCATAAAAAATGTCAAACCCCCGCCAGCGCCAAGCGACAGCTCGTTAGGTGCAAGTGGAGTGCGGCTGGCAAGCGGAAACGACTTAAGCCAATGCGAGCAAACGTTCTGAAAGAGTAGAACAAAATGACAGTCCAGAGTTCTTTTTGCAAAAGTGCGAAACAGTACCTAAACTCAAAGAGTTTTTTGTTTTTTAATATTAATGCGGACCAGATGCACAAATAAGTCCCAAGGGTATGGGCAATTTATAATGAAAAATTTTTTGATAGTTTTGGTAGCCTTAATTGGCTTTGGAATTTGTACAAATGCACAGAATGTTTACGTCGGCGGATATGACAACGGCAAAGCAACTATATGGCAAAACGGAACGCCTCAGTATCTTTCCGACGGCGAAATTTATTCGGTAGTTGTGGCTAACGGCGATGTCTATGCCGCAGGTAAGGATGGTGATGAAGTTGCCAAACTGTGGAAAAACGGCACAGTAATACAC
>Ga0099364_10009871_pt1 | contig 13206 bp, 11 predicted proteins | sample TergutTh196P3_FD_73070 | JGI IMG/M metagenome (GOLD analysis project Ga0099364, IMG submission 73070) | Microcerotermes parvus P3 segment gut microbial communities from Pointe-Noire, Republic of the Congo - Th196 P3 | ecosystem: Host-associated > Arthropoda: Insects > Digestive system > Gut ...
TCAGGTACAAAGATTTATTAACATCTCCCATACCTTCGATGGCATTTTTACCGGCAGTTGTATGGGTTTTCATAATTTCATATTCTTCTTCATCAAGCTTGCCTGGTTTTTTTAAGATACGGTCGGGAATGGCAATCTTTCCCACATCATGAAGTGCCATGGATTTGATTATTATTTCCGGCTGCAGGGCAATAACATCATCGGCCAGATCAGATCTTGATATAATTAAATGGCTCGCCAGGGCTCCCACATACAACTGCGTACGCTTAACATGCTGCCCGGATTCCAAATCTCGTGCTTCTATAAAATTAGCCAAACCCTGCAGGGCATTATCCAGGGTTTTATTAACTTCTTCGGTTTTTTTAATTACTTCCGCGGTTTTTTGAGCCACCATTTCTTCAAGACTATCACTGTAATTTTTTAATTTAATCTGGTTTTGTACTCTAAGTTTAACAATTTCCGGTTTAAAGGGCTTGCTTATAAAATCAACAGCTCCGGCTTTTAACAGTTCATTTTCGGAATCTTCTTCGGCAGTAATAAAAATTACCGGAATACGCATAAAATGCTCGTCTTTCTTCATGATTTCGAACATTTCAAGTCCGGACATTACGGGCATTAATAAATCCAAAAGGATTATTTTTGGCTGCGCTCCGTTTTGCAGTTTTTCCAGGGCATTTTTGCCGTTTTCTGCTGTTATTATCTGGTATTCATCCGAAAGAATTTCTTCCAGAATCATCCGGTTGGTTTCTATATCATCGACAACCAATACAGTTGGAGTAGTTTTAGGATCAAGCATTTTCTGTTATCGCCTTTTCTACTTCCGGCAGTGTAGCGGCAAAGGATGCCTTTACAGCTTCGATAATTTGCGGATCAACCGAATTTGCCTTTATCTGGCTTTCCAGTTCTGCTATTTTTTCGTTCATATCCTTGATAGATAGATTCGCAGTTATTCCCTTAATGGCATGGGCTAAATCCCTGGCTTGGTCATAGTTGCCTGCTTCAAGGGCAGCAAAAATCGGCTCCAGCTTGGTTTCATCCCGAAACTTGCCCAGAAGTTTGACATAAAGCTTGGTATTGTTCATTACCCGTTTTTTGCCGTCTTCCTGATCAATATAAACGATATCCGCCATACAATCCTCCGCAATACAATACAGTACAGTACAGTAAAGTATAGCGTAAAATGGGGAAGGCAGTCTAGCTTTTGAAAAATCTTTTCTGTTAAAACCTCATCCTTATTCCGGCATTAAGGATAAACTTTGCCGGAAGCGGGCCAAGTTCCCCTGCCTTGCTGCCGCCAAAGTTTGTCTGGTCAAGAGGAACACGGGCGTTTAGGTTTAAGGTAAAACCCTGTAAAAACTCATAGGTAAAGTTTGCAATAGGCTGAAAGGAACCATCATCAAAGCAAAAAATACCAGCCAGGCTAAGTGTTATAAAATCGTTAAAGCGGTAAAGAAGAGACTCGTATAGGTAATGATTATTCTGCCAATTTCCGCCATGACCAAGTGCAGTTACCGAGCTGAAACCATTGTAAAGGTATTCTGCCATAACAACAAAATCTCCACCCAAAAAACTATAATCAAAGCCTATGCCGGCAGAAAGGCTGTCAATTCCATTAAGGTTTTTTGGGTTTAGGCTGTACAGTACATCGGCAACAAAGCCCAGTTCCAGGTCAAACTTAAGGGAAAGGCCGAAATTGTGAATACCCAAAGATTTATCAGGCAAAATACCATTGCCCTTATCTCCGGGCGTTTCATAAGCATAAAGAAGCTGGAGGCTTGCCTTGTCCCAATGTTGATCCATGACCAATCCGGACATAAAACCCCTGCCTTCTGTTTCAAGAGGATTATTTGGCCCGGCTGCAAAAACCAAAAGCCTTAGGGTATCGCTGGGATAAAAGGATGAGTTAAAGCCAAGCACCCCGCGCGGCCTTGCATTGTGTGTTAGGGGATTTCTGGGATTAAGAAAATCCGATGAACCCCAGATCTGCCCATAACCAAAATTCATTCGAAGCAGACCTGCCTCTGTATCAATATATTCACCTGCTATGGTAAAATAAAGCCGCTCCAGTTCCAGGGCAGCCGCATAGTTTTGACCATAGACAAAGGGAGTAGAAAGAAGGGGAAGCTCGTTTACATCTTCCAGCATAATAGCAGTTTCCAGATAATTTCCGGACACAGCGATAAGATTAAAAGCCGCATAAAAATTTGCCATTTCCCTTGCCCTAATCCTAAGCCGTACGTTTGCAAATTGTTCAAGGCCAAAAGAATGAGTATCCGCCTCTCCTGTTCCGGCTGTATAATTAACCGTACTGTCCAAAACCCCCGACCACTCTGCAGCAAAGAGACCCCCCGCGGAAAATACAAGCAACAAAAATATCCAACAAACTCTCTTCATCTTTAGCGCCTTAAATTCCTCTCGCTGAATACTGAGTCGGCAATGGGTCTGTCCAGAATGACATTCCTCATGGTAAAGACAGTCCTGGAACCCCTTCTAAGCAGATCGCGGAATTCCACTTCTACAGGGAAGCGCCGGCCGCCTATCACCTCTACTCTTATTAGATTGTATTCCTTAAGCATGGCCCCGGACAAAGCGAAAAGTTCCTGCCGCAAGAGGTCATTGTTTTGCTGATCTATCCACAGCCTGCGCATAGGATAACTTTCCGTGCGGGAAATTGCAGTAAGTTCCAATACCCAGGCAGAACGGCCGTTACGGGTTTCGGTACGAAGAATAACCGGAGTATAACGGGTCGAGAGCGGAGCATTGTCCATGGTATCTTCGTAGGATAAATCAGAACCCATCATGGATTCACGGAGCATGTGTCCGGAAATAAGCATTACCCCTTCAACGTCCGGGGAATACACCATAAGCCTGCCCCGTGCACGCAGATACCTGGTTCCCCTGTCTTCGGGATTGGTAAACTCAATAAAGCTGTCATTATTTCCCCTTGCCCAGGCATTCATTGTTCTTACCACCCGCCTGTTATTATACTCAATGATCATTTCGCCCTGATACTGAATGGTGTCAAAAATCTCGTTATTATCCACCCTCCGTAAAATTTCCGCCGCTGTGGGAGTCTGGGCAGATACAATACCCGCAGCTACAACCATTAACACAATTACAAATAATTTCTTTTTCATATTACCTCCGTAATGCCTCAACAGGCTCAATAAATGCACTTTTAAGTGATGGAATAAGCGTAAAGATCGACGCTACAACCACACCCATAGTCCAGGCCATTACAAGCCTGTAATAACTAAACTGAAAGAAAATCGAATTACTCAAGGGCATTTCGCTGAATGTGTTTCCATAAAGGTCTCCCATACGTAAAGGGAAATTAGAACCTATGCCGGTTATAAGTCCGCCAATAATTATTCCGCACAGCGCTCCAAAGGCAGCAAGAAAAAGTGATTCAAAAAAGAACACTTTAACAATCTCCCCTCGGGTCATGCCTAGGCAGCCCATCATACCGATTTCTTTTATCCGCTCATGAATGATCATTACCACTGTGTTGATAATTAAAAAGCTTGCCACAATAAGAAATACCAAAAATACGACCGTATAAATCGGTATTACCATTTTCATTACTGCAACCCAATAGTTATCGTTCCATTCAGTTACGACACTGTCTTCTCCCAAAAGGCTTTGTACCCTGGCTGCTGCATAAGGGCTATCCCTGTCATCGTCCAGAAAAATCACCAGGGACTGTGTTCCTTCTTCCAGTACCAGAAGGCGTTGAAGCCGTTCTATATCTACGATAACTACCTGCTCATCGTATTTGATATAATCAAAGTCAAAGATACCGGTTATAACAGGGCTCCAGAACCTGTCGGAAAACTGTGCCGATGTGGTTCTAAGCGGAATTTGGTCGCCAATGCCAAGCCCGGATTTTTCTGCAAAGACAACCCCAACAGCAGCCTGGTTTGTTCCCGGCTCCGGCCAGGCGCCCTGTACCAGGCCGTCGTTTCTTCTGGTCAGGTTAAAATGATTCGCCGCTGTCTCGCTTTGTATGTCCAGACCCCACAAGAGCGCATGCTTAATAGTACTTTCCTGCAATGTAGCATACGTAGTGATACGCGGAAAAACAGTGCGAACACCGGGAACCCCATGAATGGAAGCAGCGATATCCCTCCAACTTTTACCGTCCGCCACAGGGTACCAAACAGGTAAATGTTCATTTTCTGCCTCGAAATCTTTGGATACCACCCTGACATGACCAAATTCAAAGACCTGCACCAGGTCGTTAATACTTTGGGTCATCCCGTCTATTAATGATGAATACACCACAATAAAGAAAACAGCTATACCCACCGCAGAGAAACAAAAAGCAGTCCGCCTCTTGTTCCGCCATATATTCCGGTAGGCAATCTTAATAAGGCTTCCAGTGCCGCCCTGTTTATATTCGCTATTCATTTTTATCTCCCTACTCAAACCGTAAGCTGTCGGTGATAGGCATCTTTACCGCTTTTTTGGTTGGAAAATACGCCATAAACGATGCGATTAGTGTTGCTCCAATACCCGTCCCTATGATCAGCGGTATATTCCACATACTGCGGAAAACACCGGTTGTACGGAACCCTATGGCACCATCCAATAAATCCGCCATGGCGCTAAAGTCAATACCGGGATTCACTGCAGGGGCATTGATAATACACCCTAGGATCATTCCCAGCACCGAACCTATAAATCCCAGAAAACCCGCTTCCAGCATATAGGTCATGATCATCTGCCTGTCAGTCATGCCCATGGCGCGCATCATTCCTGTTTCCTTGGTTCTTTCCAGTATGGCCATTAAAATGGTGTTGGAGATTCCCAGGAAAGAAAGGATAAAAAGCAGGAAAGCCAATACCTGGGGCGCACCGGTTTGCACAGCTTCGTAACCAAGATAATCCGCCATATAGTCAATCCAGGTATGTACAGCAAGATATTCGGGCAATTCCAAACCCATGCTTTGGAGGCCCCGTTCCAGCGCAGCAGTAATGGCAGCAGCACTTTCGCTGGCTCCGGGAAGCCTGGAATCCGGAGCGCCCCTTTCGCGGATAACAAGTTCTGTTACTGCACCTTCGAGCATCATGCCGCTTTCATCCTGTAAAACATCAAGGGGGATATAAGCGGTATTGCCATTGGGAAGCGGTGCCGGAGAATTAATTACTCCCACTACCACCACATCCATTACCTGATTTACATGGCGAACAGCACCGGAATAATCTGCACGAATCATAGCGTCAAGAATCAGACCAAGCTGTCTTTCATCTTCTTCGATCAAAAGCCATGCTTCCATATAATCCATGTACTCGTAAGCGGACTCTACAAGGGCAAGGTCCTGTCCGCGCAGTGAGGGCAGCAGTTCTCCTTCCCAGCGATGAGGCCGTATTGTTTCGGGTACAGCTTTAATGTCGATGATCGCATTTATCCGCACATCGTTCCTGCTTGTAGCTGCGATCAAGTTCCAGTAGCGATCGAGGTCTGTCTGGGGAACATTTCTGCGGAGTATCATCCGTTCATTGCCCTCAACATGAACTATATCGGGAGAAAAAAAGTCTGTAAAAGTCGGCGCAACATCATACAGCAAGCGGATAAATTCTGCATCAGCATTATTAGCTGCTGTTTCGCTAATCAACTCATCCAGTTCCTGCCGCAGTGGCCGGGTGGGAATTCCAACTCGAAGTCTTTCTGCAGCCATAGTCCCCAGAGTAATTTCAAAATTACCGTTTTGTACATAACGTCCAAAATCCACATAGGGAACATAGCGCATGGTTTCTGCTTCAAATGTTGGATCAACACCATGAAATAAAATGGGTGCAGAACCGGAATGTGAAAACATCGTTCCGTTAAAAATAAAGCGGGGCGCGCTGACATACCCTTCGCGGGAAAGAGCCTCCCGGTAAATTTCCCAGTCCATAAATGTTTCGTAGCTGGGCATTTCATCATGCTTTTCAAAGTATAGTTTTGTTTGCAGTTTTGCCGCGCCCATCTCGAAGTTAACAATGTTTCGGCGGGATTCAATTGCCATACCACCCAGCCAGCTGTTTAAAAAGATATACACTGCAACGCTTACCATAATCGCCAAAGAAGTAAGAATAGTCTTAACCTTGTGCCGCAAGAGGTTGCGCATGGCTATCTTTTTAAGTTCCCAAATACTGTATAAAAAACTAACAAGCTTCATTTATTCCCCTCCTTTTACCTCATCGCTTTCGATCTGTCCGTCCAGTATGCGGACAAGACGGCGGGCATAGTCCATGACCATGTGATCATGGGTGGAAAAAATGAAGGTGGTCCCGGCGGATTTATTCATAGCCAGCATAAGCTCCAGTATTTCCCGGCCAATTTTTGAGTCAAGGTTTGCTGTAGGCTCATCTGCCAAAATCAAGGCAGGCCGTTTAACCAGTGCCCGGGCAATGGCTACACGTTGCTGCTGACCGCCGGACATCTCCTTGGGACGCCGCTTTGCATATCCTTCAAGGCCCACTTCGGCAAGCACCTGGGCGGTACGCTCCTTAATTTCCTTTGGATGAACGCCCAAAAGACTAAGGGGGAAGGAAATATTTTCCTCGACCGAAAGCACAGGGATAAGGTTGTAGGCCTGGAAAATAAAGCCTATTTTTTGCCTTCTAAGGACAGCCAGGTCCTTGCGTTTCATAGCACCCGTATCTTCCCCGCTAATATACATGCTTCCGCCGCTAAGAGTATCCAGACAGCCAGCCAGGTGAAGAAAGGTTGATTTTCCGCTCCCCGAGGGCCCGGCAATGGCGGCAAATTCCCCGGCCTTAAACTCCAAATCTACCCCCCTAAGGGCATGTACGGTCTGACCATTTAAGCCGTAATCTTTAATGACCTTTTCTGCTTTTACTACTGTCGTCATATAATGCTCCTTTCTGCACATCGGCAATCTGCTAAATTGTATTATTTACCTAGTACAATCATAATTGTTCTAGTACAATGTGTCAAGTCAAATTTCGGCTTTTTTGTGTTTTTTTGTGAATTTTCGTGAATTTTAGGAATTTTTATGATTTTTTATCTCTTTATACAAGCAACATGCAACTTTTTGCCCTATAAATAGTAACACGGATAATCGACAGCAATGTCATACAGTGTTATATTACTTATTGAGAGGCAGATAATGGGTATTGTACATGCGGAAATTACCTTAAAAAATTATGATGACGTATTAGAAGCAAAGAAAAGCCGTATAAAAGAACAAGAAATCCGGCAAACCACGCTTACTGCTCTGGTTGATTCTGGTGCATGGACTATGGTTATTAATGATGAGACCCGTGAAAAACTTGGACTGGAAGCAGGAAGAATAGCGCCGGGTATACTTGCCGACGGGACAAAAGCAAGCTATAAGCTTGCCGGCCCTCTGGAAATTTCCTGGAAAGACAGGAGCGTTATCTGTGAAGCTGTTGTTGTTCCCAATGCTGAAGAGAACCTGCTTGGGGCAATTCCGCTTGAAGCCATGGATTTAATCATTAATCCCCGCGGCGAGGAACTTATTGGGGCACATGGCGATCAAATAATGCATACTTTAAAAATATGCAGTAATTGACAATATTGCCGACAAAAATTATTACAACTGTTGTATAATTCTATATATTACAATGAATTAGCGATTACAACTTTTTTAACAATTTTTAAAAATGTAATCGTTTACATTTTTCGGTTTTTTCTGTTTTTTTCTCTCACGGCACTCACAGAGGCACGGAGCAGAGATGAAATGAACCTTGTATTTTCATAGCAAATATGTACAATATGTAACCATAAACAAGGAGTAATTTATGTCCAATGTGCCTGTACCCTGGTATTATGGCCAGATGTCCATAACAGATCGTTCGTATGTTGATTATATGGGCGACATGCATAAATCCCAGGTTTCTGCACTGGAAAGGAATACCAAGGCTGCTGAAGAAATAAAATCCACACTAATTAGCGAAGGAATTGCATCGAGAAATGCCCTGTACAATAATATGCAGCAGATCGACGGAACCCTCCAGGCAGGCTTTTCCAGTGTTTCAATGCACCTGCAGACAGGGCTTTCCGGTGTCTCAAGGGAAATAGGCGAAATGGGCGCCAATATGAGCATGGGGCTTGCCTTTCTAAACAGTGCGGTACAGGAATCTTCAAAAGCGATTTGTGCAAAGCTGGATGAAATTAACGATACCTTAAAAAACCCCTTGTTTACCGGATTTAGAGAATTATTTAATAGAGCATTACAGAACTATAATAAAGAACTATATGAAGAAGCTTTAGAAGACCTCGTCGAAGCAATTAAAAAAAATAAGACCGATCCATTTTCTCATTTTTTAACAGGACAGATCTATTTATCGGGAATAAGTGAATTCTGCAATGTCATTGATTTAAACGCTGCTATCGAAGCTTTAAGAAATGCAGCAAAATATATTACCCCTGATGCCAAAACAACACCGGAAGCCCGCTTAATGGCAGCGGAAATTTGGTACTATGTGGGATTAGCCCACCATAATAAAGCGAATGATGAGTTACATCATAAAAACCAGGCGGAATATGAAAAGCAGCTGGAAGAAGCAAAAACAGCGTATGGCAGGTCCTGGGATTATTCACAAAAGATGCTGGAATCCCTGTATTGCCGGGCAAGATGTAAGACACGAAGCAACGATCACGATGGTGCCATACAGGATTTAATGGAAGTGGTATTAAAAGATAATATCTATTGTATAAAAATATCTACAGAAGGCGATTTTGACGCTGAATTTAAGACCAAGTTTTTTGCACACTTAAAAGGGCAGTTGTATCCCGAACTTAAAACAACCTTTGACAGCATAGTTGGTTTAAAAACAGAATTTTCCGGGCCCTATTCTGATAAGCTTACCAAGCTTATGGAAAAACATCTTCCTAATTCATTTACAGAAGATATACCTTCATTTGATATGCTAAAGGCAAATAGCGACTTTATGGAGATTATTGCAGTTCTTAAAGAAGAGCAAAGGGATCATATAAGTAGATGCAGAGAATATGAACGTATCGAAGAAGAAAAACGCAAGGAACTCAAAGGTATTGAAGAAAGGAATAGTGTTTTAAAGGAGGCACGGAAAAAAGCTTCTATTTTCAAAAATTGTATTTCAGGAACTTGTCACCATGTTGTTGGATTAAAAACAAATGGTACTGTTGTTGCAGTAGGAAACAATAAATTTGGACAGTGTAACGTCGAGGATTGGCGTGGTATTGTTGCAGTTTACGCAAGCGAAGGAATTACAGTTGGCCTGAAAGCAAACGGTACTGTTGTTGCAGTGGGCAATAATAAATTTGGGCAATGCAATACTGAAGATTGGCGGAATATTATCGCAATTTATGCAGAGGGAAGCTACACATCAGGATCGGATAAGAATCGTAAACCCATTTATGATATAAATGGCTCACATACTGTTGGATTAAAAACAGATGGTACTATTGTTGTAACTGGTAAAGATAGCTATAGGAGAAACTCAAATGAATGGCGAGATATTTTGGCGAATAATGCAGCTTGCATTGAATCAGGTGAGTGTGACAAAGAAATTTTAATGTCTTCTGGTAATCTGAATGTCAGATTAAAGACAGATGGCACTGTTGTCACCGTAAGTAATAATAAGCATGTTAGCTGCAATACAGAAAATTGGCAAGACATTATAGCAATTTCTGTTGGGACTTGTCATGTTGTTGGATTGGGAAAAGATGGTACAGTTAGCTTGGAATATGGTGGCAATTATGTTACACTCGAACCTTGGAATTGGCGGGATATTGTCGCTGTTCTTGCTCCAGAATCAACAGTCATTGGATTGAAATCCAACGGTACAGTTGTCGTAACTGGATATGACGGATATGATCTGTCTAGTGTTAATTGGAATAATATTGGTCCTGTTCCAGAAGAACAATTACAATCAATGCGCTGGCAGGCCCAAGGTCTTTGTCAATATTGTGGTGGGGAAATGGGCGGCGTGTTCTCTAAAAAATGTAAGGCTTGCGGGAAATGAGTTTGTTTTTAAGCAGAAAAGATGTCAGGGTATAAAAAGGTGCGCGGATTTCACGGATTTTTATCGCGCAGAGATATGAGCGCAATATTAAAACCATACCTTATCCCTTCATTTTTTTCAACTTATTCGTGTAATTCGTTGACTCTTTCCTCGGCACCTCAGCGCGAGAAATCCCCGGCTATTATATATTTGACAATTACAAAAAAATAAGGAATACTAACAGCATGGAAAAAAGACTATGCAAATCAAGAAGCAATAAATTTCTTGCAGGCGTTTGCGGAGGAATTGGCGAATTTTTTAGCATAGACCCTTTAATACTCAGGCTTATCTTTGTTTTTACCTCAGGCGGGTCCTGGGTTATCTATCTTATTCTAGCGTTGTTGCTGCCTTATGATAAATAGTTGAAATCAATATGCAAAGAGAAATTTTAGAAAAACAAGCCTTGCTCGACGAAAAGGGGAATATTAAAAATCCCGGATATGCAAAGAGTTTGCTTTGGGAATATGACCGTTCTGCAATAAAGGCAAAGAAAAGCCGTATTAAGGAATGGGATTACTATTACATCTCAAATGGCAAGTATGCTTTATGTGTTACCATGGCAGACCTTGGTTATATAGGAGCTTTAAGCATCTCGACACTGGATTTTACCATTCCTTCGGATATTACAAATAGTTCAGTCTTTTTGCTGCCTATGGGTAAGGTAAAAATGCCTGCAAGCTCCAAAACAGGCGGGGCTAGCTTTAAAAACGGAAATGTTTGGTTCAGCTTCGAAAACGACGGCAAGACAAGGCATTTGACAGGAACTTATCCCAATTATGACAAAAAAGGCAGCGATGTGGAATTTGATGTTACCATAACTGACGAACCGGATGAAAGTTTAGTAATTGCCACACCTTTTAAGGAAGACAAGTATTTTTATTATAATCAAAAAATAAACTGTATGCCTTCCGAGGGGTTTTTTATTGTCAATGATGATAAATACAGCTTTGACAAAAAGGACACTCTTGCAACTCTTGACTGGGGAAGGGGAGTTTGGACTTACGACAATACATGGTACTGGGGAAGTTTACAAACTATTTTGGAAAATGGCAAAACGTTTGGCTTTAATATCGGTTATGGCTTTGGGAATAACTCTTATGCAAGCGAAAATATGCTTTTCTATGGCGGAAAATCACATAAAATAGAAGATGTTGACTTTGGCATACCAGGCGATAAGGACGGTGCACCACGGTATATGGATCAATGGCATTTTACTTCAAGCGATAAGCGCCTAAATCTGGTTTTCAAGCCTCTTATTGACCGTTATGCGCCCTTTGACATTAAAGTTATGTGTATGATACCTCATCAGGTGTTTGGATATTTTTCCGGAGAATGCATTCTGGACGGCGGAGAAGTTATAAAACTAAATAATGTACTTGGTTTTGCCGAGAAAGTCCACAATAAATGGTAGATAATCCGGCAGCACAGAAAAATAATCTGCCTAAAATAAACGAAGCTGGCAGTACAAATGCTGTTTCTCCGTCGGGCCCTGTGGCTAATGTCAGCGGATATGTGCCAAAAAACCTGCCGCCATATAAGTCCAGAAATGCAGGCAGCGGCAGAAAGGCAAGTAAGAGGGCGGCAATCATCAAAACATATAAAAAATTGTACTGTACTTTACCAAGTAACAAAGCGGCACCAAGAAAAAACAGCAGGCATGGGAGTACTGTTATTACAATGGGGATAATAAAATTACCAAATCCGGTAAACCCGAATAAGACAATATAAAAAACTAAAGCCAATACAATTACAAATAATGCTATTACAAGAAAAGCTGCTATTATACTTGTGCATTTAACAAGAAGAAGCTTGACCGGATCTAAAGGAGCGGCAAATGTTAGCTGCCTGACTCGTTTTTCATGGTCTGAATACATAAAGGTAATAAAAAAAAGCAGCGTTATCATAAGTAAGGGCATTATTCCGGACAGGTAGGAGCCGAAACTCCAGGACGAAAAGGGAGCGGTAAAAGCTATGCCAAGGATTATTTCCCTGTTTAAGATCATATAACTATACAAAGCGGTAATAAGTAAAAGGGCTAAAAAAATCCTGTTACATATCAACCGTTTAAATTCATACCAAAATATTACGGACACTACAGTAAGTCCTCTATCGTTAAATCGCAAGTCTTTAAAAATTCATGGAATGACATATTTTCGAAGTTGTTTGATTGTGCGAGAGTGTATAATACTTCATCCATTTCATTATCTCCGCCAAGCAGTTCTGCTGCCCTATAAATCAAAAGCGGCATATAGCTATATCTTAAGACACTTTGTTCACTGACACTAATGATGTCTCTAAAACGCTGCGGTAAAACAGCAAGATATTCAGGATAGCGGCGATAGAAATTACGGTTCATTTCTTCTACAGCTGTTTTCCATTTATCCACATAGTTGATTCGTCCGTATTCTTCACCGTATTTTTCCTTGTACAATCTATATGTGGAATAAACAGTAAGACCCTCGGCGCTCCAGGCAGGAAAATCATCATAATCATCCCAAATTACCCGGTTAAGCCCCCACCATTGGTGAATGATTTCATGAGCAAGAATTTCTCTGCCCGTCGCTCCTTTCCAGGGGTCGGTAAGGGAATAAATGGAAAAGGTGGTTTCACTCATATCGCTTAAGCCCGATACCGCACCGCCGCCAAAGTTATATGCCGATGTCATTATTAGCCGTAAATAATTGTCTTGCAAAAAATGCAGATGGCCAAAACGGGCTATGCAAAAATTAAAAACATCGGCAAGAACCTCATCTATTCCATGTTCTTCTAAAAGCCTGTGAAAGTTCCTGTGATAAAAAAATTCTACAGTCATTCCGCCTGCATAAACAGTCCTGCTGACATAGTCTGCAGCAAAAATTTCTAAATAATCAACTGAAGGGTGTGAAATTATCCATGTTTTTGTACCGTCCCCATTTTCAATTGGATCATTTACCGTTACACTAAGAGAAGAAGGCAGAGGAATAAAATTATCCGGCAAGACAATATTAACAGTTACATTGGTATCTCTCAAACGTAAATCAGGAATAAGCGAACTCATTCTAAGCTCTACATTATGACGGCTGATTTCTACACCCAAATAATGTAATTTTGATGCGCCCAGAAGCATGGGATAACCGCCGTATTGTATTTTAAGCTCTCTTGTTCCTTCCGGAATATCAAACTCAATATTTTTTAATAGGAATTGATC
>Ga0099364_10009872_pt1 | contig 13205 bp, 15 predicted proteins | sample TergutTh196P3_FD_73070 | JGI IMG/M metagenome (GOLD analysis project Ga0099364, IMG submission 73070) | Microcerotermes parvus P3 segment gut microbial communities from Pointe-Noire, Republic of the Congo - Th196 P3 | ecosystem: Host-associated > Arthropoda: Insects > Digestive system > Gut ...
GGACGCTGTATCAGCAGACGCGCGGCTTTATTTTTGAGCGCTCGGTATACCGGCTTATAGAGGACGGCGGCGTGCTGACCGCGGACAAGGGCGACCAATTATGGGAGGCCGCGAGCGCGCCGTTCCGCGGCGCGTCGCTCGAAACGCCGGAGCAGGCGCGCGCCGCTTGGGCGGGCATACCGCACTTTTACCGCGACTTTTATGTGGTGAACTACGCGTTCAGCGTGGCGGCCGCCGAAACCTTTGCCCAAGCTCTGGAAAACGGGCGCGGCGGGCTTGTGCTTGATTTTCTTAAAGCGGGCGGCTCGCAGCCCGCCTACAGGCTGTTTTGCGCGATGGGTGTTGATTTATTGGAGCAAAGCGCGTATAATGACGTGGTAACCCGGCTGGACGGTCTGTATAACGTCATACAGGGGCTTGAATTCCCCGCGAAGGCGGCCTGAGCCTCCGTTTCAGCCGCGCAGAGAAAGGATGTCATTATCATGCTATTGGAAGCGTTGGAATTAGTAAGGCAAGCCGACCCGGAGATCGGGGAGGCAATGCTTGCGGAGCTGGCGCGTCAGCGCGACGGTCTTGAGCTGATCGCGTCCGAGAATTTCGTCTCCGAGGCCGTCATGGCGGCCATGGGCTCGGTGCTGACCAACAAATACGCGGAAGGGCTGCCCGGCAAAAGATATTACGGCGGCTGCGGCTGTGTGGACGTGGCGGAGGAGCTGGCGCGCAAGCGCGCGTGCGAGCTGTTCGGCGCGGAACACGCAAACGTGCAGCCGCACAGCGGCGCGCAGGCCAACAACGCCGTATATTTCGCCTTTTGCAAGCCGGGCGACTCCGTTCTGGCCATGAACCTGAGCCACGGAGGTCATTTGACGCACGGCAGCCCGGTCAATATATCCGGCTGCTACTATAATATAATCCCATACGGCGTGGACGAGGAGACGGGCTATGTCAACATGGACGACGTGCGGCGGCTGGCGCTTGAGCACAGGCCGCGCATGATACTCGCCGGCTATTCGGCCTATCCGCGCATACTGGATTTCAAGGCTTTTGCCGACATCGCCAAAGAATCCGGCGCTATACTGTTCGTCGATATGGCGCATTTCGCGGGCCTTGTGGCCGCCAAACTGCACCCCAGCCCGGTTCCCTACGCCGACGTTGTGACCGCCACTACCCATAAAACGCTGCGCGGCCCGCGCGGCGGGCTTGTGCTATGCAAGGCCGAACACCAAAAGGCCGTTGACAGAGGGGTGTTCCCCGGTACGCAGGGCGGCCCGCTGATGCACGTCATCGCGGCAAAGGCCGTGGCTTTCGGAGAGGCCATGAAGCCCGAATTCGCCGATTACGGCCGCCGCGTTCTGGACAACGCGCAGGCCCTCAGCAAAGGGCTGACGGCCAAAGGGTTCAAGCTTATCACGGGCGGCACCGACAACCATCTTATGGTGGCCGACCTGCGCCCCTTCGGCGTGACCGGCAAGCGGATGCAGGAGCGCCTTGACGACGTACACCTGACAGTCAGCAGAAGCTCTTTTCCGGGCGACCCTGAGAAGCCGTATTACACAAGCGGCATACGCATAGGCACGCCGGCCGTTACCACGCGCGGCCTCAACACGGACGACATGAATGTTCTGGCCGATTTACTGTATATGGCCGCCGCCGACTTCGACGCCAAAGCCGCGTACATACGCGAGACCGTCGCGGGCATTTGCGGGAAATACCCGCTGTATAACTGACGCCTTTCGCCTATGGCGACGGTCACTCGATACCCCAAGCCGTGTTGATGATCTTCAAATTTTTCTTCATCGCGTAATTCACGGTGTAAAATGTTCCGCCCGCCGGTTTGACCAGATAACAGACACAATACCGGCTTTGATTCACCAAGCTGCGGTTCCGTACGCGCATACAGCCGTTGTGGTATTTATCGGACGCATATACGATCTCATCAGCCTGTTTCAGGATGTGGTCGTATATTTTTTTGTCATACCACCTTTCGGGCTGATCGCGGCAAGGCAATACCATGATCAGCTTAACGGCGGGATTACGCTCTCTCGCTTTAATTACGGCGGAAGCCGCCATGAGGTCAAAACCGGCGCCGCCACCGTTCCTGAAAAACACCACCCCTTGCCTGATAAGGCTGACAATTTCCAATTCGAGACGATTTTGGATTTTTTCAGTCTTATCTTTTGGAAGCTTTCTGTGACCTGTAAAACAGCAGGTTATATTTGTCATAAAATCATCACCGATTATATATTACCTCAAAATAAAATAAATTGCAAATATATAATATGCAAAATGCTATTATACGTTTGTTTAATCCTTGTATGCCGTTGGTTATCCTTATTATTGAGGTGATCGGCGTGAATAGGCATAGTGATAAATTTCATAAGCTGGCACTTAATATTGCCTTTTATCGCAAGAGGAAACGGCTTACACAATTACAGCTTGCCGAAAAGCTGGAAATCAGCAGAACGCATATCAGCAATATAGAGGCGCCTAATTACCCTGTTTCGTTTTCAATGTCGCTGCTTTTTGATATCGCGGATGCCCTTGATGTCGAGCCGGAATCATTGTTTCACTTCAGATGAATCGCGGCAGGCGCGCGCAAGGAGTAATTTGCCCGGGGGCATTTTTGCGAAACACGAAGCGCCACCCCGGCGGGGCGGCGCTCAGTATGTAAACGCAGGTCACATCAGCTTTACGGTATAATACACCGCCAGCACGAACAGGTAGCCCAAAACGCCTATCATAGCCCAGAAGGAAAACGCCGCGCCTATCAGCAGCGCCGCCAGCAGCGCCGCGTTCAAGGCGAGATATGTTACATACATCAGCGGGAAGTTCGCGTTGGCGGGAAGCAGGCGCAAGCCGCCCAGCATCCCCCTGCGCCGTGAAATATAGTATGTCACGCCGAGCGCGCCGATCAGAAGCAGGGTCGCGGCGCCGTATCCTATATACGACAGCATCGATTTGCCCAATAAGCGGCTGAAGCCATAGAGCGTCAGGGCGGCGCAGCCGGTCACGACGGCCTGTACGAAGAAGTCGCGCTGGTAAATATTATAGACCAGATACAAAACGGCGACCGATATCAAAACCACATACAGCAGCGGGAAAACCTCGTATTGGTTGCGGTATATCAGCGCCAGCGCGCCCGCGAACAGCAGCGCGATAGACGTGATATGCAGCAGCCGCCCCACCCAGACGCTGCCCGGCGAACGCTTCCAAAGCACGGCCATATATATCAGGCCGGCCAAGGACGCCGCGGCTATCGTCAGCGCCGCGAACAGGCACCCATATGATACGGTTATCATGTGCCTGCCGTTGTCCGCTATCAAAAGCCGGTTTAACAGCATCAGCAGCAGCAGGGCGGCCAAGCTCAACCCGAATACCAACAGTATCCGGTTGGTCAGCTCTTCCTCCTTTTGCTTGCGTTTCGCGCGCAGTTCGGTTTTCGTCTTTGCCACGCAGCAAACCTCCAGTCGGCGCAACCGCCGCTAAATATCACGCGCCTCGTACAGCACGATCGACAGCGCCGTGACCGGCGCGGTTTCAGATCTCAGGACTCGTTTGCCGAGCGATACCGGGAGCCATCCGGTCTTGGACGCGAAAATAGCCTCAGCGTCGGTAAAGCCGCCTTCCGGGCCGCACATAACGCATACCGGCCCCGGCGGGCTCGCGAGCCGTTCCCTTATGGAATTCCGCGACCTCTCAAAACAGAACAGCTTAAGCGACCGCCGTCTGTCATGCAATAACGCCGCCGCCATATCGCCGGCGTGAAAGACGCCCACCAGCTTGCCGCGCCCGGATTGCTTACACGCCTCGAACGCTATGCGCGACAGGCGCGCGAGCTTGTTTTCGCTATAGTGTGTCACGCAGCGCTCGGATTCAAACATGTATATGGCCGACGCGCCTAATTCCACGGTTTTTTGGACGGCATACTCAAGCCGGTCGCCCTTTGTGTAAGCGAGATAGACGCAGACCTCGCAGGCGGGCTCGTTGGTTTTGTCAAGGCGTCCGAGCAGGGTCAGAACGGCGGCCCCGGCGTCGCAGCGTATCAGCTCCGCTGAATAATCGTTTCCGCCGCCGTCGCAGAGTATAACGCCGTCGCCCGGTTTCAGGCGCAGAACCGAATGAATGTGGCGCGCCTCGGAGCCTGTCAGTTCGACAAGCCCGTCCTTTTGCGAGCCATCCCAGAAGAAACGGCGCACAGTTACACCACCCTACGCTATATTAACAAATATCGCGACAAGTTGCAAGGGCGAATTACAAAGGTCATCCGCCGCGCGGCTTAATCGCCTTTTTTATGGGGGATATGACCGTCAAGGCGGCTATGCCGCCGATAGACGCCGTAATGATCTGCGGGTATGAGAAGGTCAGTGAAATGGCGGCGGCCTGATTGCTGTTCAGCTCGAGGATATAGGGCACGGCGATCAGCACGATACCTGTGTACAGCGCCGCGAACTTAACTATGGCGGCGGCGAAGGGCGCGAGGAAGTAAAAAGCCTTATGCCGCCCGCCAAGCCCGCCCATTATTTTCCAAACAACGACAAGCGACATATTCCCCAAGGCGATAAACGGTATAAGCTGCGCGAACGGCGACCCCAGCCCGGCCAGCCACGCGAATACCGGCGACATGGCCGCGACGGTCAGTCCGGTCGCCAAGCCGCATATCATTACCGAAACGGCCAGCGTCAGGTTTACCAGCGACCCTGTTAAATAATGGCTGCCCATCGGCGCGCTGACGAATTGCAGCGACACCAGAAGCGCCGTAAAAACGGCTGTGCGCGTGATCCATAATATGGGTTTTTTTGTCATAGCGGCGTTCATCCTTTTTTATGTTTTGGGCGGGAGCGCGATATTTGGCTTATGAAACCAATAACACCCGCGGGAATTTTGAATATAATGGTTACAGTAAGCAAAATATCGACTTTGGAGGCGCTTGAAATATGAAAAACCTTGCAGGTATGGCCGAAGGCGAGACGGCGCGGGTGGCCGGGCTGCTGTCCGCGGGGCCGATGCGCAGGAGACTTCTGGATTTGGGGCTTATAAAGGGTACGCGCGTTGAATGTTTGCAGAAAAGCCCGGCGGGCGACCCGGTGGCATACGGCGTACGCGGGGCCGTTATCGCGCTGCGTGAAGAGGACGCGGCAAAGGTGCTGGTAATTTGAATAGCCGGGAGGCCGCGCGCGTGAGCAGGTATTCTAAATTAAAGGAGACGTCCGGCGGGCTTAAAGGCCCGGCGGGGAGCCGCGTCATAGCGCTGGCCGGCAGCCCGAACGTCGGCAAGAGTACGGTTTTCAACGCCCTGACCGGACTGAATCAGCACACGGGCAATTGGCCGGGTAAAACCGTGGCGGCCGCGCGCGGCGTTTGCGGGTATAAGGGCGAGGATTACATATTTGTGGATCTGCCCGGCACATATTCGCTGGCGGCGCGCTCGGCGGAGGAGGAGATCGCGCGCGACTTCCTTATGACCGGCGGCGCTGACGCCGCCGTGGTGGTGTGCGACGCGACCTGTCTTGAGCGCGGCATGAATCTGGCGCTGCAAGTCATGGAGCTTATGCCGAATACAGTAATATGCGTCAACCTGATAGACGAGGCGCGCAAAAAACGGGCGGCTGTGGATATCAAAAGGCTGTCCGACCGTCTGGCGGCGCCTGTCGTGGCGACCGGCGCGAGGAGCGGCGAGGGGCTTGACGCGCTGATGGAGGCCGTGCGCCTCGCTTGTGAAACGCGGGCCGCGCCATACCGGGTACCTTACCCGGAGGCGGTGGAGCGGGCGGTCTCCATACTGGAGCCGGCCGTTTCGGAACGGCTGAAAGGGGCGCTTGACGCGCGGTATGTCTCGCTGCTCATGATGTCGCGCGACGCTTCGATAGACGCCATAGACCGCGGCTTTGGCCTGAACGCGGACGAGGACGCCGCGCGCGCGCTTGAGCGGGCGGCCGCCGTGCTTGACGGCGCGGGCATCGAAAGCCTGAGCGACGCGCTTGCGGACGCGACGGTGCGGGAAGCGGAGGCTGTATGCCGCGACACGGCTTATGGCGAGGCCGACTGCGCGCGCGACCGCAGATTAGACAGGATACTGACCGGACGGCTTACCGGGATACCCGTTATGATGCTTTTATTGTGCGCCGTTCTGTGGCTTACCATTACGGGGGCGAACTATCCGTCGAGACTGCTCGCGGCCGCGCTGTTTTGGCTGCAGGATGGGCTGAGCGGGCTGTTTATGAAGGCGGGCGCTCCGGTATGGCTGCACGATATGCTTGTGACGGGGGTATACCGTGTGCTGGCGTGGGTGGTTTCGGTGATGCTGCCGCCAATGGCTCTGTTTTTCCCGATGTTAACGCTGCTGGAGGATTTCGGGTATTTGCCGCGCGTGGCGTTTATGCTGGATCACGGGCTTAAAAAATGCCGCGCCTGCGGTAAACAGGCGCTGACCATGTGTATGGTATGTCTGAACCTGTATTTGAAGGCCGCCGGGAGCGTGCGGATAAGCGGCTTCAGCGCCTCATAAAGCGGAGGTTTTCAGGAGATAATTGCGAAACAGCAAGTCCTCGTTGCAGATATGGTCGATCCACCAGTTTTTTAGAAAGTTCATAAATTGATAAGGATCCCCGGCCAGCATACTCTTTCTTCCGACCAGAAGCAGCTTTGAGGTCAGCTTGCCGTGCAGCTCCTGATGGGCGGTAAAACCGGGGAAACGGCATTTCTCATGAAAATCCTCTTCGATCTTGAAGTGGATATGAGTATAGTCATGGATCATATCGACTATCGGCGCGAGCATCTCCTTGATATAATAGTTCTGCATCCCGTAATACAGGGAATTTATGGTAGTGACAATGCCTCTGTGCTGCTCGTCGATTATAGGTATGCCCAGATTGTATTCCGGCTTCCAGACTATAAAGACATTGTGTTCCAGCAAAGCGGTATGGATTTCACAGGGATTTCCTTGCATGTTCCGATCCCTCCGAGCTTTCTGTTTATTGCCATAATAATACATGAATCGCGCGCGTTTGTAAAGGGCGTTAGGAAGCCGGATAAATTCGCGCCGGATCGCGGGCGATATCCGGGACGCGCGGCGGACGCGCCTCAACGGAGTGAGGCGCGTCTGGAAAATCCGGGCCTTAATCTTTAAGGGCTAAGGATTTGTCGAACAGCGCCTCGACCTCTTTGCCGGGGCCCTTGCCCGCGAGGGTGACGGCGACGGCGGCAATCAGGCCCGCGATAAAGCCGGGGACGATTTCATACAGTCCCGTACCTGACAGCGCGGGGACGGCTAACCATATCACGTCAGCCACGGCGCCAACCACTATACCGGCCACGGCGCCCGCGAAGGTAAAGCGCTTCCAGAACAGGGACAGCAGTATGACCGGGCCGAACGCGGCGCCGAACACGCCCCAGGCGTTTCCGACCAGATCCATTATGGTGCCGCTGCCGGGGTTGGCGGCGATGACAACCGCGGCTATCGCGATTATGATGACCACAAAGCGCACCGACCAGAACATCTCTTTTTCGCTCGCGTTCTTGCGCAGGACGGGTTTATACACATCGGCCGTGAAAGCGGAGGCCGAGACCAGAAGCTGGGAGTCCGCCGTACTCATGGCGGCGGCCAAGATGGCCGACAGCAGAACGCCGGAGACCACGGCGGGGAATATCATACGCACCATTGATATAAACACAAGCGAGCTGTCCGAGATATTACCCAAGTACAGGCGGCCGGCAATGGCCGTCAGAACGGCGAAAAACAGAATCAGGACATTCCATGTGATGCCGATCCTTGCGCTCTTTTTAACCTCTTTCTGCGAACGGATGGCCATAAAGCGGATGATTATGTGAGGCATACCGAAATAGCCCAAGCCCCAGCCGATGCCGGAGAGTATGTCCGACCAGCTGGCCCAGTCCGATTTGCCGCTGCTCATGAAATTCCAGAAATTATCCGGGAAGCCGAGGGCGCCGCCTATGCCTGAATTGACTAACGCCAGCGCGAAAATGGGCGCGAGCATCAGCGCTCCCAGCATGAGCATCCCTTGGAAGAAATCCGTCCAGCACACGGCCTTGAACCCGCCGAGGAATGTATAAGCGACAATTATTAACGCGGCCGAGTACATCGCGATATTCGCGTCAATGCCCAGCACTGTGTTGAATAATGTTCCGCAGGCCTTGATGCTGGCGGCCGCGTATATGGCATAGGCAAACAGGAAAATCGCGGCGCATATTACCTGCAACGACTTGCTCTTGGAGAGAAAACGGTTGGTGAGGTACTGCGGCAGCGTAATGGAATCATTGGACGCGATAGAAAAGCGGCGCAGGCGCGGCGCCACGAAAATCCAGCTAAGTATATATCCGGCGGCAAGGCCGACGGCGATCCAGGTCTGGCCCATGCCATAAGCGTATATCGAGGCGGGCAGGCCCATGAGAACCCAGGCGCTCATGTCCGAGGCGCCCGCGGAGAGCGCCGATACCCACGGCCCCATCTCCCGGCCGCCTAAAAAATAATCCTTTTCCCCGCCCTTTGAACGGCGGAAGAAAAACACGCCCGTACACAGCATGACCACAAGATAAAGGATAAAAACCACAAGTTCCGTGTAATTCATATCGACCGAACACCCCTTTAAGTATATTTCCTGAATTACTATACACCATGGCTTTGAGGATTACAAGCCTAAAAACGGCGCGGCGGGAAAAATTTGCATTGGCTCCGATTTTATTTATAGGGGTTGAAAAAAATATCATTATATGCTATACTGCATGAGAATAGTTTGGGGCGTTGGGGGCCGATTTTAGGAGGCTTACGGATATGGCGATGGAATCAAATTACAACGAGATACATTTTGACGTGATGCGCGAGATAGGCACGATAGGCTCCGGCAACGCGGTGACGTCGCTGTCGTCGATGCTCTCGCATCCTATCGGCATAACCGTTCCAACCGTAAAAACGCTCGAATTTTCTCAGGTCGTCGATGACATGGGCGGAGAGGAGCAAATGATTGTCGGGCTGCTGCTGACCCTGAGCGGCGACGTCGAGGGCATGATAATGTTTTTGCTTCAAAAGGAGTTCTCGTATTTGATGCTCAACACCCTGCTGGGGAAAAATATCGAGAATTTTGAGCAGATAGACGATATGGGCTACTCGGCGCTCAAGGAAATATCAAGCATCATGGCCGCTTCTTATGTAAACGCTATTTCCGCGATGACCGGCCTGACCATCAAGCTCTCAACGCCGGATATCACGATCGATATGCTCGGGGCCATACTTAGCGTGCCGGCAATATATTACGCCAACATAAGCGATAAGCTAATTTATATTGAGGGTCAGTTCAACAGTCAGGGACAAACCACGCCCTGTCATATCCTCATGATCCCCGACGAGGACTCTCTCAATAAAATAATGATCAAGCTTGGAATTGAAATATGAGCAAAATAATTAAAGTTGGAATCGCTGATTTGAATGTGGCGAAAACGCCTGATATACTGGTCACATACGCGCTTGGCTCATGCGTCGGCATTTGCCTGTATGACGTATCGACCCGTATTTCGGGGCTGTCGCACATAATGCTTCCTATCAGCGAATCGGTCAGAGAAGGGCCGCTCGCGCAGCCGTACCGCTTCGCGGATACGGCCATACCCATCCTTGTAAAGAAAATGGAGCAGTTAGGCTCAAGCCGCTTCAGGATGAAGGCCAAAATCGCCGGAGGCGCGAAGATGTTCGCGGCGACCGGAAACACCTCTATTTCAAATATAGGGCTTCGCAATGTGGTCGCCGTAAAAGCGGCGTTATCTCAGCTAAGGATTCAAATCATTGCGGAGGATACCGGAAAAGACTTCGGACGGACGGTATTCTTCCAGTCCGAGGACGGCAAGCTGATAGTCAAGTCCGCCACAAAGGGCGAATGGGTTCTTTAGAGCGGATACCTTAAAATTACATATTCTCTGAAAGTCCCGGATATCCGGGGCTTTTTTATCTTGGGCCGAGACCGTTGAGACGACGAGGGGCCTTGCGTTCCGGCGGGCGTAATAACCGCCGCTCCCCGCAAATATACTTGGAAGTAAACGGAGGGGTGACAAGCATGGCAAAGGAACGCGAACCAGACGGCGGCAAAATAAATATCATCCACGCTATGGCCGACGGAACGCTCAGAGCCTCCATAGACGGGTATATAATCCCCTATAACGAAACAACGGAGGCGGCCTACCGGCTTTTGGCCAAGTGGGCGGAAGCCAAAGACGGTAAGGACGCGGCGCCGGCCTGAAAAACGCCGCTATGCTCATGGCGCGATAAGCGGAGGTGTGCCGCCTGTGACCGAAAAAATCACGAGAGCCGGCTGTTATGTGCGCGTATCGACCGAGAATCAACTGGAGAACTACAGTGTCGAGGAGCAGGCGGAGCGTTTGAAAGCTTACTGCTCGGCTAAGGGCTGGGAGGTTTATAGAATATATACCGACGGCGGGTTCTCAGGCGGGAATACCGAGCGCCCGGCCCTTAAACAAATGATTATCGACGCGCATAACCGGAAAATCGATATGGTTATAGTGTATAAGTTAGATCGGCTGAGCCGGTCTCAAAAGGACACCCTGACCCTTATAGAGGATGAGTTTTTGAATAACGGCGTGGAATTCGCGTCCATGAGTGAAAACTTTGACACATCCTCTCCGCTCGGACGGGCTATGATAGGTATACTGTCGGTATTTGCCCAGCTTGAAAAAGACCAGATAACGGAACGCTTTACCATGGGCCGTATAGGACGGAGCAAGGCGGGCCGCTATCACGGCGGGCCTACCGCGCCGACCGGCTACGGCTACGCGGACGGCAAGCTGACGGTTGATGAATACAAGGCCATGCAGGTAAGGGAGGTGTTCGACAGGTTTTTGGCGGGATACGGCGTCAATTCCATTCAGCGCCATATGCGCGGCAAATACGGCGGGTGGGCAAGCCATACGCTTGTCCTCAACGTATTGAGGAATACGGTGTATATCGGGAAGGTTAAATTTATGCGGAAAACCTACGACGGTATTCATGAGCCTATAATCGCGGAGAACGTATTCCACAGGGCGCAGGCCCTGCTTAGTTCAAGGGACGCCCAAAAAACACCACCGCAGAAAACGCCCTTCAGGGCGGGCTATTTATTGACAAGCCTTGTGTACTGCGGCAGGTGCGGCGCTAAATATTCCGGGAATCACGGTTATTATAAATGTTATTCCCGCTCTAAATCGGATAAAAAATATATCCTTGACCCAAGCTGTAAAAATAAAAACTGGGAGATAGCCGGCTTCGACGGCATAATAACGGGTGAAATAGCAAAGCTCGGGCACGACCCGAAATATATAGATAGCTTCAAAAAGGAAGAGCCTGATACAAAGGCGCTCAACGGCCGGTTAAAAACCATCGACGCCCAAATATCTAAGCTCATCGGCTTATATCTGACAAACGGTATGCCTGACATTTCATCAAGGCTCGACGCGCTTAACGAGGAAAAAAACGCGCTTCTCAAAACGCTGTCCGCGCCCGCCGATGAGGCCGGGCGGGAATTTGCCGCGCCGTCGGCCGGCGCCGTTTTTCGCAGCGCTCCCATAGAGGAAAAAAGAATGTTTGTAAGCAGCGTTATAAAATCGGTTATTGTGGACGGCGGGCAGGTCATCATAAACTGGCGCATATAGCAAGCTCAGACATACCATATGTATGGGGTTTGGCTGTAACGCCGCGGGGGTGATCGGGTGCCGCATCATAGACTCGCCGCGCGAACGGCTGATAGCTGTGCTGACAAACGCCTTTGTGCCGTGCAACGGGCGGTTTCCGACGCTGATAGCCGTTATATCCATCTTTTTTGCCGGGGTCAATATAAGTCCCGGAGGGTCGCTGTTATCCGCGGCGCTGCTGACGGCCGCCATTGTCTTGGGCGTTGCGTTCACGCTCGGCGTGTCGCGACTGCTGTCGGCGACGCTGCTGAGGGGCAGCCCGTCGTCCTTCACGCTGGAGCTGCCGCCCTACCGCGCGCCAAGGATAGGCAGGGCGCTGACACGCTCGCTGCTCGACCGCACCCTGTTTGTGCTGGGGCGCGCCGTTGTGGTGGCCGCCCCGGCCGGGTTAGTCATATGGGCGCTGGCCAACATAACGGCCGGCGGCGCGAGCCTGCTGTCGCACTGCGCGGGATTTTTGGATCCGTTTGCCAGACTGCTGGGGTTGGACGGCGTTATACTGCTCGCGTTTATATTAGGATTCCCCGCCAACGAGATAGTGCTGCCCATAATTATTATGTCGTATCTGTCCACCGGAAGCATATTGGAGCTGAACAGCCTGCATGAGCTGAAGGAGCTGCTGGCCGCCAACGGCTGGACGCGCGTTACGGCGGTATCGGTCATATTGTTCTGTCTGGCGCACTGGCCGTGTTCGACGACGTGCCTTACCATACGCAAGGAGGCGGGCGCGAGGTGGGCCTTGGCGGCCATGCTGATACCCACCGCCGTTGGGATGGCCGCCTGCTTCCTGTTCGCGGCGGCGGCAAGGGCCTTCGCGGGTGTCTGAGGGATTGCCTTGGCGGGCGGGCCGTGCTATACTGAACTCGCGGCGATTTTATACAGGAAAGGCGGGCGGCTCTTGGACGACAGGCTTTTCAGTCAAACTATCGGGCTGTTCAAGGAATTCAAAGAGGTTGACGCCATCGTTCTCGGCGGGTCGAGGGCTTCCGGCAGGCACGACCCGGACTCGGATTACGACGTATATGTCTATCTAAGCGGCGATTTAAGCGCGGAGACCAGAAGAACCGCCCTGAGCCAAACCTGCGGCTATATGGAAATCAATAATACCTATTGGGAAGCCGAGGACGACTGCGTTCTTAATAACGGCATCCCCTTTGAGGTCATCTACAGGAGCATAGAGGATACCCGCCAAAGCCTGCGGAACACTTTAGAGAAGCATATCGCGTGGTGCGGATACACGACCTGTATCTGCCATAACGTTTTCAGCTCAAAAATTCTGCACGACCCCAAAGGGCTGTACGGCGGCATGGTCGAACGGTTCTCAATGCCGTACCCCGAGCCGCTGAGACAAAATATCATTTCCAAAAACAGGGAGCTTTTGGACGGCAAAATGCCGTCGTACTCAGGCCAGATCCAAAAAGCCGTGAAGCGCGGCGACGCCGTAGGCGTCAATCACCGGCTCGCGGAGTTTTTGTCAAGCTATTTTGACATTTTGTTTGCCCTGAACAGGGTGTTCCATC
>Ga0099364_10009873_pt1 | contig 13205 bp, 8 predicted proteins | sample TergutTh196P3_FD_73070 | JGI IMG/M metagenome (GOLD analysis project Ga0099364, IMG submission 73070) | Microcerotermes parvus P3 segment gut microbial communities from Pointe-Noire, Republic of the Congo - Th196 P3 | ecosystem: Host-associated > Arthropoda: Insects > Digestive system > Gut ...
TTTGGCAATAGCGTTCCTTGCCTCTTGCAGCGCCAGCGGGGATTCTGCGCCGAGTGAGAATGTGCAGCATCAACCCCCTGCTGCGTCAAGTGCGCCCGCGAGCAGCGCCCCTCTCGAAGCACCGATGAGCAGCACCGTCACAAACCCGCCTGCGGGCGGCCCGCCCGACAGCAGCGACTCGTCAAATGGCAGCTTGATTCCGCTGCCGATCCTGACTCCTTCCGAGGCCGAAGGCAAAAAGCTCATATATACTCTCACTTTGAATCTGCAAACGACCGAGTTCATGCTAGGGATGCGGAAACTGCTCGATACTGTGAGCCACGTGGATGGTTACCTTATGTTCGCAAATGTTGAGGGGCGCGACATGCGCTCCCCGGAGGTCGAGCGAAAGGCGGACTATGAATTCCGAGTGCCAACAGAGCGATTAACGGAGCTGCTCATGGTTATCGAGGACAACTACAACCTATTGAGTCTCCGGCAGGTGACCGACGATGCCACCATCGAGTACGACAGCTCCGGGTATCGGCTTGAAGATTTGCTTGAGCAGGAGCAGCGGCTTCTGGAGACCTTGGGAAGCGAAGAAGAGACGCCTGATCGGCTCGATCTCGAGCGCAGGTTGAGCGATGTGCAGACTCTCATCAGGCATCTGCAATCATACCAAGTTTCGGTTGACGACTCTGTGATCTATTCAACGCTGGTCATACATTTATTCGAGGTCATCTTTACAGAAGAAGTAGTCCCGGAGCCTGTTCCTCCCGTGCCTTTTGGCGAAAGGCTCGGAACAAGGATATCAAACAGCATAGAAGTATTCGTCGAGCTTTGCCAGGGATTACTGCTACTGATCATCGCGATTGCTCCCGTGCTACTGGTCCTCGCCATCCTTGGCGGTCTGACGCTGGTGATTGTGCGTATTGTAAAAAGATACCGCAAAAAGCGACCCCCTACCAATCCTCGTTCTTCCTCATACCCCCCTACCATCCTTTCTTCACCCCCACCTCTCCCTCGTAGTACACCTCCTTCTCCTCCCGAGTCCGCTCCCCCCGGGGACGGTCAGCATCCTCACCATCCGCCGGATTCCGACGACCAGTAGCGCGTTTTTGAGACTTCCCCCACCCTGTTCGAGGCGGTTCTCTTGACAGTGTTGTCATGAGAACCGCCCCATTTATGCTACAGTTCATTTTTGACCTGCTTCTTCATCTTCGGACTGCTTCGCTATGCCCCCCTTATCCATGCTTGCACTTCTGGATCGTCTATGTTTTCGTTGTCGACGACATAAACACCTAGGTCGAGAACCTTTTCATGTACGCTGCCTCCGTTGGCTAATTCAATTGCGATTGTCACGCTTTCGTACCCAAGTTTGAAATCGTGCCGCAATATAGCAGAAACATTGAAGTCTCCATTGCGGATGAGTTCTTCCGTCATCTGGTTCAGGTCAAAACCTACTAGTGTGATGTCCGTGCGGTTCGATTCTTTTAAAGCCGATGCAAAGCCGAACATTGCTCCGTTGTTTGGAGCGTAAAACCCTTTGAGATTTGGGTATTCGGCGAGAAACCCGTGTCCAATCTCGACCGCTTTGTCGGCATCCCCTTCGTTGGTTTTGACATCATCCCAAAGCACGACCCATTGAATCGGGGCGTTTTCGCTCCAATACGCTTTGAATCCTTCAAGCCTATCAATGACAGTTTGCGAATCTGTAAAGCCAACCTGAACCGCAATCTCGGCATAATCATCCTCCGAAAGGTTGGTGTTTTTGAGTTTTCCGAGCATTTCAGCAGCCGCCGCCCTGCCGGCATTGATGTTGTCGACTATCAGGCAGACGCTGTAGTCTTCCGTATCCACAAGACCCTCAACTACCAATACTGGAATCCCCGCACGATATGCATCCGATACAGCCCCTGCCACGGCTTCGCTGTCTACAACTTTGATAATAATTGCATCCGCCCCGGACGCAACAGCATTTTCTAGCAGCCGGATCTGTTCGTCTGCGTCATTGTCCGGCACCCCCTGGATAATATAGTCGCAATCCAAGTCTTTTCCGGCTTTTGTTATCCCGCCTTGTACCAACATATTATAGTTCCCCATCGCATACGCGATATAGTAAATGGTCATTCTCTTTGACGATGGCGTTGTCGGCAGTTCTGTCACCGATGAAGGTTCTACCGTTGGCATCTCGGTCGGCGGTTGCGCCGTGGAAACAGTCGGCTGCTCATGCGTTGACAGCGTCTCTGGTGGGAATGCATTATCATCCTGGTTCGGTCTGGTGTTTTTACACCCGCCGCATACGGCAATGGTTGCCGCGATCAGCGCAAACACAAACAACAAGAAAATCTTTTTCATGTTTACCTCCAATGCCAAACGAACCGGGAGATTGACCGCAATATACACGATAGTGTTGCTATCATAGACCGTTCAACAATCTTATCCCCTGTATGCCCAGAATTGCGCCTAAGCGATTTCGATTCAAAATAACCATTACCAACTGCCATGTATCCATAACCGAATTTCCGGGTTGTCTATGTTCTCAGTATCTACGGCAATAACGCCTACATCAATTATCTTCTCAGCAACTGTTCCGCCACTGGCCAATTCGAGGGCAATCGTCATGGCATCGTACCCCATCTTGTACTGGGGCGGCACAAGGGTGGAAGCATTGAAGTCTTCGTCGCGGATGAGTTGCTCTGTCATCTGGTTAATGTCAAAACCGACCAACGTGATATCCGTGCGGTTGGTCTCTTTCAGTGCTGCGACAAAGCCGATCGTCGATCCGTTGTTCGGAGCAAACATCGCCTTAAGACTAGGATGCTGGACTAAAAAATCTCGGCCAATCTCGGTGGCTTTGTCGATATCCCCTTCGTTTACCTTGACATCGTCCCAAAGAACGACCCATTGTAACGGTGCGTTTTCGTCCCAGTACGTTTTGAAACCTTCAAGCATGTCTCTGGTGGTCTGCGATTCTTCCACGCCAATCTGGACGGCTATTTCGGCGAAATCCTCCTCCGACAGACCGGTGCTTTTCACTTTTCTGAGCATTTCTGCCGCCGCCGCTCTGCCCGCTCTGATATCATCGATTATCAGGCAAGCACTATAGTCTTCCGTGTCCGCAAAGCCATCGACCAACACAATAGGAATTCCTGACTGATAGGCCGCCGACACTGAATTCGCCATCGCTGCCCTGTCAACAACATTTATGATGATGGCACCAGCCCCGGATGCGACGGCGTTTTCTAGCAGCCGTATCTGTCCCTCTATGTCCGTATCCGGTAATCCCTGTATAATGAAATCGCAGTCCATGTCTTTGCCTGCTTGTGTTACTCCGCCTTGCACTGTCAAACCGTAAGTGCCCCTCGAATAAGCTATGTAATAGATTGTCTTTTTCTGCGACTCCGACGCTGGTGGCGACCCGGACACTGGCGAAGTATCTGCCGACGGCGAAATTGACGGCGATTGCGTCATGGAAATCGTCGGCGATTCTTGCGTTGACAGCGTCTCTGATTGGAATGCAGAATCATCCGGGTTCGGTCTGTTGTTTTTGCACCCGCCGCATACGGTTATGGATGCTGCAATCAGTATACAAGCAAACAATAAGCAAATCTTATTCATATCCACCTCCGCAAATTAGCGAATTGGGAGATTGACCGCTATATATTCGATGCCGCTATCATAGACATAAGAATCAGGAACAAACGCCCAATCACCTATTGAACCGGGGTTTTGACCTGCTTTAGTATTTGTGAGTGGTTTTCTTGCCCGATCGCGTCGTACGCGCAGATGAACTTGCAGTCCCCTGTTGGTGCGTTCGACTACTGCCCGACATATTTCCAGATTTCAACTTCATTGTCTTCGTTTATGTTCTTGATGTCAACGACAAGCACACCAACATCGATTGTTTTTTCGGTAACTACACCGCCATTTGCCAGTTCGTAGGCGATAATTATGCTATCATAACCCATCTTGTACTGGAGGGGCATCATGGTGGAAGCATTAAAGTCCCTATTGCGGATTATATTCTGCATCTCTGGGGAGATGTCGAAGCCAACCAATGTGATATCCGTGCGGTTCGATTCCATAAGAGCCGTGGCAAAACCGATAGTTGAACCATTGTTTGGGGCAAAAAAACCTTTTATATTCGGATACTTATCTAGAAACTCGTACCCATTCTCGGTCGCTATGTCAAGGTCTCCTCCGTTGACCTTGATGTCTTCCCACAGCACCGCCCATTTCGACGGAGAATTTAAGTCCCAATGCTCCCTAAACCCTTCGAGCCTATCAATAGTTGCTTGCGGATCTGCCGCGCCAATCTGGATGGCTATTTCGGCGTTGTCGTCCTCAGATAAACCGGTGTCTCTGAGCTTCCTAAGCATTTCCGCCGCTGCCGCACTGCCCACTTTGAAATCATCAATTATCAAGCAGGTGCTATAGTCTTCTGTGCCAGCCAATCCACCAATCAAAACGATTGGAATTCCTGATTGATATGCCCATGACACTGCCCCTGCCACTGCCTCGCTGTCTACTACTTTGATAATAATGGCATCGGCATCGGAAGACACAGCATTTTCAATCAGCAATACCTGTCTCTCGGCATCCGTATCCAAAACTCCCTGAAGAATAAAATCGCAATCTACGTCTTTACTCGCCTGTGCCACCCCTGCTGGCGTCAATGTGCCATAGCTACCTATAGTAGGCGCAATATAATAAATCGTCTTTTTCTGCCAATCTGATGTTGGCAATGACTGAGACACCGATGGAGTCGCCGTCGTCGAGGACTCTGGCGGTGATTGCATCTGGGAAATCAATGGCGACTCTGATGGGTAGATAGAAGCGTCCTGGACTGGGCTCGTCCTTGTACATCCGCTGTACACGACAATGGATATCGCGATAAGCAATATGGCTAGCACTATGTGATGTTTTTTCACGTGATACCTCCTGACGCGGATTGCAACCGCAAGTTGCCAGTAATCTGCTGCCAGTGCTCACGGGCAACGTTCAAGCCCAATGAGGCTCCCCGCAGCAGAGACTGCGGGGTATCAACCGCAGGGCACAGGAACAGCGCAGCAGAGCTGCAGGGAACTAGACCCAACAAGATTAAAACTCCCAGCCTCAGTGTCCGAATTTGCTAGACCACTATTCAGAAGGGGTGGTAGAGGCTTCCGGACTCGGATTTGTCTTGGTGCAACCGCCGTACGCAGCAATGGATGTCACGACGAGCATAATTGCCATCAACATGTAAAGCTTCTTCACGGTGCTACCTCCTTACGCGGGCTCATAAGTGCTGGTTGCCTATGCACCATTTATCCACAACTGCACTTCCGGGCTGTCGATGTTCCCGATGTCTACGGCATACACGCCCATGTCGACGGTTTTTTCGTCAACAGTGCCGCCGCTTGCCAATTCGAGGGCAATCGCCAGCGCGTCGTAACCCATCATGTAATGGGGGTACAACATAGTGGAGATATCATATTCTTCATTACGGACGAGTTCATGCACATCGTTGTGTAAGCCAAAACCGACCAACGTTATGTCCGTTCGGTTCGATTCTTTCAGCACCGTAGCAAAACCTTCCGTTGACAACTCGTTTGGCGCGAAAACTCCTTTTAGATTCGGATAATTGGCAAGGAATTCTCTCCCATTCTCGATAGCTCTATCATAGTACCCTTCGTCCACCTTGATGTCGTCCCATAGCACGACCCATTGTAGCGGGGCATTTTCATCCCAATAAGCTTTGAACCCGTCAAGCCTGTCCCTGATAGTCCGCGGCTCCACCATAGCTGCCTGCACCGCAATCTCAGCGGGTTCTTCCTCCGACAGGTCGGCGTTTCTCAGTTTTCTGAGCATTTCAGCCGCCGCCGCACCGCCCGCATTGAAATTGTCGATAATCAAACAGGTGTCGAAGTCTTCCGTTACCACCGATACATCGACCACGACGATTGGAATCCCGGCTTGATATGCTCTGGACACCGGCTCCGCCATAGCATCCCTGTACAGAGCTCTGATTATTATGGCATCGGCACCGGATGCCACGGCATCTTCTAGGAATTGCGTCTGTATCTCAACGCGCCTTTCAGGCGAAGCATCCGGTGTTACCAGATAGATTAATTCACAGTTCAAGTCCTTGCTCGCTTGATGAACTCCAGGTGCTATTGTATCGGCGTGGGCACTGCTTATTGCGTAAGTTATGTAATAAATCGTCTTCTTTTGCGATTCCGTGGTTGACGGTGTCTCAGGCATTGTTGGTGTCACTACTGTCGGCGATTGAGAGATTGGCGGAGACTCTGATACATGCGTCAACTCCGAAGTGCTTACAGAAGGTTCAGGTCTCGGATCTGTCCCTGCACACCCGCCGAACGCAACTAGGGATATCGCGATAAGCATCCTAGCTGTTACTATTTTGTATTTCTTCACTATAGATACCTCCTAACGAAGTATGAATGCTCTTTGTCAGCATCTGATGGCGAGGGCTTATGGCAAGCATGGTTTGATTGACGACTGTGCAGAGTAAACATAGATTCAGATACAAATAACCCTCACTCATGCGCCAAGTGCAATATAAACAATGTCGCTATCATATAATTTGGAGTCGAAACGCCACTCAATTGTAGTTGGACTCTGTCCGGCGACAAGCTGATCGGATGCCCCACCTGGAAACTTGTGCGCCCATCTTCCTTCGTCAGTTTGAACCATAAAATGGTAATCATGCAAAAGATAGAACTCTTGACCGTGAACATCGTTGCCAGTGGCTGACACCCTAAATGGCTTAGTTGTAACCCTAAGAGCGATTCTATACTCATTAGCGCTAACAAGACCGTAAGGGCTGTTGCCCATAATACGTGCCGTCCTACCCCTCATTTGGACATCTCCGATAACAAGTTTGGCAAGCTCATCAATATCGAAAGGCTCAGAAACATGGTCGTAGTCCCTACGAGATCTCTGACCAGAGATTTCTCCCGGACTAATATGTCCAGCGAATGATCGCAAAACGTGTTCTGGTAAATGCAAAACGTAGGCATAGCAATTGACATTAGTACCCAAAGCGTATTCCACATGCGGCAGCGCAGCGCCTACCCCCATTGTCCCATTTCCGGCTATGTCAGAATATCCGATCACCCTCAGGAACAGCTCCTGGCGCATGCGGTCCCAGGACGGCTGGTCCATTGACTCGCGCCCGCCGGTGAAATCCACCACGGCGGCCCGTGTGTTCGCCAAGAAGTTGCCTGTCGGCGATGCCACCCCGAGGTTGTAGCCCAGTCTCATCAAGCCAGCCTGCATATACCTCACGCAATCGCTGTTCATGGCGCCATACCCCGCCGCGCATGCAAGTTTCGGGAAATAGTCGCCAACCCCTGCTCGCCCAGCAATCCATTGGTTGAGCACGTCTTGGATCAGGCGGTCCCACCAATGCCTGTCTACTGTATCTGTGATTAGGTTGTCGGCTTTCAGCCAGTCCGCATACGACCTGCCCACCTCTTGCTCATTTTTGTCGTACTTGTAGTTATGCACCGCGGTCCGGGTCATGCCCCCGTAGCCGCCATCGGCATCCGCTGCCCCAATGCCGTACCGATTGTCATTCCTCACCCTGTTGAGGTACAGCAGGGCTTTTTGGAGAACCCTTACATCGTCATTGCCCCTGCCCAGCACCCGCGCGCCTAGGCCATCGACCGTGCCCATGCCAAACGCCACACTGCAGTCAACGGACCACATCCCGGTCGGGTCGATGTTCTTCACCGGGTTGTCGAGCGCGTACATGTACTGCACCATCGTCGCGGGTTCCTTGACGCCCCCCTTAACAGGGTCCACCGCCATGAACCGCCTGTCCGCAGCGTCGTACATCCTCGCCTTTGCGTAGTATACTCCCAGTACCTGGTCGTAGGCGTGGACTGTGTACTCTATAACGAGGTCCAGCTCCCTCGCGCCCATTCTCACCGTCGCTTTGGAGGTGGGCGCGCCCCAGTCGTCGTACGAGACGTAGCTCGCGACCGCGCCGGATGTGTTGTTCGTGAGGAAATCGACTGTCCCGAGGCGGCTGTGCTGATACCAGAGCTTGACCACGCTCTTCGCGCCGTCGGGATAGGAATATGTCTGCGCTGCGTTGCCCGCGCCGGATACTCCGTAAACTACGGTGTTTATCTTCTCAAGGCCGTAGGCGTACCTGTACGTCAAGCCGCCAGCGCCGGATTCCGTCTCCATTATAACACTGTAGAGCTCGCTCGTGTAGTCTATGACGTAATCTTTGTGAACAACCGCCTGCTGCCCGCTGATGGACGGCGCGGACCCGCCCGTTGTGCCGCCCGTGGTGTGGCCTTTGCCCGTCGGGTTTATATGGCCCTGCCCGGTGCTGTTCTCGTGCCTGTCGCAGACAACCACGCCGCCGACTTGGGCGTTGGGGGATGCGCCGGCTCCCGTGTACCCGTAGTTGTTCTTCTTTATTATCCATTCGTTGGCTATGAGCGCGCCGAGGCCGTTGTAGATGTAGTGGCTCTGCTCGCCGCCTTCGTTCGTGCCCCTGACCATGCGGTTCGCCGCGTCGTAAACGTACTGCTCCGTTATCGTCGACTGGTTCTGGTTCTTCTGATAGACTCCCTGCACCAGGTTGCCCCGGTTGTCGTACGAGTAGGCATAGGTGTCCTTGCCGTCGACCTTTTTCTGGATTTGCTGGTTGAGGCTGTTGTACCAGTATTCCGTGCCTTTGTTGTGGACCTGCTCGTAGATGAGGTTCCCCAGGCTGTCATACGTGTACGCCCTTGCCTTGTAGCTTTCACCGATTACCAAAGCCACTTGCGCACTTCCGGGTCGTCGATGTTCTCATTGTCCACAAAAAACACGTCCGCGTATACAATCTTTTCGGTGTCTGCGCCGCCGCTGGCCAATTCGAGAGCGATTGCCAAGGCATCGTATCCCATCTTGTATGCGAACATCATTGCAGAAACGCTGTAGTCTTCATTCAGGATAAGCTCATGCACTTCTTTGTACAGGTTAAAGCCGATCAACGTGATGTCCGTGCGGCTCGATTCTTTCAGCGCCACGGCAAAACCCTCTGTCGAGAAATCGTTTGGCGCGAAAAATGCCTTTAGGTTCGGATATTTGGCGAGAAACTCGCGCCCATTTCCGACAGCCCTTTCATAGTTTCCTTCGTTAACCTTGACATCGTCCCATAATACAATCCATTGTAACGGGGCGTTTTCGTCCCAATATGATTTGAAACCTTCAAGCCTATTGATAATCGCCTGCGACTCCGCCAGACCAACCTGAACCGCGATTTCAGCGGGTTCTTCCTCTGACAGACCAGTGCTTTTCAGTTTCCTGAGCATTTCCGCCGCCGCCTGTTCTCCCGCATGAATATCGTTGACTATTATGCAGGTGCTGTAGTCTTCTGTTCCCGCCATTCCACCGAGCAAAATTATTGGTATCCCGGCTCGATGTGCCTCAGACACCGGCCCGGCCATGGCCTCCCTGTCTACGATGTTGGTTATGATGGCATCGGCTCTGGATGCCATCGCATCTTCAAATAGTTGAGCTATCACCTCTGTGCGTCTCTCGGACGGCTCCACCGGAACTACCGCCCGTAAAAGGCCACAACCAAAGTCTTCACTTGCTTGCTGCACCCCGTTTCCCATTAGGTCAGAGGCTGCGCTGGGCATCGCAGCGACAATATAGTAAATCGTCTTTTTTTGCGACTCTGGTGTTGGGTGCAGCTCAGGTACCGATGGAGTCTCTTCCGCAGGCGATTCCGACGTTGGCGGTGCATTCGACATCGATGGCATCCCCGATATTGGATGCGGCTCTGTCAGGGTGGCAGAATCGTCCATGTTCGGCCCTGTATTTCTACACCCGCCACATACAGACAAGGATGCTGCGAGCAGTATAATAACAATCAATAAGTCGAGCTTCTTCATAGTCACCTCTCAACGCGGTCTGCTACCGGTAATGGCAAACGGTTGTAGTTGTTGGCGAGAGCAGCGGATAAGTGCATACAACTTGCTATCAATAGTTTTTTCAGGGGAATCAAGCCGCAAATTAGGACACCGATTTCTACGCTCAAAGACTGCCAATATACGATATCGCTATATACACGATTTCGCTATTGTAGAAATAATTATAACGCCACTCAACTGAATTCGGTATCTGTCCGGTGAGAAGTCTTTCAGATCGTGCCCCATTCGGTTTATGAGCCCAACTACCATCGTCAGTTTGAACCATAAAGTGGTAGTCATATTCGGCGTCACCTATTTCTGTTATCCTTGGTTCTTTTGAAACCTTAACGCAATTCTGTATTCATTTGTGTTAACAAGACCATAAGGACTATTGCCCATTATCCGCGCAGTCCCTCTCGACCTTATGTCAGACACAACATCATTGGTAAGTATGTTTACATCTAGCGGGATATGGTGATTTGTTACAGGGTAATAGTTGTACTCTACAGGAAATCGACTGTCCCGAGGCGGCTGTGCTGATACCAGAGCTTTACAACGCTCTTCGCGCCGTCGGGATAGGGGTACGTCTGCGCTGCGTTGCCCGCGCCGGATACTCCGTAAACTACGGTGCTTATCTTCTCTAGGCCGTAGGCGAACCTGTACGTCAAGCCACCAGAGCCGGAATTCGCTATGTAGTGATAAATCTGCCTACCGATATAAACAAGATTTTTGTCGTTACCAACTGCCATGTATCCATAATTGCATTTCCGGGTTATCAATGTTGTTGATGTCGACGGCGAACACGCCCATGTCGATTATCTTTTCAACGACAGTGCCGCCGTTGGCCAAGTCGAGGGCGATTATCATGCTTTCATAACCCAGCTCAAATTCATGCCGCAATAAAGTGGAAACATTGAACTCTTCGTTGCGAATGAGTTCTTCCGTCAGTTTATCAAAGTCAAAACCAATTAGCGTGACATCCGTACGGTTCGATTCTTTCAGCGCCGCTGCAAAGCCGATGGTCGATCCACTGTTTGGCGCGAACAGGGCCTTAAGATTTGGGTATTTTGCTAGAAACTCGTGACCAATCTCGGTGGCTTTTTCGATATCCCCGTCGTTGACCCTTACATCGTCCCAGAGCACGACCCATTGCGGAGGGGCGTTTTCGTTCCAGTACGCTTTGAAGCCTTCTAGCCTTTCAAGAATTGTCTGCGACCCTGACGCGCCAATCTGGACGGCAATTTCGGCGTAGTCATCCTCCAAGAGGTCTGTGTTTTTCAGCTTTATGAGCATTTCAGCCGCCGCCGCGCTGCCCGCATTGAAACTGTCTACCATCAAGTAGGCGCTGAAGTCTTCCGTGTTGGCCAATATCTCGGCTAAAACAATCGGAATACCCGCGCGATATGCCTCAGACACCGCCCCCGCCACTGCTTCCCTGTCCACAACGGTTATGATTACTGCGTCAGCGCCGGCTGCCACTGCATTTTCCAGCATCTGAATCTGCCCCTCTATGTCAGTGCGCGATACTCCTTGAAGGATAAAATTGCAATCCACATCCATGCCCGCTTTTGCAACTCCTGCTCGCACTAACATGTCGTAATTGCCCATCGTAGAAGAAATACAATAAATCGTTGATTTCACAGACTCTGTTGTTGGCGGCGACACAAACACCGATGGTGTTTCTGACGACGGTTGCGTCTGAGGAGTCGATGGAACCTCTGACGTAGGTAGCGTCTCCAACGTAGTTGCAGAGTTCTCCATGTCCAGTCTTGTGTTTATGCACCCGCTGCATACAGTTAAGAATACTGCAATGAGCATAATGGCTAGAGATTTGAAAAGCCTCTTCACAATAGTTCCTCCTAACGCGGTCTGTGACCGCAAGCTGACGCTGCTCGGATATCGGTATACGAGAGCTATGTTCAATCTAGAATATCTTGCTTATTCAGCGGTTACTGCGGCCTAGGACAATGACTCAGATAACGAGTTTTAAACTCAGAGATTGACCGCTATATATACAATGTCGCTATTATAAACAAACGGCTCAACATCATCCCAATCGCCTATTGAACTGGGATTTTGCCCTGCGGGAAGTCGTCTGGTTGGGTCTACATCGTTCGGTTTATGAGCCCAACTTCCATCGTTAGTTTGAACCATAAAATGGTAGTCATAGACCATCTGAATTGATTCGTTGTCTTCGGAATTGCCCCCAAACTCTGCGCGTTCGATTGGCTCATCTGTAACCCTGAGCGCGATCCTATATTCGTTTGAGTTAATGCGACCATAAGGGCTGTCTCCTATTATCCGCGCAGTACCCCCCAAAGTAGGAGTTCCAACATCAGTGACAACACTTCCTGCGAGAACGTTGACATCAAAAGGATCTTTGCCAGGAGAATTACCAGCACTGCGTCTACCTCCCCTTCCCGGCTGAGTAGGATAGTCTAGGTGTAGTGCATACCCATAGCAATTTGGTTGCGTTCCCACGTGGCCTAGACGATACTCCACATACGGTCGGGCGGCGCCGAGCCATGAATGGCTTCTCTCAGTTTCCGGGTATGCTATCGTCATCTTGAACCCAAAGACATTGCACATGAAATTGTTGAAATAGTTTACTTCGATGTAATTGCTGCCGTCGATGTTGAAGTCGCTCGTTAACGATCGTGTGCCGATATCGTCAATATCCTCGATGTAGCCGGTAACCTCAAGCTCGTTCGCGGGTGCTCCGCCCCTGATGGTGTAATACTTGAACGTGTAGAGGAATGATGTGTTGTTTGTGCCTCTCCTTGTTATGCGGCATGTATAATACTCGTCCCATACCACTTTTCGGGACGCATCGGTGTAGGTGGTGGTAGGCCACCTGCTCAGCTCCCCGCCGTATGCGCTAATCAAATCGCGGACTTTGGCATAGGAGACGTTGTCCTCAAACACTGTCGGGACCTCCGAGCCGCCGATGGTGACAGACGAAGCCGTCAGCCCGCTCGGGTCGGTGTTGCTCAGCGGGTTGCCTACGCAGTAGGCGTACCAGTTGTCGCCGTCCCTCGCGGGGTCCATCGCCATGAAGCGCCTGTCCGCAGCGTCGTACATCCTCGCTTTTGCGTAGTATACTCCCAGTACCTGGTCGTAGGCGTGGACTGTGTACTCTATAACGAGGTCCAGCTCCCTCGCGCCCATTCTCAGCGTCGCCTTGGAGGTGGGCGCGCCCCAGTCGTCGTACGAGACGTAGCTCGCGACCGCGCCGGATGTGTTGTTCGTGAGGAAATCGACTGTCCCGAGGCGGCTGTGCTGATACCAGAGCTTTACAAC
>Ga0099364_10009874_pt1 | contig 13205 bp, 21 predicted proteins | sample TergutTh196P3_FD_73070 | JGI IMG/M metagenome (GOLD analysis project Ga0099364, IMG submission 73070) | Microcerotermes parvus P3 segment gut microbial communities from Pointe-Noire, Republic of the Congo - Th196 P3 | ecosystem: Host-associated > Arthropoda: Insects > Digestive system > Gut ...
CAACCTCTTTGACGGTGTCTTCAACTATTCGTGAAAAAGTGGGTGTTTGTTGTTGTAAATTTTGATTTTTAGCATCAATAACGAATGGGTTAACAGTTTCATCTTGCGGTTTAGGTATTTCTGTTAACAAAAATCTTGATTCTTCTAATTTAGGTCTATTAACATCTATTTCAAACCAAAAAGCATCTCTATCAATTTTCTCATTAGCCAAATCTATCAGTATATCTTTGTTAGTTTTAACAAATTCAATGATTTTCTGAAAATCAGAATTTGAAATATTCACTTTTCCATCTGTTAACAGTCTAGGATTATCTTCGATACTTATTGGAAGAACATCATTTGTAAACATATCATCATAATCGTTTTGAAAAAGTAACCACAAGGGATGTTTGAAATTTTTATAAGATCCCCACTCATCAATAGTTATATTTACAGGAAGTCCTGTTTTATCTTTCCTGAATGTATGGTTATCCCAATATTCTTCTTCTTCTCTGATTATTAGGTAATCTTCATATGGAATAATACGTTTATTTTCAGATAACTTCTTTAGACGATTCTTAATGTATTCTCTAACTTTTATTTGAATTTCATATAATTTTGAATAAAATTCATCTTCTTCTATGTTATCATTTGCCAATCTAATTAAAATATCTTTACTCATTTTTACGAAATTAATGATTTGATCGAATGTGTTTTGAGATATTTTTAATAGCGAAGGATCAACCAACAAACGAGGAGATTCTTCCACACTTATTGGTAAGAGATTATCAGAAGGATAATCGTATCTTTCATTTTGAAAATATATCCATAACGGATGGTTGTGTTTTTTATACGCACCTTCGCGATCTACGTGGATAATTACAGGTAAACTAGTCATACTACCCCCAAACATCTGGAAGTGTTCCATTTCTTTTTCTCGTATTTTCAAATATTCTTCATACGGAATTATATTTTCTTTTTTATTCATTTTTAATTTAATTTCTTTTTATTTTTACTTATACGAAACAATATAAAAAAAGTTTCATTTTCTGATCACACTGTTCCTCTCAACACGATCGTGCCACGCCTTTCCATTAAAATATTTACCACAATTAATACATTGGTAGTCTGCTAATAGCACACTCATGTCCCAACACTTTATCGTATTATATGAACCACAGTGGCGACATTTTTCTTTTACAACAGGGGTTTCTTCTGGAATATCGTATTGATTTTCCAACACTTTGCAAAAGTTAAGCCAAGTGTTATCTTTATGTTTTTCCAACTCATACATGAGTGCTTCCCACATTTCTTTATAATTTTTCATTCGATTTAAATTTTAAATTTTTCTTTAAACATTTCGTATAGCGGTATTGCCAACTCTCTCATTTGTGGATGAGCTGATAGTGCAGTTCTCAAAGGAAAAAAACCTGATAACTGAAAAGAAAGGTTATCTTTTACACGATATTGATCTCTTACCATTTTTTCTACTTCTGGTGACCATGGTCTGACCTGATTATAGGTTTTATCATCTGTTTTGTAGACGTGAATTTTACCTTGCCAATCACTTAAAAATCCTGTCATTACTATTTCAGTTTTTAAGGCATTTGGTATGACTGCTCTTGCTTGTTGAGGTTGCCAGCCTTGTTTCAACAATTCAAAATATCCTTGTTCTGCTATATTTAAGGCTTCTTTAAAATCAGAACAACTCTGTAAACTCTTATCTAACCAACATGGCTCAATAAAAGTAATTTCATTATTGAATTTGTCTTTAGAATAGTTGCAGTACCTTGTGCTTTCCTGTGCGAAACTAAAAACACGATGTCGCACCAATTCATGGCTAACGCCACGGTCACAAACAAACCTTACAGAAATTCTTTTTTGATGATGTTCTGTTGGTTGGCAGATGTATTTTAAGTCATCTAACCAGTTGTTTTCAAGGAGTACTCTGTAATTTGTGGTGATGTAGTATCTATCTTCAAAATAAGCATAATCAAAATAATTTATTTTTGAAAAAGGATTTCTTGTGTATTTATCCCATAGTATATTACCTGCAAGTTTAAGATATACAGTAGCATGTTCTAACATTGCAGTATGCCCATTGTTTATAAGCATTTGTACAAAGTCTTTGGCGCTGTCATCAGTTATCTTGTCTTCTGATTTATAGCAAGTACGAGAACACAACTCTATGTGCTTGAACAGGTCGTCTCCTTGTTCTATTATTTCAAAATAAGGTTTTATTAATTTCATTTTTACAATTTTTTACTAAATTTATACTCGTTATCAATTTGTTGCATTTTATGTCCTACAACTGTTTTGTCCGCCCACGTTTCCTGAAAACGCTTCCATTCCTTTGGGTTTTTACCGCTGTTATCGCGATACAGCATAGCCATAGGCATAAAACCCGCTTTTATGGTGTCGGTCAATCGTTTTTCGGCAGCCTCAAACGTATCTTTTGGAAAACCAATCAACACATAGCATTTCAATTCGTGGCTTTTGCGCGTAAAACCGGCTCCAAACAAATATTTTCCCGCTTGCACAAGCGGCTCGTAATCGTCCGGCTCGTCATAAGCGAAATACAACGACTTTGCTTTTATCTGTTTTAATCTCACAGCCATATCAGAGGTCAGCAATCGCGCTTCCAACCCTCCCACAAACTGCGGACGTTCCGGCTGCTGTTTCAGCATCTCAAAAACGCCATTGATATGACTTTCAGAACATGCCAACAAATTATCATCGGTTATTATCCATCCGTCCGTTATCGGAAGTTCGCGCAACTGGTAGCCTTCACGCTTGGGAACTGAACAAAACCAGCAACAGTTTGGGCAGCCGCGCGATGTGATTACATACCCGCGCTTCATGTACATACCCGGCACAAACTCCCCGCCCTTTTCATTCAACGCAGGACCGCCAACTTTTACCGGAGCCACAGCCGACCATAGCCTTGCGGCTATTTCCGCCCACTGCATATCCCATGAGAACGCTACCGAAATATGCACCTCGTCCGCCATGTCAAACAAGCCCGGAAACGAACGTATTCTAACGTCACTGTCATCAGGCGTGGCGTTTGTGCGGCGTGGAAAAACACGGATAATCTTTTTTGTTGTCATTACAATTTTTTAATAAATTTATACTCGTTATCAAATTCCGCCTTGTTTGTGTCCCAGATATACATGCACACGCAACCGATGAACTTCTGCATGTTTTCAGACTTTACGATTTTATCTATTTCAATGCGGTCGCCGGGTTTTGCTTTTACGAGCATGGCGTAGACGCTGTTGAAGTACCGGCGGTTCTCTTCGGTTGTTTCCATTTGGTCGAGAAACGCGATGGCATCGGTCATGGTTTTGATGGTCATTTCGGAGCGTGTCATAATCGTCATTTTAGTTCAATCGGTCGCCAGTGGGTTACTTTCCATTTATCACAATGAAACTTGCTTTCAATAAGTTGGTGTATAATACTCCAATTATTGAAATAGTGGTTATACACTCCCATAGAAAACACTGTAAATGGCTCTGTATTTGGCGGAGTAGATGCTCTTGTTGCCTTTTTGGGTTCACAAAGCAATTTGACCAAAACAAGTTTTGCACATTCTTTGTTGTGTGGTAACTCATCAACAACGCTTATCCATTGTTGGGCAAATTCAACTCCGCATTTGAAGACTTTCACAAACACGTCTATTCCGTAGTCATCCAATATTTGTTTACTCACGATAGAAGATATTACTTCTGTTGCTGCTTGCTCAATTGTTTTCATGTTCTAATTATTTATTTTATTTTCGTACTCTAAAATCATATTCATCACCACATACGCCACATACGGACACACAGCGTCGCCGTATGCTTTTATTTCGTCCGTAGCCAGCCCTGCGGGAAGCCCTGTATCGCTCTGTATAAGTTCGGGGATGGGTACATTCCGTATTTCCAGACCACATATTCCGGAAACCTGACCGAGAATTGCGATTTTTTGCTCAAGCATTTTTCGGCTCTTCTGATAAGCGCCTCGTGAGAAAACCTTATCACAATCCAATCGCTTTTGCACGGGGTAGGCAACCACGAAGAGCCTTTTTCGAATGTCCGAAAATCCAAACTCGCACTTTGAGAAAATATCCCATTCCGCATCATACCCGATTGCGGCAAGTTGCCCAAGTATGGTGCGTAAACCCCTGTGAACAAGTCGGGGACTGTTTTCGAGCAATAAATATCCGGGACGGTGTCGGGCAATAATTCGGTACAGTTCGTGCCAGAGCCCGGAGTGCTCTCCGTCAATTCCTTTTCCGGCTGGGTTGGCAGCCGAGATGTCTTGGCATGGGAAGCCGCCTGTAAAGATGTCGGCTGCGTGACCGACGGTTTCTCTGATGTCTTTTTCGTGTGTGGCATTGCTAAATTCTTGTTTTAACCAGTTGTGACGAAATTCGTCTATTTCACATGTATATACGGTCTGGATGCCGAGCCATCGGGCAGCAAGCGAAAAACCGCCTATTCCTTCAAAATATCCTGCGTGGGTCATCGTTCTACAGTTTTATATCTATTAATTCATTGTATTCATCAAAAACACCTTTAGCAAAACATATCCCGCGTTTTGTGTGACAACCACGCGGCAGAACTGCATATTTCCTACAAAACGCTTCAAACCACATTTCTTTTAGTTCAGGAAATACGCCTACATTTATCATTCTCATTACTTTTTCTAAAAGTCCTTCTTGTTTGTATTGCACCTTCCAATTGAGATACCAATCTCCGTATCTTCTTGTTTGGACGAGTACATACCACCCGCCAAATAAAAAATCCGAATCAAAATACCATACGTAGATATAGCACGGCACTTGTTTGCAGTGTGCGCGCTTTTTCCAAATATCATTATCCTGCTTTTGTTTTTTTTGGGCAAATATTTCAGCGTAAGTACGCTCCGTCCATTCTTTCTCATACCCAATTGGTTTGTACAAATAGGCGATGTGTTTAGGAAGGTCTACGCCCCACCACGATTTTGCTCCGCTTCGAAACATTATTGTCATAGTTTTTTGGGTTTTAAAGGTGATTCAATCGCGTGTGGAAACTCCGGGTTGTCCATCATTTTCAGATAAAATCCTATCGGCGTTTTTTTGGGAAACCTCGATAACCATTCTATCAGCCTGCCAACCGTGTCAGTTGGCTTTCTTACAGGGTAGCGAAACGGCTTATCGGCTACGACCTTCCATTCCACAACTTTTTTGTGTTGTGGAAAATCGCGTAGGATATCAACGAACAGTCCTATTGTGCTTGTCTTATTCATGATTGATAATTTTTTGGGCGTGAGTTTGCATCTTCCTGCGCCCATTCGTTAATCCAATAACTTATAAGATAATCGCACATTTTCTCCTTATTGCCCTCGTCGAGATACGCAAAAAAGGCAAGCAAATCGTAATTGAACGCTCCGGTATACTTGCTCCACAAGTGCTTGTGGACATCGCCAAACAGGTAATAAAACTGTGTAGGCGTGATGGAGTATCGCACCTCGTTGAGAGATAGCAACAAATCTTTTAGGTAGGTGGGTTCTATGGTCATGGCGTTTCAGTTTTTAGGTTACTTTTTACTTTTGCTTCAATTGCCTCCGCCTTTTTGAGCGCGTATATATCCATTCGGCTGAAAAACTTTTTTGAGTTTTTTGCCGTTCCGCGCCTGTGCGTTTTGAGACCTCCCGCTTTTACGTGGCGGTCAATCCAACGGCGGCTGCCTGCTAACCGGCACGCTTCGGCGTAGGATAGTTCATCTTGAGCCGGGTAAACTATCTTTACCATGCCCAGCGCGGCTAATTCGCTGGCTTCTACAATTTCTTGCTTGAGTTGGAAGAGGTCTATGTTCATGGCTTATACATTATATTATATGTCTGCATGTCGTCAAAACTGTCTTTCTCATACCAGCTCCTCCTCCATTAAAATGTTATCTACTGGCATTTTCAACTCCTCTGCAAGCAGTTTTACAGCCTTTACCCTGGTAAGGTCGCCATCAGGTTTGTTCAATTCTGCCCAACGTACAACGGTCTGCTCGCTGACATCAAATTCGTACATCAGCCGTGCCCTCGCCTTAATGTTGAATTTCAACAGGTTTAATACATCGTTACTTACTTTCATTTTTTACTTTATTTTTAATATTATTTTTTACTGTCAAAAATTATGGTTAAATTTGAGGGTGCAAAGTAAGCACAAAATTTCCTTTTATGCAAATAAAATGTGCATAAAATTCAAATTATTTTCTTTATACGCATTAAGTAATTGATTATTAAGCAATAATTTTGAGCCATGAAAATAGTAGATAATTTTTCAGCGAAAGTACTTGCGAATATTATAAAATTTCGCAACGAAGATAGGATAACACAAGCAGATATAGCGGCTGTGTTGGAAATTGATATGTCCACTTACAGTAAAATTGAAAGTGGAAAAATCGCTTTGTCAATTGACAGACTTGCCAAAATTGCAAGTTTCCTGAAAAGGGATTTAATTGATGTGATGTATGGACCCGATGTTTATGTAAAATGTGACGCTATAAGCAAACATAATGAATACGGTCATCCAACAAAAGTAACGCTTCAAATAGAATTGAATGAAGATAAGAAGGATAAAATTCTTGAAATGATATTTGAAGGGAAAGGTATAGAGGTATTAAAATGAAAATGAAAATTATGGTTACACCAAGTAAAGTGATAAGAGATGCATGTAGGATAATAGAGTTAGCGGGCAACGATTATTCAGAGTTTGCGACAAATTATAGCGATTGCAGGATTTCGTCGGGAGAACGCGAATTTGATGGTGCTATGTACGGTATCAATCTATCGGAAGATTACACTTTAGTAATTGAAACCAGTAAGAATATCGTGCGTGATTTTGAGGTACGTTCTAAATCAGTTGTAAAAAAATTGGCTACCGATGAACTATATAATGTATGGTATCCAATATGAAAAATGATACAATTATGTGGCAATCAAAAGAAAACACGACATCCAAAAACGGAATGAATGTAGAGCCGAAGTGGTACAAGAACAATACTTATAAGCTTTTGTGCTGTATTGTGTTGCTTGCTATCGTCTTTTTTCTATTTGCAATTTTGTTAAACAAATGGCTAAATTTCGGGTTGTCTGACGATTCTGTAGTTATTACGTTTATTGGGATACTTGCAACGTTTGTTGTTGTAAGTAATTATATGCAAGTTAAGGATATTCAAAGTGAGTTTGAGAAAAAGACGAATGATTTGCAGAGAGATTTTGATAAAAAGATAGCTGATATTCAGAATATTCAAAAGGATTTTTATAATAAATCCCAAGAATTTGAGTTAAAAATATCGAACCAAGGCAAAAGAATGTGTTTCGCTGTTCACAGGGTTTTTGCCGATTTAGCCCGCGTATGTTTTCAAAATAGATACTGTGGTTTTGGCGTTTATCTTTCGACAATGTCGATATATTATGGCTTTCAGTTAGATAGCAAAGTATCGCAAAAAGTACTAATAGACTTAACAAACAAAATAATCAATGACACGCCTGAAATAACTATGAACAAAGGGGACAAGGAACTTTCTATGATGTTTTTGAAAATATTGAAAACGGCTAATTTTCATGAAATTAGCGACTTGATGGATAAGGTAGCGAATATAGAAGTAGAAAATGATATACCATGACAGAACAAACCATAGAATGTATCGCCAAGTATGGTCATCTTTACGATGCTGAAACGAAGGAACGTATTGTATTTGAAGATGGTTTTAAATGCAAGTTGTTTGCTCCACACTATGACCCGCCGTCTGAAAAAACAGTGAACATCAAAAGTGTGGACGACTTGGCGATGGAAGTTAAGATGGCAAACATGGAATTGAGGGCGAAGAACAAAAACACTTACCAAAAAGTATTTGATAGAGGTAAGGTGCTGTATTTTAAGTTAAAAAAGCCGCTTGCCGAGTATGTCTTCACATTCGTACTTTTAGAAGAGTTGTATGTCAAAAAAACGACAGGATACTCGATGTTCACTTGTCATTGCCAAACAGTCAAATCCAATATTCCATTTTTTGAGTCCATTTTTGGAAAATCTTTGTCGGAATTATACCGAAAAACAAGCGTTATTTATCTTGGCAGCAAAACAAGTCCCGAAGTTAGAGCGATGGAAGACTATTTTTATACCGAGCCGTCATGTAAAGTAAAAGAACAGTTTAAAAGGGAATGTGAACAAGCGCTTTTTCAAAATAAAAAACAGCGTATAGCCGAAGCAGAGGCAAAGTTAAAACAGTTAAAAAATTTAGCCCTATGAAGAAACCGATTTTTGCCAATGTTTCGCTATTGTTGATATATGATGTTGGGTGTGGTTGTGTAAGTAGTTATATGTCAAAACTATACGGCGTTTTTAGCAACTGCCTGTCACGCAGGGGGTCGCGGGTTCGAGTCCCGTCCACACCGCCAAGAGTATCAGAGCCTTACAGAAGATGTAGGGCTTTTTTGTTTGCCTTTTCGGTAAATTTTCGGTTAGGAAATGAGGGATTCATCATATCAGATCCTGCAATGTAGCACTTTTCAGAATTGCCGACGAACTTTCGTGAACAGACATGAACGTCAGCCGTATCTTGCATGTAGCCTCGTCTTTGCAAAACTCGCACGGCTTGTATTGGAGGTCGCACACACAGGCTAACATGCCAACCGAGCCTTCAAAAATGGTTATTATGTCGGAAAGCGAAACTTCAGTAGGGCGCTTTACGAGATAATATCCGCCTTTGACGCCGCGCGTACTGTTTAAAATGCCCAAGCCCTTCAATTCCAAAAATATTCCTTCCAGGAAACGTTGCGGGATTTTTTCCTCTTCGGCAATCCTGCTTATTGGAATGCTGCCATTACCGTAGTCCCTTGCTAATCTGACGAGGGCTACCATAGCGTATCTTGTTTTTTTTGATAGCATACTAAATCCATAAAAATCAAACTATTACAAAATAAATATTGAGTTTTACACTACCAAACATTAAAAATTACATGTTCAATAATGAAAAATTTCCGCAAAAGTACATCATTTTAATGAACATTTATGTATATCTTTGCAAAAAATTTTTAGTATCAAATATTTTTTATGAATCCAATATGAAAAAGTTATTGATTCCCGCAATAGTTGCGGCTATTATATTTAATGTATCGTGCGGCGAAAACCGTTGTCGGGTAGCCGAAGGGGAATTAGACGGCGAGATTTCGTTGTCGGGAGCGTTTGCGCTCTATCCGCTGGCGGTAAAATGGGCTGAAGAGTTTCAGGTTCTTCATCCTTGCGTTCGCATCGACATTTCAGCCGGAGGCGCCGGAAAAGGCATGACCGATGTTTTGGCGAATGTGGTTGATATAGGCATGGTATCGCGCGACGTCTATCCGGTGGAAGTAGAGCGCGGCGCAGTTGTTTTTGCCGTAGCCAAAGACGCCGTTGTAGCGACTGTCAGCGTGCAAAATCCAGCCCTTGCCGACCTGCTCAAAACAGGTATCACGAGCGAAACAGCATACAAACTCTGGATTTCCGGAGAGTATAAAACATGGGGGCAGGTTGCCGGAACGTCCAACAACAGTTCCGTTCACGTCTACACGCGCTCGGATGCGTGCGGCGCCGGAGAAACGTGGGCGCAATGGATGGGTAAAAATCAGGAAGACCTCGGAGGAACAGCAGTTTTCGGCGACCCGGGACTTGCAATGGCTATCCAGCGAGACAGATTAGGTATAGGATACAACAACCTTTCCTACACCTACGACGAAGCAACGCGATTGCCAAACGAAGGAATAGTGGTGTTGCCGATAGACGTAGACGGAAACGGGCAAATAGACGACTATGAGCGCTTTTACGATACAAAAGACCGTATCATAGCGGCAATAGCAGCCGACAAATTTCCCTCGCCACCAGCGCGCGACCTTTATCTCGTTACTAACGGAATACCGAAAGACCCCACGCTTGTGGCTTTCCTGCAGTTTATTCTCACCGAAGGACAACAATACAACGTCCCGCAAGGATATATTTCCCTTTCGGAAGAAAAATTACAGAAAGGACTTGAGTTAATAAAGAACGACGAATGACGAATCAAAAATCGAAAATCAAAAATCAGAAATCAGAAAATGGTAAGTTTCCGTATTTTTAAAGACAAGGTTGCCGGAGGGGTGATGTTTTTTCTTACTGTTGGAGCGTTGCTGTTGGTAGTGGTCATGGGGATAGGACTTTTTATTAAATCGGCGCCGATATTGGAGACTTATTCATTGAGAGAACTCTTGCTGTCGTCTAACTGGCGTCCGCTTCGAGGCGAGTTCGGTTTTTTGCCTTTCCTTATGGGGACATTGTGGGTTACGGCATTAGCAATAGTTTTGTCGTTTCCGGTCGCCTTGCTCACTGCAATTTTTCTTACGGAATACAGCGAAACGACAGTGAAAAAATACGTGTTCCCCGCCCTCGACATTCTCGCGGGAATACCGTCGGTAATTTACGGCGTTTGGGGAGTAATACTCATTGTTCCCTGGATTTCGGAAAATATTGCGCCAAATTTTGTTGAGTTCTCTACCGGATACACGGTGTTAGCAGGCGGCATTGTGCTTGCCGTGATGATTTTACCATTGCTGACAAGTCTATTCATAGAGTTATTTTCGTCTGTTCCTGTGCAGTTGCGCGAAGCGTCAATGGCGTTGGGCGCCACCAAATGGCAAACCATAAAAAAGACGGTGTTGCGACAAACGTTTCCGGGTATATTGGCGGCGCTTATTCTTGCAATATCGCGGGCTTTTGGCGAAACAATCGCTGTATTGATGGTATGCGGAAACCTGCCGCAAATCCCAAATTCGCTCTTCGATTCGGCATATCCGCTGCCTGCGCTGATTGCAAATAACTATGGCGAAATGCTTTCGCTGCCACTGTACGAAGCGGCGTTAATGTTTGCGGCGTTGATTCTTTTTGTCGTAATTCTGTTGTTTAACCTTGTATCGCGGGCTGTTTTGTACCGGATTGAAAAAAAGTTTTTTTGATATGAAACTAAAATTTATTGAAGAGAAAATATTTAAAATATTGATGTATATCGCTATCCTGATTGTAGTCGTTTTAGTGTTGAGTATCCTTTTTACGATTATCAGAAGAGGCTGGGGCGCAATGAATTGGGATATGGTAACCAAACTTCCCGGCGGAGGATTCTACATCGGAAAGGAAGGCGGATTCTTAAACGCTATTGTTGGTTCGCTCTACATTGTAGGCGCTTCGGCGTTCCTGGGACTGCTTATTAGCATTCCGGTAGTATTTTATTTAAATGTATACCTCAAAAAGAGGTCGAAACTTGCTTACGCCGCACGTTTGGCTTACGACGTATTATTTGGAATACCGCCAATTGTATACGGCGCTTTTGGTTTTACAATCATGATTTATTTCGGACTGCGCACCTCGCTTTTAGGCGGAATAATAGTGATAACATTACTTATCATCCCAATCTTTATTCGCTCTATGGATGAGGCTGCGCGACAATTTCCTCGCGAAATACTCGACGCCGCTTATTCGCTGGGTGCAACTAAATGGGAAACCGTTCGCGTGGTATTGCGTCAGATTGCGCCGGGCATAGCCACAGCCACGCTACTCTCAACCGGACGCGCAATAGGCGACGCCGCATGCGTCATGTTTACAGCCGGATATACAGACAGTATACCGACGTCCCTGTCGCAGCCTGCAGCAACGCTTCCGCTCGCAGTGTTCTTCCAAATGAGCAGCCCGATAAAAGAAGTGCAGGAAAGGGCATACGCCGCAGCGCTCGTATTGACGCTCATTGTCCTGGTGTTGAGCATAGCAGGAAGAATTATTACAAGTCGTTTTTCTAAAAATAAATTGATATGAACCTAAAAAAGTTTTTTCGTCCCGATTACAAGTTTGTCAGACAAACAGAAGAAGCGCAGTTAGAAGTGCAAAACCTGGACGTCTATATCAAAAACAACCATATATTGAAAAATATAAATTTGACGCTTCCCGAAAGGAAAATAACCTGTATCATCGGACCGTCGGGCTGCGGCAAAACAACGCTGCTGAAAACGATGAACCGCCTGATTGATATGGTTGAAGGAGCGCGCATAGAAGGAAAAATATTGCTTGGCGCCGAAGATATCGTAGGCAGCGGAGAAAGACTCATTCATCTGCGACGCAAAATAGGACTTGTTTCGCAAAAACCGTGTCCGTTGCCGATGTCTATTTTCGACAATGTAGCCTACGGATGTCGTATTCACGGAATACGCAACCGTAGAAAAATAAGGATGATTGTAGCACATTATTTGAAAGCCGTAGGATTGTGGAACGAGGTAGAAAACAGACTGAAAAGCCCCGCCTCGCGACTTTCGATGGGACAGCAACAACGCCTGTGTCTTGCGAGAAGCCTTGCCGTAGAGCCGCAATTTATACTTGCCGACGAAGCGACAAGTTCGTTAGACCCTATTTCGAGCAAAAATATTGAAGAACTGTTTATTAAACTCAAACAGGACTATTCCATAATCATGGTAACGCATACATTGCAACAGGCGCAGCGAATAGCCGACTACGCCGTTTTTATGTATCTGGGCGAGGTGATAGAAGCCGGTACGGCAGAGCAGGTTTTCAAAAATCCGCAGCACGAATTGACAAAAGAATATCTATCGGGAGCATTTAATTAGTTGTAAATTGTAGAGACGTGGCATGCCGCGTCTGTACAGAAAAAAATAGAAAATTGAAAATCAAAAATCGAAAATCATGAAAATGACGCATTTGCGTGAGATAGAGGCGGAGGCTATATATGTTCTTCGCGAAGTGGCGGCGCAGTTCAATCGTCCGGCTATACTTTTTTCGGGAGGTAAGGATTCCATTGTGGTTACGCACCTTGCATACAAGGCGTTTTATCCTGCCAAAATACCGTTTCCGTTGTTGCATATCGACACGGGGCATAATTTTACTGAAACCATCGAATATCGCGACGCCCTGGTTGAACGGCTCGGAGCGACTTTGGTGGTGGGCTGTGTGCAAAAATCGATTGATACGGGGCGTGTTCGCGAAGAGACCGGCTACTATGCAAGTCGAAACCTCCTGCAAACAACAACGCTTTTAGACGCTATCGAAAAAAACAAATTCGATGCTGCAATAGGCGGTGCGCGGCGCGACGAAGAAAAAGCGCGCGCAAAGGAACGGTTTTTTTCACACCGCGACGAGTTCGGACAGTGGGACCCCCGCAATCAACGCCCCGAACTCTGGAACCTCTTCAACGGACACA
>Ga0099364_10009875_pt1 | contig 13204 bp, 9 predicted proteins | sample TergutTh196P3_FD_73070 | JGI IMG/M metagenome (GOLD analysis project Ga0099364, IMG submission 73070) | Microcerotermes parvus P3 segment gut microbial communities from Pointe-Noire, Republic of the Congo - Th196 P3 | ecosystem: Host-associated > Arthropoda: Insects > Digestive system > Gut ...
CGTTCCGGGGAGAAAAGAACACCAAATGGGAGGGCGGCTACAGGGTTCCGGCTATGATCCGCTGGCCGGGAAAAATCGAGGCCGGCGTCAGCAACGAGATAGTAGCTTCGCTTGACTGGTTCCCCACTCTTGCGGCGGCGGCCGGCGATCCCGACATAAAGGAAAAATTGCTGTCGGGATACGAGATCGGCGACAGGTCCTACAAAGTGCATCTTGACGGCAATAACATCCTGCCCTACCTGATCGGGGAAGAGGCCGAATCCCAAAGAAAAGGCTTCTTTTATTTCAACGACGACGCGCAGCTTGTGGCCATGCGCATCGGCCATTACAAGCTGGTTTTCATGGAACAGCGTATGCCCGGCACACTGGCAATATGGAATGAACCCTTTGTTTCCCTGCGGGGCCCGAAATTGTTCAATCTGCGGCTTGACCCCTACGAAAGGGCGGACATCACCTCCAATACATACCATGATTGGGTCTTTTCCCATATCTTTCTTTTTTCCGCGGCCCAGGAAATCGTGGCGGAGCATCTCGCCACCTACGTTGAATTTCCCCCTCGCCAACGGGCGGCGACTTTCACCATTGATCAGGCGGTGGAGAAGCTGACGGACACCATTATGAATATGTCCAGGTAGAGCGCGCGGGAAGAAGTATAGAAATATGCGCAAAAACATCACGTTTTCTTTTGAGCCGCCGCATGAAACACATGGAAGCGCCGCCAGGCGGCGCTTCCATGTGATGATCAAACCCGGCGGCGCGGTCTGCAATCTCGACTGCGCATATTGTTACTACCTGCACAAGAAGGAGCTTTTCCGGCAGCCGGCCTCAGCGCGCATGTCCGATGACGTTCTTGAGGCTCTTACCCGACAGTATATCGAAGGAAACGAGAACGACAGCGTCGTCTTCTCTTGGCAGGGCGGCGAGCCCACTTTGCTGGGGCTGGAATTTTTCGAAAAAGCGCTAAGTTTTCAGAAAAAATATAATTTTGCGGGCAAAAACGTGGAAAACACGCTGCAGACCAACGGCGCCCTGATAACCGACGAATGGGCGGCTTTCCTGAAGCGGCGCAATTTCCTGGTCGGGCTTTCAGTGGACGGGCCGGAAGATTTGCACGACATATACCGAAAGGACAAAAACGGCAATCCCAGCTTCGCGCGGGTTATGGAGGGGCACGGTCATCTGCGCCGCCATGGTGTTCCCTTTACCGTCTTGACAACGATAAATCGGCGTAATACCCAAAAACCGCTTGAAGTATACCGTTTCTTAACGCAAGAGCTGGGCGCGGACTACATCCAGTTCAATCCCTGCGTTGAACCGGTTTATTACCGTTCGCGCCCCGGCGATGACGGAGCAGTCGTTACGGAATGGTCAGTGGATCCCCTGGATTGGGGGACTTTTCTTTGCGCCGTTTTTGACGAATGGCTCAAGAAGGATCTCGGGCGGGTGCTCGTTAACTGGTTTGAGACCGCCGTTGCCCAGACAATGAATCTTCCGGCTCAAATCTGCCTGACCGGCGAAATATGCGGCAAGGGCGTGGCCGTCGAGCATACGGGAGACGTTTTTTCATGCGACCATTACGTATATCCCGAATACTGCCTGGGGAATATAAAAACACGTGACCTTACACACATGGTTTTTTCAGAACGCCAGCAAGCCTTCGGCTTCCGAAAACGAAACTCGCTGCCGCAATATTGCCTGAACTGCCCGCACGGTACCCTATGCTGGGGGCAATGTCCCAGACACCGATTCGTGAAAAGCCCCGACGGAGAGCCGGGCTTGAATTATCTCTGCCCCGGACTGAAAAATTTTTACGCCCACGCAAAGCCGGCAATCCGGGAAATAGCTGCGCGGTGTATTGAGAGTTGAGAATGGAGAATGGGGAATTAAATACATAACCGCTGTGAATTTCACGGATAGCCGAGGTTATTCGAAAGCGTCGCTCAATATCTCACAAATTCATGAAGAAAATTCTTCCCCCCGCCGCCGAAGATGCTACAATTACGGACATAAACGGGGCGCAAGAGCAATACGACAGGCACATTTATCTTTTTTGCCGATTTTTCGGAAAGTCGAATTTTCAGGGTGAAAATATATATGGAAAAACCGATTGAACAAACCTTAAGAGATCGCACGCAATTTTTATTCATTGCCGTTATATTTGGAGCTTTTGCCGGAGCAACCGTCTGGCTTTTTCTAAAAGTATCGGAGGTCTGTTCGTTCTTTTTATGGGAAGCGCTGCCCGCCCGTTTTGAAACCGTATATTATCCACTCTTGTTATGTGTGGCGGGCGGTACGATAATCGGCTTTTGGCGCGGGAAATTCGGCGATTATCCCCAGGATATAAACGAAGTCGTAAAAACCGTCAAAACAACAGGCCGGTATGATTCGCGCGGAATCTACGTTTTGTTTTTATCGGCGCTTTTGCCCATCATATTTGGCGGAAGCATTGGTCCCGAAGCGGGGCTGATGAGTATAACCGCCGCCTTATGCACATGGGTCGGCGATCGTTTAAAGTACTCCCGTAAAAAAATAAAGGAATTAGCGCAAATCGGCATAGCCACTTCTCTGGGCGTTGTGTTTGAGGCGCCTTTGTTTGGGTTTTTGGAGCAAATCGAAGGAGAAGATGAAGATTTGCCCTTTCCGGGAAGAACAAACGTTATCATATATTTTTGCGCGATTTTTGGCGGTTTAGGTATTTATTTTTTGCTCAACTCCTTTTTCGGCGGCGGGATGCATTTCGAAACGATTGATACAATAAATACCGGGCGCATTGAGATGATTTGGTTTATACCTCTTTCGCTGCTTGGCGTTTTAGCCGCCCGCTGTTATGACATTATCGGCGGGATACTCCGCGTTATTTCAAAACCATTCCGGCGTTTCCCAATTGCGCTCACTGTATCAGCCGGTATTTTGCTTGGCATTTGCGGAATGTTTTTTCCGATCGTATTGTTTTCCGGCGCGGAAAAAATGGCGGAACTTAACGCCGGCTGGGCTGCTATGGGGGCGTCCCTCTTTGCGATAGGTTTTCTTAAGCTGATTGCCATAAACGTTTGTCTGCGGATGGGTTGGCACGGCGGTAATTTTATCCCGCTGATCTTTGCGGGTATGTGTTTTGGTTATGGCTTTTCAGCTATTACAGGCGTTGACGGCGGGTTCGCGTCCGCTGTTGTATCAACCGCTATTTGCGCCGCCATTATTCGTAAACCTATCGCCGTAGTCTTTCTGATGCTGATTATATTTCCCGCCAAAGATATTATTCTTTTGATTGCGGCCGCGCTTATAGGCGCGTTTTTCCCAACATTCGCAAAGGAGGAGTGACATATCGTAAGCGCGCAATGCAAAGTCGGCTATCCGGAAAACAGCCGCGCGGCGTATTGAGAATTAAGTGCATAATTGCTCTGAATTTCACGCGGAAAACGGAAGTCCGCGGTAATATTTTTTAATTCTCAACTCTCAATTATCAATTCTACGAAAGTAAACGAGGAGGTTTTTGCTTTGAAAAAAATGTGTTTCTTTTTACTGTGCTGTCTAATCTTCATTCCCACTAATGAATGCCGGGCAGGTGCTTTAAGGGATGAGGAAATAATCGAAATCGCTCGCGAGGCGTATGTATACGCGCTGCCGCTGGTTATTATGGACTTGACTTCAAAAGCTTCGACAAATGTCACTGAGGAAAATGGCGCTCCGATCAATCAGTTTAACCACAGGCCCCCCGCCTCCGCGAGCGACAAATTAATTGTGAGGCCCAACGCGGACACGCTGTATTCATTCGCATTTCTGGATTTAAGCGGGGAACCTGTCGTTTTGAGCAAGCCGGAAACGGACATTTATTGCTCCATTTCGATATTGGACGCCTATACGAACAGCAACGAAAAAATTTTAGGCACGGGCGGCGTGGATGACGGCAAGGCCGCCGAGTATTTATTGTATGGACCGGGTTATGATGGACAGGATGCGCCGGGGCTTGAGGGGGTTTCCATTCCGACCAATCTGGCCTGGGTAATGGTCAGGACGAAATATGAGGACGTCAATGACCTCTCGATTCCCCGCGCTGTTCAAAACAAATTGTCGTTGGTACCGCTGTCCGAGTACGGAAATCCCGATTATATCCCGCCACCGGGTTCTTATGATCCCGCCAACGACTTTGTCACTTTCGAGAAGGTTCAGGAGATGGATATCGTAACCTTTTTTAACGCTTTCAACGAACTCTCTATCCTCAATCCCGGAACCGGGGACGACGAACCCGCTTTGCAAAGATACGCCCAAATAGGGATCGGCCCCGGCCTTGAATTTGATCCGGCCGGATTTTCGCAGGAGACGCTGCAGGCAATGCGGGATCTTCCCGGCATAGTGCTGAACAGTTTTATAAAACTCATCCTGGATACAAATTCGTATTTTTTCCGGTATGTGAATAATTGGTCACATATGGCCGACAACCTGGCCCGATTCGGAACGGATTACGAATTTCGCGCGGTCATCGCCTTTACGGGGCTGGGAGGAAACCCGGTGGAAATGTCGAAATATTTTATAACAAGCGTTGACAGCGGCACGGAACCCCTGGACGGAAACAACCGCTACGTCATTCGCTTTGAGGAACATCAATTCCCTCCGCCATGCAGGGCTTTCTGGTCCATAACAGCCTACGATGGGTATGGATTCCTGATTGACAACCCGCTGGACAAATATGCGATCAGGGGCGGCGATAACCCGCTGAAAAACCCTGATGGGTCGGTGGATTTTTATCTGCAATCCGAGTCTCCGGGCAAAGATCTGGAACCTAACTGGCTGCCCGTCCCTGAAGGATCCTTCCAACTGGCCATGAGAATCTATTTGCCGGAACCTTCCGTCCTGGATCTCTCATGGAAGCCGCCGTATGTCGTTCGGGGAACGGCGGTCGCCGAATGAACTGATCCGGCGGGAGATCGGCGTTGACAACGGCGAAGAAACGGACGGGACGCCGAAATTCTTCGGAATTGAACTGTAACTGCAGATTGTTAAACTTATTGATGGGCTGCGACGGATACGTTATAGTACGATAACCGCGAACGCATTTAGCGGAATTTGCCGGGGATGGAATATGACGGCGCAACTATTCAATACGCGAAGAGAGGGGATGCGCTTGCGAAAGAAAAGTATCCTGCTATTTTTATCAGTAATTTTCGCGCTGTTTACAATGGTTCGTGGAAACGCCGCGAACTCGTCGGGAACTCTTTATAATTCTCCTTTTGCGGACGAAATCCACATTGGCGTGGTATACCCTGTGGAATTGATGGATGAAAATACATACCTTCGTAAGGGAATCGAGTTGGCGGTAAACAGCATCAATGCGGACGGCGGCGTTTTGGGCAAGACATTACAATTGATTTTCAGAGACGATCAAAATAACACTCATCTTGCCATGCAGATTGCAAATACATTTTTCGAGCAGGGCATTGCCGCTGTGATCGGGCATTGGAGCACAAATATCTGCTACTTTTTGACAGACATATATGAGGAAAACAAAACTGTAATGCTTACGCCGGCGGCAACAGGCATGAACTTGTTTGAAAATGATTATCGGTACGCTTACCGGATGATCGCCAATAACCGGGTCTTTGCCGAGGCTATTGCCGGGCATATTTCCGAAGCCGGGTTATCACGTACCGCCGTCTTTTACAGCGACGACGAATACGGAACCGACTTTTCCTCCGTTCTTGAAGAAGAACTGTCAAAGCTTGATATAATCGTAGTCGATCGCGTGACAAGTATCACGCCGGTCAATATTAAACCGATTATGGAGCGGTGGAGGGCGTTTGGCTATGACAATGTAATCGTTGCCGCGACAATGCCGGGCATCGTGGAGCCTATTCGGCTGATCCATGAGGCGGACGGCGGGATTCCAATTTATGGGGCGGATAATTTTGACCGCGCGTCTTTCGCTGGCGTGGTGGGTTCTTCCATTGAATCGGTATATAAGGCATCCTATCCGCTGGAGAAACTTGACTTCGATTTTTTAAAGACTTTCCGTGACATGTACGGTCATAATCCCAATATTCATGCCATATCAGGATATGACTCGGTTTATTTGCTGAAAGATGCCATGGAGGCGGTTGGATCGTCCGACAGCGCGGCAATCGCCGAATATTTGTCGGAACTGAGGGACTATAGAGCAGTTTCGGGGGTACTTTCCTATGACAATGAAACTCAGGAATTTTACGGTTTTAATGTTGAAGTCCGCGGATCTGTTCCTCGATAATCTCTAAAAAAGGCTGTGAATACTATGATAAAAAAGACGGACATGGAATCCGAAATCCAACAACAGGCGTCGCCGGCGCATCTGGACAAAATGGTATCCGTTATTGAAATAAAATCATGGATTGCTTTTGCGACTATCCTGATTATCGCGGGTTCCATTTTGATCTGGGGGTTTTTCGGCACCATGCAGCTTCGGGAGGATGTCACCGGCGTAATTGTAAGAAGCGGAAAGATCTTCAATATTTATGCGACAGACGACACTATATTGCTGGATTTCACTCTCCGGCCGGGACAGCATGTGCAAAAAGATCAGGTGGTCGCCAGAATTGAACAGCTTGGCTTAGTCAACGAAATCAATCTTATGCTCGCTCAAAACGCGCCCGATTTGGAAATAGAAGCGAAACGGAATGAACTTATAGCAAGAAGTCAGATCAGAACTCCCGATTACGGACGAATTGTTGACGTTTTTGCGCGCGGCGGCGATTATGTGAGAAGGGGGGATAAGCTCGCCGCTGTTTCTCAGGAAGCGCCGAACAGTAAGGCTCTGGAATGTTTTCTCTTCGCCCCGGCAAGTCAAGCCAAGTTCATGAGGAAAGGAATGCAGGTCAATATCTACCCGGCGTCCATAAGCAAAAAAACCTACGGCAGTATGACGGGCACGGTCGCATTTATCAGTGAGCGCCCCGTTACCTGGCAATATTTGTTTAATACGCTGGGCAGCGAGGAACTTGCCCGGGAATTTTTAAAGGAAGGCGCGATACATGCAATCTATATTTATCTGGTCGCCTCCGAAGAAACTGTGACCGGATACAGATGGACAACGTCACAGGGGCCGAGCAAAGCTTTCGGAGATCTGACGTTTTGCGACGCATCCGTTATTATAGAGGTACTGCGTCCGATTGACGTGTTTTTCTTTGGCTCTTAAATTATTGAAGCAGGCATTTTTAAACGTATTTTTTTCGGGGTGATTGGTACGAAATACAAAAAGATAGCCGGTATCCTTAGTAAAAACAAGCTGATTGTATTCTATGTTTTCGCGTTAAATATCCTTTTGCTGATCCCGGCGGCGCTTTTACCGATTTTCCGGCAGGTGTTCACTGACCATATCCTGACCGATGACGTTATTGAATGGTTGGTTCCGCTGTTGCTGGTAATGGCGGGAACCGCTTTTTTTGCCGCGTCAGTCACATGGATGCAGGAGAATTGCCTGCTAAGGCTGTCAAATAAAATTGAGATTTCAGGGATAAGCAAATCTGTATGGGCAATATTCAGCGCGCCGCTGAGCCTTTTCCATAAAAAGGACAGTTATCGGCTTCTTTCGCAGGTCGATACCTTCAATCACGTTTCAAGGCTTTTAACCCGCGACCTCCTCAGCCTTTTATTCAATTTAATCAGCGTGATATTCTACATGGCTATGATGCTGCGGCTGGATTTGCTTATGTCTGCCATTGCGGCGGCGCTGGTTGCGTTGAACTTCATCATGTTGAAACTCAAGGATTTTCTGGCAGGCAAATTTGCATCGGAATATGAATCGGCGCCGGATCTCCGCGATCTGACCCTTCAGGATGAACGGATTGGTTCATCGGGGCTGGAAAATATTGAGACGATTAAGTCCACGTCTTCGGAAATGTTTTTTTTCCAGAGGCTGCTCGGCTTTAAAATAGCGATTATAAACGCGAGCAGGGATCACGATTTTGAAAAAGCCTGCAAGCCTTTTGAGACGCTTTCAGGGATTATGTTTTTAAATCTTCTGTTGCTCATTTCCGCGTTCCGGATTATGGACAGGAATTTCAGCATCGGTACTTATCTTGCGTTTCAGGCATATGCGAGCGCTTTTTTCGTTCCATTGAGCAAAATTTTAATCGCCAATAAACTATTCGGCAGATTTGAGAAGCGCTTGAACAGACTTTACGAGGAATTGGACATTGATGAAGAGAAAATCCCACGCGACCGGCTCCCGGCGCTATCTACCGGAAAGCTGGACGGGTATGTCGAGATGAAGGACGTCTGTTTCAGATACGATGACGGGCCGCCCGTGCTGCAGGATATCAACCTGTCGGTAAAGCCCGGCCGGCGGGTCGCGATCCTCGGCAATTCAGGCGCGGGGAAAACAACGCTGCTCAAACTGCTGCAAGGGTTGTATGAGCCGGATTATGGCGAGATAACCATTGATGGTATAAACCCCGCGCGGATGGATAAGCGCCTGCTCGCGAATTCAGTTGGCTGCGCGAATCAGGAAATCACGATATTTGCGGCTTCGGTGCGAGATAACATCACAATATGGGACGGCAGCGTATCCGACGCGGATATATACCGGGCTGCGAGCGACGCAAACATACATGATCATATCGCCATGCTGAACGGCGCTTATAACTATCAGTTGTTCGAACATGGGAGCAATTTAAGCGGCGGGCAGAAGCAGAGGCTGGAAATTGCGCGCGCGTTGCTGCATAACCCGTCCGTCATTCTGATGGATGAGGCGACCAGCGCAATTGACCCCGAAAACAGAGCCAGCATAGAAGAAAATTTGATAAAGCGGGGCTGCGCGTGCGTTGTGGTTACGCATGTTCTGTCGCAAATATCGGATTACGATGAGATTATAATAATGGACAAAGGCAGGATCACGCAAAGGGGCACACACGAAGAGCTTACGCGGACATCAGAGTTTTACGCCTCCTTATACCATGAGGAAAGGGCGGTGGTCGGCGTATGAGCAGGCACTTCCTCTTAACCGGGAAAAACGCCGCTTACCGGGTGGAAAATGGAAATGTCGCGCTTTATGCCACACGTTTGGAGAAGGGAAAACCGGGCGGGCGGCTGCACTACTTTAAATCCGTGCGCGACGGCGAAGTATTTTTAGATTACCCGCCCATCGAAACTCTGAACGCGACATGGGCTTGCATGGCAAAACGCGTGGGCGGCGCAAAGTATTCGAATATCCCCGAGCGGGAAGCCGACTTTGGCAAAGCGGACGAATTTGCCCGTTTTATAGGCGCGCTTGAGGAAGAACTGGAAAAAGAAACCGCGCGTTTCCGCCAAACGAATACTTACAACAGCCAGGTTTTAAGCGAAGCGGTTACCAGACTTGCGAAGGTAAATACCAGTTTATCCGAACGTTCATGGGATCAATATGACGACGACGATTATGTGAAAGTTTGCAAAGTCTTGTGCAATTACTTAAAGGTCGAGCCAAAGGTTCCCTCCGAAGATATATCGGAAAATTTCACTAATTTTGCCGAGGAAATATTATATCTGTCGGGAATCAGGCATAAAGAGGTATCCTTGCCCGACGACTGGTGGAAATATAATAACGGCCCGATGATCGGCTATTTTGAGGATGGTACTCCCGTTGCGCTGTTGCCGCGTAAAATCCGCGGTTATCGCGCGTATAATCCAAAATCCAACACAACATATAAAGTAAACGCCGATACCGCGTCGGGGATTAAACCGCACGCGACCGCGGTATTCCGCACATTTCCCGCGAAAAAAATTGGGCTTAGGGAAATCATTGATTTTATGTTTGGAGAAAATATCTACAAAGAAATCGCTGCAATCGCGCTTTGCAGTTTCTTTGCCAGCGTGATTTCGATCATCCCGCCCGTTATCGCGGCTCAGATTTTCGATACAATAGTACCGGAAAACCTGCGCGTATTAATGGTTGAGGTCGTCTTGATACTGATCGCCTTTGAACTTGCCAAGGTCGGGTTTAACGTTATGATAAATCTGGGCGTTTCCCGGATCAACACCAAGTGCGGCTTAATAATGCAGGCGGCCTTATGGGACAGACTTCTCAGCTTGCGGGTTCCGTTCTTCAGTCACTATACAACCGGCGAGCTGCTGCAAAAAATAAAAAGCATAGATCAGGTAAAGAATCTGATTTCAACGTATACCCTGCAAAATATTTTTTCGAATCTTTTTTCATTTATTTACATCATCGCGCTGTTTAATTTCAGCGCGGCAATAACTCCTTACGTACTGCTCATGTTTTTGGGGTTATTTGTCGTGCACGCCGCCGCCGGCAAAAGGAAATACGCGCTTTATAAACGTTGTACAGATTTGGAGAACAAGGCTATGAGTTTCAGCCACCAGTGTGTGCGCGGAATGCAAAGAATTAAGGCGTCCTCCGCTGAGGAGCGCGTTTTTAACATTTGGAGCGCCTATGAGACTGATAAGCGCAGCATAAGAGGCAAAATCAAGATGATAGACAACGCGCTTGATTCGTTCCTGATCTTCTTTGATTTTGCTTCCACCGCCGCAGTTTACTTTCTAATCGCTTATACGCCCGATATTGGCATGGGTATATTTATTGCCTACGCCTCAACCTTTTTGATTTTTCGGAAATCCATGGGAAAGCTGCTTAAAGCTCTGGGTATCCTGCCGGAACTCATTGCCGTCTGCGCGAATGTAAAGCCTATTCTTGACGCGGAGCCGGAATACAGCGCGCAAAAAATAATCCCCAAGGATATGAGCGGCACGCTGGAGGCTAACCACGTAACATTTCGGTTCGGCCAATACGGATATACAATTCTCCACGACATTTCTTTACGTATTGAAGAGGGCGAGAGCATCGGAATTGTCGGTCTGTCCGGCGGCGGAAAAACCACGCTTCTGAAGGTGCTGATGGGATTTTATGATCCCACGGAAGGGAAAATTTACTACGGCGGGTATGATCTTGAGACGATTGACATGCGTTACCTGCGAAAACAGATGGGAGTGGTTCTGCAAAACGGCAGATTGGCGGTCGGCGACATTTACGGCAATATCACCGACAATGATTATACTGTGCGGCAAGAGGCCGTTATGGACGCTATTGGGAAGGTTGGGCTGGAGGAAAAGATTGACGCCTTGCCCGACGGTCTGCATACAAAGCTGGAGTTATGCCCGCTGTCCGAAGGTGAAAGACAAAGACTGCTGATTGCCCGCGCGATTGTGAAAAAAAACAAATTTATATTTTTGGATGAAGCCACCAGCAGTTTGGACAACATCTCACAGAGCATGATTATAAAAAATCTTAACGGTATTCCCGCCACAAAAATAATCGTAACGCAGCGCCTGGCAACCGTTCAATATTGCGACAGGATTATCGTTCTGGAACACGGGAGAATCGTTATGAAGGGTTCATACAGTCAAATTTGTGAAAAATCACGCCCGGCTCCGCCGGCATTTTAATGTTCCGCTATCGTGAAGAGGCGTGTACCACGCGTTTGCCCTTCGGCGTCGGACATGTATTAAGACAACCGCCTGCTCGTTGACGTGGTTGGCGCAGATAAATATCCGACAAATCCTTAAGCGTAACTTCGCTGATTCTTACTTCTTCCTCAATACTACATACCGACAGGTAGTAGTCTGTATCAAACAGATAGCTTTTTAATTTTAACCCCTTTGGATTTCTGTCTGCCTGATCTCTAACCACTCCTTCTAAAGCATTCACGGAAAAAGAATGCAACTCAGTCGACAATCCGGTTCCGAGGTACTTGATATAGCTTTCCTTGAGCGTCCATATCTGTGTAAATCTTTTTTTATGTTCTTTTTCCACGGTTGTGCGAATGTAGTTAATTTCTTCTTCTGTAAAATATCTGTCAAAAATATTTTCTTCTACTGTTTGAATTTTCTCGATATCTATTCCAATTTCGGTTCTTCCATAAGCAATTACCACCCATTTCCCTGAATGAGACAGATTAAATAAAAATCCCTTTATATGATTTACATAAGGCTTTCCGAATTCATTGAAGACAATCGCCGGTTCATCCAATCGTCCGACTGCCTGAAACAGACTATATCGTAATAATAATTCGGCGCAAACGCATCGTTTTGAGTCGTCGATGAAACGAAAGAGGTCAGCCTTTCTGCGCCTTTCTTCTGAAATTTCGTTCCTGAATAATCGGTAGGCGTCGTCGTCAAGAGTTGTTATATTTACACAATTAATAATCAGCATATCCCACCTCTTTTTATTATTCACGTTCCTCCTCGTTTAAGTCCTGGAACAGCTTCCCGCAAAGCTTGTTCTCTTCAGGTAACCGGCGGAACTTCAGTATTTCCCTAAAACCCCAAAATGATCTTTTGGGGCTTTAAGAAACTATTGACATTAACAATTCTTCGGTAATTATATATTATTCTATTTAACTTTATCCCTAAAAATGCTATATTTCTTTATGTAAGAAGAAGCCCGAATTTGACTTCAAAACATTATGAACGCCGATGAAAAACGTTCGGGCCTCCGAAAAAATTATCCGCCCGGCGCAATATCCAAATTAAGAAGGTGATCATTTTGAAAATAAACGTTATACGAAACGGTTCAGTTCTCACTCTGGCCCTTGACGGAAGGCTGGATGCTCTCACTTCGGCGGAACTGGAAAATGCCTTGAAAAATTCGCCGGAAGGAATTGATATGCTTGTTCTGGATTTCCTGAACGTGAATTACGTCTCCAGCGCGGGCCTGCGCTCGCTCCTTGGCGCGCATAAGCGAATGAGCGCTCAGGGGAACATGAAAATAACGAACGTCAACGAGGGCGTGATGGAAATTTTTAAAATGACCGGAATCGCCGACGTTCTATCAATTGAGCAAGTACAGAACCAAAACATATGACTAATTTAGAAAAAGCGACCGCGCGCGACAGTTGGCCGCTTACCTTTGCGGAGCGGCAGATGGCGATCGAGCAGCACATGAACCCGCTGTCAAACGCCTACAATAACAACAGGGCGCTGGAGATCAAAGGAGCGCTCGATGTCCGGCGGCTGGAACAGGCGCTTGGCGCCTTGGTAAGCAGGCACGCGGCGTTCCGTTCCTGGTATCCGATGGAAAACGGCGAATTTGTACACCGCGTCGCGGGGGCGGACAAAAATTTGCCGGTACGCTTGCGGATGGAATCCTGCGCTCACGATGATGGGGGAAAAAGGATACAAAGCTCCAATGCTCCCTACGATTTGGAAAACCCGCCGCTGTTCCGCTTTACGCTTTATCAGACCGGCG
>Ga0099364_10009876_pt1 | contig 13203 bp, 11 predicted proteins | sample TergutTh196P3_FD_73070 | JGI IMG/M metagenome (GOLD analysis project Ga0099364, IMG submission 73070) | Microcerotermes parvus P3 segment gut microbial communities from Pointe-Noire, Republic of the Congo - Th196 P3 | ecosystem: Host-associated > Arthropoda: Insects > Digestive system > Gut ...
ATGGAAGAAGCAAATACTACGGCATTGTTTTGTACGGTGAGTGTCCCACTTTGACCATTCCTCCCGCCGCCAATGCCTGCACCATCAATATCAAAACTAGTTGCAGTAACCATGCCGCCACTGATGCTTACCGAGCCACCACTACCATTGCCGCCACCACCAATGCCTGCACCATTGCCACCGGTTGCAATAACAGTACCTCCAATGATATTTATAGTGCCACCACTACCACTGCCTTCGCCGCCAATGCCTGCACCATTGCCACCGGTTGCAATAACAGTACCTCCAATGATATTTATAGTGCCACCACTGCCACCAAAACCACCGCTTCCGCCGCCAATGCCTGCGCCGCCACCGGTTGCAATAACAGTACCTCCATTGATATTTATAGTGCCGCCATTACCAGCACCACCAATGCCTGCACCTCTACCAACAGCAGTTGCGGTAAGTGAACCGGTGCTGGCTGCTGTTATTTCAAGCGTTGAACCTTCAGGCACTTGAAATCCGGGGAAGAATGAATCACCGCTATGCAGAACATTTTCTCCTACAAGGGTAAGATTGATGGTTGCACCGGTCATGTTAAAAGCGCTGGCATTAATACTGCTTACATTAACATCCTCAAGTACAATATCCGCCTTAATACCAGGCATTACACGAATATGATCTGTTGTTTCTATACCTGTCCCCTGTATGTGATATATGCCGCTCTGGGTAATGCTAAGCAGGGGCGCTTGCCAGGAAATACCGGAAGCATTGGTGTTGGTTATTTCGCTTACGGTAAACGCTCCATAGGTCTCGGGATCTTTGGCAGCTATGTCTACAATAGGTATGGCAAGACATACCGGGTATTCCACAATCCCGCCTACACTGTAAATAAGGAAATATTCTGCTCCTGGGGGTAGCGTTGTACCCATTGCTACTTCCTGATCTTCCACATCCCTGTTGATAGTCGTTCCAAGTATCTGTGGGAAAACGGGAATAGGAGGATTTAATTTAGTATTTTCATCTGTACCCCAATATATTCGATAGCCGGTTATACCGTCCATATCAGCAGGTTTGGCCCACCGTATTATTCCGCCAATAAAACCGGAACCATGATCTTCATCTATAAAAGAGCCATTGCCCGGCGGCGATGGAGGCTGCGGTGTTATGGTAAACCTGTAGTACATGGAATTCCTACCATCTTCGGAAATCACCCGTATCCATAAAACATTGTTATCAGTAAAATCTGTTGGAATTGCCCCGGTAAAATATTCGCCATTCGGCATTGCGCCTGTATTATGGTGCCAACCAATGCTTGCAAAAAGCGATGCTGGTTCAAATGCAAGTTTAAACTCGGCGGTATGCGGAGCGCTCAAAGGCCAGGGAGTATGGGCTGCTGCGGTATAGGTTCTGGGATACCATTCGTCCCAACCGCCCCATTCCGCAGCGCCAATGGGGATATTGTTGATGGTGGTAGCTGTTTCGCTTAATGCGGCTCCGCTGTTTGGCAGTATGGTGTCTGGATCAACATAAACAGAAGGCCCTTCAAAAAAGCTGACTGTTCCCTGCCAGATTTCAATGATATCTCTGCGGAAGGCTATGTTGCCTTCCATATTCGTTATTCTTACTTCGGCAATATAACGTCCTGCAGCCATTGAAAAATCAGCATTGACCGGCTGCAAAAAAAACAAATCGCCTTCAAAGCCAAAATTATCCAATTTGCTTTGTCCGTCTATCTGCCACAAGGTAAAGGTACCATAACCGTTTTCCAGGCTTAACGCATAACGCAAAATGCCGTTTCCCTCACCAAGCGGCGATAGCATAATGGGGTTGAGTATTCCCTGTACATTACCGTTGCTGACAGTAACAGCAATACTGCCGGCGGCAACCGCATCATCGCTGTTGCCAATAGTACCGCCTTGTTTATATGCCGTGGCAGTTATCGTCCAACTGCCATTCTCAAGGTATACATCAGCAGAATTCCCGTTACTAATTGCAACAGGCTCCCGCGTTCCGCCTGTAAAAGTCAATTGGTATCCGGCAATGGCATCTTGTTGCGGTTGAACAGTCCGTGTTTGTATCTTATTTTCACCTATGTAAATGCGGACAAGAATACCATGTACATCATGGTCATTATGGGTATTGTTATCCGGAAACAGTGTAAGTGCATTGTTGCACCCCAGGACAGATAAAAGTGAAAAGATAATCATTAACATGGCTAAAAACAAGCGCTTTTGCATCGTATCTCCTTTTTACTCGACCACAAAAATGTGTGTACCGGTATTTCTTACACCCCCGGTAACAGTTTCAACCGTTAGCAGCAATGTGCCTGTTATCCTCCTAGAAAGAACAGCGGTTCTCTGATTTGCCCATTGTGATACGATACTGCCATTCAAGTACCAGTTGATTGATGAATATGATACGGCGGCAATACTAACAGTATAGGTTCCGGTTCCTGATGCAATAGAGGTACTTCCGCCTTCCGCTAGGGGACTACTGTCGTCATTCAGATACAGTCTGACCGAAGGATCGCCAATCCCAATACCGGTATTGGGATCCGGCGGTGATACCGTAATGGAAAAGTCCTGGGTAAAAGCAGCGCCAGGCCCCAAGCCGTCGGCAATCGTGGCTCTAACCGTTGCTATTCCCGCCGCCGGAGCGTTGAAAACAGCGCCGTTAGTAAATGCCCCTGTGGTTCCTGCATTGTGGACATTCCATGATGTTATCGTTTTGTTGGTGGCATTTTCCGGCGACACTGTTCCGCTTAAGGTTAACGGCACATCCACAGTCGCTGCCGATGGAAGCTCGCTAATACCGGTTACCGGCACAAAGATATTGCTTACCGTAATGGAAAAGTCTTGGGTATAAGCTGCGCCAGCCCCCAAGCCGTCGGCAATCGTGGCTCTAACCGTTGCTATTCCCGCCGCCGGAGCGTTGAAAACAGCGCCGTTAATAAATGCCCCTGTGGTTCCTGCATTGTGGACATTCCATGATGTTATCGTTTTGCTGGTGGCATTTTCCGGCGATACTGTTCCGCTCAGAGAGAGGGGGGTACCTGCAGTCGCTGCCGATGGAAGCTCAATAATACCGGTTACTGGCACAAAGGCAGGTGGCGGTACCCATGGTGGTTCCGTATCCCCACACCCGGACAATACAAAAGCCGCCGAATATATACACAAGACCAAGGCCAGACACTTACATGATTTTTGAGTAGCTAACATCACTACCTCCTGAATCTTAAAAAACAACCAATCCTTTGCGGATTAGCCAATTATCATCTTGTACGATATTTGCATTTCTGTCAAGCATGAAAGATGATACCCCTATCATTCGATAAGGATAGGTTATGGATGAGTCGGCAGTCAGAACTACTCTGGCAAAAAATATAAAGACATTTCGAGGGCAAAAAAATTGGTCGCAAGCTGATTTAGCCGAGAAATCCGGGCTTTCTGTCGTATACCTCAGCGATATTGAAAGGGGTAATAAATGGCCATATCTGGACACAATGCTTAAATTGGCTAATGCTTTTAATGTTGAAATCTATGAACTACTTCAACCGGCAAATATATTGCCGCCAACAACAGCTTCAACTTTAAGTAAATATACTGATGATGTTACCGCTGTTGTGGCAAAATCTCTGGAAATTACCGAAAAAAACATCTCCAAGGCTCTGCGTTCCTTACGGAATCACTATCTGCAAAAAAAATCCTGATGAAACATCTGTATCTCGATGTGTGAGAATATCCGAGATTCCAATGCCTGTCATTTTTGAGTGATATTATGGTTTTATTTAACGTGAGGCAATTCGTTCTCTTGACAAAAACTATAGTTATAGCTAAATAGTTAGTAATAAAATATATTAATTTGTTTCATCTGGCACAATGGCCGGGCCTGTGAAATGGAATTTGTGGATTATCATTGAAAGGAAGGAAAAAGATGGCTAAGAAAATTTTAATAACTGTTGGTGACATACTTAAGGAGGAGTACCTTGATCCTATAGGTATTACTGCCTACAGGCTGGCTCGTGAGATTGGTGTTTCCCATTCTTTGATGTCACAGATCATCCGTGGGACAACTGGTATATCTGCGGATGCCGCCTGGCGTCTTGGCAAGTTTTTTGAAACCAGCGCACAGTACTGGCTTAATATGCAATCCACTTGTGACAGCAGAAAGATCGAAGAAAAGTACTCCCGCGAGAAATTAAACATATCGTCGTATAAACAGTTTATAAAGGTTGCATTATAGGGGCACGCCCCCCTACTGTAGGCTATATCTCCACCATCTGGGCAACTCCTCGGTGTCAGTCACCCGAATCGTGTAGAGACAAATTTGGTGACTGACACTGGAGCGTGAACCTGGGGTTACAGCCACCACTTTTATACAAAATCGCCTGTGTCTTTTGCGTGGTCAAATTGTATGTTTATTGTGTTGATGATGTTATGTTGTAAGGAAATTAGGCTTTTTAATGACGATCTCTGATGGTTTTCGGAACTATCCTCGATGTTGTCCGGGACTAAAAGCTGATATTCTGCAATATTAAGTGCTTTTGCCAGTTTTGATATTGTTTTGGCGCTTACCCACCGCCTACAACCTTCAATGTCGTTCAATGTTTGGGCTGACAACCCTGCTTTTTCAGCTAATTTCTCCTGAGAGTATCCATAATTTTTGCGGTATTTTTTGATATTTCCGGCAAGAACTTTCCGAATAGGCTCTGTGTCTGAACGCATACATAGAATTTTCGGTTTAATTTCCAGCTTGACAACTTGCTTTTATAAGTATATTATACACTTGCAAATAGCAAGTATATAAAACTACCAAAATTTTTCATGGAGGAAAATGGAAATGAAACGCAGATTCTTAATAATAATCGGGCTTCTGTGCATTATTGGGACAGTGCAATTATATGCACAAGCCGAATTTATTGATCAAATGGGTATTGGCTTAGGTTATGGTTTTAATGAAGACCAAAGCGGCAGCGGTCTGAACTTTAATTTTGATTATCTATTGGGAGCTCATATACATAGCTGGGACACGGCAATATTGGCGGGTATGCGGTACAACTTTAATGACGTTTTTGATGTCGGTGCACAAGCAGAATATTTTTTTGGTTACAGTACAAGCAGAAAGCTATCCGGTTTTGGGGTACTTCTTGGCGGAGGTGTTCAGATCATACCGGGAGTAACACCTTATGTCAAAACCGGCGGTTTTTGGCACTTTGCAACTATGGTAAAAGCAGGTATCGAACTGGATTATCATTTTAACGGGCAATTTTCTGTCGGATTAAAGCTCTCTACCCCTTCACTTACAACAATGTTTCTCCGCCTTAACCATTTTCAAAAAAGCATGGAAAACCGCAGCCAAACAAATAATCAGGGAAATAACATAACTATTTCCATTGCAAATGAAACAGGGTATGAAGTTCACTATGTGTATATAAGTCCTTCAAGTGATGATAACTGGGGGAGCGACAAACTTGGTTCTGATGAAGTTTTAAGAGACGGGGCTTTTAGAAGATTTTCCCTGCCTCCGCTCAACGTAACAAGGACTTATGATATAAGGATTGTAGATTTAGATGGAGATACTTATACAAAAATGGGTGTAACAATTTCTCCCAATATGATCATCAGATTTGTTTTTGATGACATTGATTAACATATTTCTGCAAAACAATAATTCGCCGGGATTATAAATTATAAGGAGTTTTACATGAAGAATTTATCAAGGCCGAAATTTACGGCATATTTCGGGATTATCGCAATAATGACGGTAATTGTATTAACAGGCTGTATGTCAATGATGATGAAAATGGCTCAAAATCAATACAAGGATTATGGGTTTTTTGACAACGCCGTTCCTGCAGACCAGCTCAGCCAACTGAGATTCGGTATGGTAAATATAAAGTCATTTAACGGCGTATCTGTTTCCTGGGGTGATCGTTCAAATAATTTGGGGTTTGTCAGGGTTCCCTCAGGTTTGAATACAATTGTTTTTGACTGGGTTCAGGAAACTACAAGTATGCCAAGAATTAGCTATGACTCAGTAAGAGGCGCTACAACATATACATATACTACAACAACATCCAGTGTTAATAATATAACTTTTACAGATGCCGAAATGCTTGCGGGACACAATTATTTCATTGGCGGAGGAATGGGTGCTGACGGAGAGCTAAGAATTTGGTTATTGGATATGACATATACTCCAAGCGGGTTTTACGGCGATGACGTTGCAGATGCTCCAAGAGCAAACTCAACCCCGACTGTATTTGAAGGAACGTGGATTAATATATATGGCGAATCTTTTGAAATTTCCGGCAATTCATGGGTTCAAACATTACCGCCTTTGACAGGATCAAACACCGGTCCTAACCAAGTTCAAATGCGGGGAACATTTGATTTTGATGACGAATATTTAACACTATATCTTGCAAGTACATCTGTAGACGGCGGAATTTGGATAAATATCAGCTCAATGAAACAGGCATCTATTTACCGATATTCATTTGAGGGCGATGACTTGATGCTTGAATTACCGTTTGTGTTACCTGCAATGCCATATGTAAAAGAATAAATTCCATTTCCTGGTGTTGCGCATCCGGCGTGCGCGACAGCAGAAAGTTATGGTCATGGGGGGCCTCGGTGTCAGTCACCCGAATTGCGTAGCGTACCCTCAAGGCAAAGTACGCTACATCTAGCGTAGTGTCCTTATCTGCCCCGTAATTTCGGAATAAGGGTGACAGGCACTTTTTTGCGTGGTATAATGTAAACCACTCGTCATATTGGGGGTGGTACATGTTAGTTGTCAATGGTTTTTTTGAAAATGGGGTATTTATTCCCGAAATACCCCTTGCCAATATTAAAGGCAGGAAAAAAGCGGTTTTACGGATTGAAGATGAGAACGAGAAGCAAGAGCGGATCAACACCTGGAAGGAGTTCAGCAAGTCAATACGGGACAGCGATGAAATATTGGAAGGGGAACCGCAGCGCCTCCTTTTCAGAAGCCCTGAGGAAGTTGCCGTTTTATGAAATATGCGCTCGACACCGACATTCTCACATATTATCTGAAAGGGTACGAAAAAATAGTTGAAAAAGTTGACAACGAGGCGGAGGATAATAACATAATAATTCCGCCTTTTGTCTATTTTGAAATCAAAAAGTGGCTGTGTGAAAATAATGCGGTTAGAAAATTACAGGCACTTGAAAAACTGATTACCAAATACGGCATAGACCCCATTGAAAAGGAATCACTGGATTTAACCGAGTCAGTGTACTATATGTTGTAATGGAAAACATGTTAATTATGTATCCTTATTCGAGCCGCCTGATCAATTAAGATTTTTTCCCAGTCAATGCGCCATCGTGATACCCGCAACTGCCAGCTGTTGTATCCGGCGGCAACAGCCGTACCGTCTGCCCGCAAGCCCAGAGTGCCGCTGCCTCCTGCCGCAACGGCAATGATATCATTCCATTGTGAGACCCTGCGGGGAGCCCGTGTTCTATTGCCCCATCCGGTAACGACAACCGTGCCGTCAGCGCGCAGTCCCACGGTATGATTTCTTCCTGCGGCAATAGCGATTATATCGTTCCAGTCTGAGAAATTAAGCTGATCCTGCCATTCCGCTCCGGAAAATCCACCTGCCCCGACAACGGTTCCGTCTGAGCGCAAGCCTACGGTATGCCCGGATCCTGCAGCAATGGCGATAATACCCCTCCAGTCTGATACATCACAGCGCCCGTTAGTGTTGACCCCTGTTGCGACAACCGTACCATCTCTGCGCAATCCTACGGTATGGTCAGTTCCCGCCGACAGTGCGATAATATTGCTCCAGCCTGATATATCACCTTTACCATTATTATTGACGCCTGCAGCAAGGACCGTCCCGTCCCTGCGCAGCCCCACCGTATGATTGTTTCCCGCTGCAATTGCAGTAATGTTTTGCCATGAAGATACATCATGTTGATTTCGGTTGTCATTGGCTGCGGTAACAACGGTACCGTCTGCACGCAGTCCTACCGTGTGGTATCTTCCTGCCGCCACCGATACCATGTCTGTCCAGGCCGAAACGCCATTTCTGTCATAGGTTGCCCCTACTGCAAGTACCGTACCGTCTTCGCGCAAGCCTGTGGAATATTCATTCGTCATTGACAGAACATTGCCGGATAAGAACAAAGCTGCATCCCGCATGGAGATGGGCCGCCCTATCGTTTGCGCCAAGCCTGCAAAAAAAGATGCGCGTCGTTTTTCTGGTGCATCACCATAGTCGTCAAGCGATGTATAAAGCGCTAAAGCCGTTTCGTAATTGCCTGCTACAAATGCCGCATCCGCCTGTGCGTAGGAAACTTCGGTTATTCTTGCCCTGGCATCATGGTATTTGCCCAGTGATGTAAACAGTTCCAAGGCTGTTTCATAATTGCCATCTGAAAGTGCTGCCTCGGCCTGTGTATAGGACACTTCGTTCACCCTTGCCCGGGAATCACGGTATCTGCCCAGCGATGTAAAGCCCGTAACAGCCGCCGCATAATTGCCTCCTAACAACGCTGTCTCGGCTTGTGCGTACATAATCTCATGTGCCCTTGCTCGGGCATCACGGTACCTGCCCAGCGATGTAAATGTAGTGATTGCTGTTGTATGATTGCCTTCCGCAAGCGCTGTTTCTGCTTGTGCATAGGCAGCTTCATTGAGCGCTTTCCTTTCGGCAGACTGTATAGAGCACGTTCTAACCAAAAAAACAATCCCGGCAATACTAGCCAAAAGGATGACGGTTGTTATTATACCGCTTTTTCGCCTTTGCTTTTTTGCTTTTGCAAGATAATCAATCGCTTCTTTATGACCAAGTTCTGCTGCACTATTAATTAAAGCAGCAGCTTTTACAAAATCTTGAGGAAAGCCTTCTCCATGTATAAACGCAAGCCCTAATTGGTACTTCGAATCAGCATCCCCATTATCCAACACATCCCGAAATTTTGCTTCGGCTTCTTTTTTTTCCCATATTCTTTTTAAAGCGGCTTCTCTTTCTTCACGCGATCTTTTTTCTGCAGCTTGTTGTTTCTCCAGTGCTTTCTTTTCGGCGGCTTGCTTTTCCACACGGGCTTTTTCCTCGGCAGCTTCTTTTTCTTCATGGGCTTTTAATTCGGCTGCTTCATCCAGGGCCTTATTCTTTAAGACTGCTTTTTCTATTTGACCTGAAATACGGTAGTATTTTTTGGAGAATTTGGTTTTTAATCTTTCCAGCGCTTCAGTATGCCCTTGTTTTGCCGCTTCTATATACCATTCGACAGCCTTTTTTTTATCTTCTTTTATCCCATCATAGCCAAGAAATTTCCCAACATCATACATATAAGCCAAACAATATTGAGCTTTAGCATGTCCATTTTTTGCCGCTTTAAAATACCATTTGGCAGCCATTTCTTTTTGTATTCCACTTCTAACTTGATAACAAATATCACCTAATTCACATTGTGCTTCAACATGTCCCTTTTTTGCTGCTTTTGTTAATAACCTAATACCTTCACTAAGGTCATACAGCGGATATTTTAAGTAAAGAAGGCCTACCTCATATTGTGCATCTATATCACCCTTTTCTGCTTTTATAAAAAGCGGAGCATTGTCAAGTTTTACCTTTCGGGATTCATCCTCTCTTTCTTTTAATTTTTTTGCTTCATAAGCTTCTGCGCGTGCTAAATTAATTTTGGCCTCTTTCTCTCTTTGACGATAGTCTGCAAAATCTGCTGCAGTTACACCCTCGTACATAGAAGCCACCGTTCTTTCTGCGCCCTGATAAAATGTCTCACCTTTATTTTCTATATAGTTATATTGGGAACTCCCTAAACTGGATACATTACTGCTGCCGGAATAGCCTGAATAGCCTGAATAATCTGAATAATCCGTTTGATTTGATACTTTGGTATTCGGTTCATTTTCTATGTGGAAAAGCAGCAGAGCCGCCGCAACCATTTGCACTGGCGATGCGCTTGTTGCAGGGTAGCCGCCAACTCTGTCCCCTGAACTGTTCTTTATGACATTGCCATCAAGGTAGGCTTTTCTGTTTCCGTCATTGTCTCTAATTTCGTTGTTGTTGAGGTAACCTGCCCTGTCACCGGATGAATACCTGACAATATCGCCATCAATATAGCCTACCCTGCTGCCGCCTGCATCTCTGACGACATTTTTTTCATCAATGTAGCCTACCCTGATCCCGCTAAGGTTTCTGAATTCAATTTCCACCTGATGCTCCTTTCATTCCAAAAGTACTGAACAAAACCAACCCTGTCAAGAATAAAACGGTCATACACCACGGAAATCAATTTGTATAAATTCATCGGAAATTTCCTCGCGCGGAGCGCACAAAGGCACAAAGGTTCGGGCGTATTTATATTATATCCGCGCCTTCTTCTTGCTTCAATGTGGTATGACCGTTTATTTTTCTATATCCGCACGCCGGGATTTTGGAGACCACCTTCCTATTTATAACACTTCGTGAGCATGTTCAATAAAAAAATCCAGCAGCTCATCTTTTAACTCATCACTATTTTCACCTGTATAGGGAGTCATGGTAAAATGTTCATCATCCACAAATTCTATTGTCCATAAGGTATACAGAGGCTCTGTACCCAATGGATTTAATAGATACACATGTTTGCCATCGCCAATGGTTTTGCCTGCCAAAATGCATAATTCCTGTCCATCAGGTCTTTTTAAGACTCTGTTTGCCAATCGCATCATGATAATTATTATCTCTCGCTACGAGTCATTAAAAACCCGGGTATTGCTGTAAGAGAGAAAATAATTAAAAAAATTAAAAATCCACCAAAACCTTGCTTTTCTATTATTGTAATGGTTATTGACATAGCAATAACAAGCAAAACGATCAAAGATCTTCCAAAAATAGAACCCCTGTCTCTGCGAAACAGAAAAGTAATTAATCCAATGGCAATGGATGATAATCCTACCGGTAAAATGACTTGCATGATTGTTGATAATTGTTCATATAAGTTGCCTAATTTGAGAATGTAGATAAATATGCCTGCTACAACACCTAGCTGTAACAATACACCAATTTTTGATAATCTTTCTTCCCTTTTAATTGAATTAACATAATCTATTGCTTCTTTATGCCCGTTTTCTGCCGCCTTAAATATTAAAGTAACTCCCCTGCTAATATTTTTAGGAACACCTTTTCCATCTCTAAAAGCATATCCTAATGTATATTGTGCATCTGCATCTTTGCTGTTTAATACCTCATTGAACTTTTCTTCCGCTTCTTTTTCTTCACGGGCTTTCTTTTCAGCAGCTTCTTTTTCTTCACGGGCTTTTTTTTCAGCAGCTTCATTATCAGCAGCTTCTTTCTTTACCCAATTTTTCGCTTCAAAATGTCCCTTCGATGCCGCCTTATTAATCAGCGCTTTAGCTTTATCAGGATTACGCGGAAACACCTTTCCTTCCAAATATATACAACCTAATTCGTACAGTTCTCTGGCAGCTCCATACTCTTCTACTTGTTTAAACAATTCGGTGCTTTTTACGTTGTTTCCTTTACTATGTTCTTGTAATGCAGCAATTAACATTATCGAGCTTGTTTCTTCATATTCTGCCTGTTTTCTTTTTTGTTCGCGTGTATCTTCTTCCGCAAGGTTCATGAATTTTTTGGCATCATCCTGTCCCTGTTCTGCCGCTTTTTTTATCCACTTGATTGCATTGTCATGGTCTTTTGGAATACCTGTCCCATTTATATACAGCATCCCCAATTCAAATTGCGCGTCGCGATCTCCTTGCTCTGCGGCTTTTTCGTACCATTCAGCGGCTTTTGCGTTATCCCCTTTTTCTTCTGATATGCTTCCCAAATAGAATTGCGCTCTGGCTTCCCCTTGTTCTGCTGCTTTACCAAATAAATCTGCTGCTTTTGCTTCATTTTTTGGTACACCCTGCCCGGCAAGATACAGCTGACCTAATTTTGTCTTGGCTTCTACCTCACCTTGTTCAGCAGCCTTTTCAAACCATTTGGCTGCTGTTACAAAGTCTTCATCTACTAAATACAAAATACCTAAGTATGCTTGTGCCTTGGCATTTCCCATTTCAGCATCTTTTTCAACTTCTATTCTTTCTAGTCTTTCACTTTCTGTCATACAAAACTCCTTTACATCAAGAATCGTATAATATTTATCCACATTTTGTCAAGAAAAATAAACGGTCATACCACGGAAATCAATTTTTATGAATTCGTCGGAAATTTCCTCTCACGGAGCGCACGATGCAGCGACTCGGTGTCAGTCACCCGAATCGTATAGCGTACCCGCGCTCATCGGCAGGGTGGTTTCCATTGTCTCAATCCTTGCCAACGAGCCGCCAATCGGCAATTCTTGATAATTAGTGTCTGTCCAGCCATTATAGCAGGTGGCCTCAATAGACAAAATAATGGTTTATCAGTATAAATTTACATACGGGGGTATTCTGTATGTTAAAAATTATCCCGCTCTTATTGACGGTGGTTTTGTCGACTATTGGTTGCAGCAAGACTTCTGATACATCAGGAATTATGGCTTTACCTTCCATGGGACGGTTTTCTTCATCAGATATGGCTACTTCGCCGTATATTGGTCAGCCTCCTAGTGTTGATTGGCATGAACTGTCTGCATTTTCCCACGCTGCCACTGTGAACCCAACCAGCTCTGTTCAAGATGCAGGCACTGTTGAACCGGAAGCGTTTTTCGAGAATAACACCATAGAACGTAAACTGGTAAGACGAGCCACTATCAGTATGAGAGTTGAATATCTTGATGCAGCAAGTTCATCTCTCGAAGATTTGATGGTAATATTTGGCGCTTATTCGGCATCAACGACAATAGATGTAAATTCTCACCGATATACCATTCGTATTCCATCGCAAGTTTATAGAGCTTTTCTTGCCGAAATGAACGGTATGGGGACAATCTTGAATCGCTCGGAAAGCGCTGTAGATGTAACCATTCGTTACTTTGATCTTGAAGGGCGTCTTTCCACCCAGCAAGAACTGCTCAGAACCTTTCAATCATATTTGGGAAGGGCAGAAAATATCGAAGAAATCTTATCTGTAGAAAGAAGAATCGCCGAATTGCAAAGTGAGATAGACAGAACCGGCGGAGAGTTGCGTACCCTTTTGGATAGTGTTATCTTTTCTACAATCGACCTTACCATAATTGGGCCTGTGGCGCTATCAATGCCGAACCAGGGCCCAACTTTGGCAGA
>Ga0099364_10009877_pt1 | contig 13203 bp, 7 predicted proteins | sample TergutTh196P3_FD_73070 | JGI IMG/M metagenome (GOLD analysis project Ga0099364, IMG submission 73070) | Microcerotermes parvus P3 segment gut microbial communities from Pointe-Noire, Republic of the Congo - Th196 P3 | ecosystem: Host-associated > Arthropoda: Insects > Digestive system > Gut ...
TTGGATCAGAGTTGATGGCGTAAGCACAGCGAGATCAGCGGGAATGGCATCTTCCCCACGGAAAGGCCGCACAGCTTGCGGCAAACGGCTGCCTCCGGTGGTTCCACATGCACGTGTGCGGGTTGCATTGCGCACAGCATCGGTGTGCAAAAGAAATGGCCAGGCCAAAGCCTGCGTAAAAAAAGGCCACAGCCGCTAGCTGTGCGCAATGCAACCCGCACACGTGCATGTACCACGACCAAGGCCGTTTGCCGCAAGCTGTGCGGGGGGGAGCTGAGCGAAGATTGTTGCTTGATGGTTTTGCTGCTATGTCCACTGTTAGCAATTCATTTATTCTCAGTGAACATAGCTAAAAAATCAGCAGGAGTCATAATAAATGGATCAGATGGATAATGCTTCAAGTTGCCCGTTTCGCTGGCAGGCTCATCTCTCTCTCCTGCACTTCGTAATTATTTCGTTTACTTCGTCCAATGTCATATTTGATGTTCCGTTAATTAACGCTTGCCCTTGCGCTTCCCTGAGAGCTTCTTTAAGAGAAATATCGGATTTCGCCCTCGGTTGAAATGGAAGGGCGTTTTCCGTAAGACATTGCTTAAAAAACATATTGACCGCTGTACTTACATTCATTCCCATGCTATCAAACAGAGCCTCAACATTCCTTTTAACATTTTCATCAACCCGCACGTTTATTGTTGTTGTCTGTGTCTGTGCCATGCTAAAAACACCTCCAGCTCATGTGTATACACCATAACACACAGTATCCACATAGTCAATACCCACACATTAGGTGGGGGCGCAAAGGTGTCCTAAGAACCGTTTGGGAGCCTAATGCATAGTCGGAAAAGCAGGCGTTTGCGGCTAACGGTCAGGCGGCTTGGCTCAGCGTTGATGGCGTAAGCACAGCGAGTTAAGGAGGAAAGGCCTCTTCCCCACAGAATGGCCGCACAGCTTGCGGCAAACGGCTGCCTCCAGTGGTTTCACATGCATCTATGATAAAAGTCAAGCTGTTTTTACATTTTTTTCCTTTTTTCAAGAAACTTTTTGTATTGGCGCATTTTGGCCTCATGTTTACCGCCTCTCTGCCATAGTGATATTCCCCCTTCTTAAGCATTTGATATATTTCTGCCAATATCCTCCTTCGCAGCCCGGTTCTTGCCAATCCGGCCTTTTTGTATTCAGTCAATTTTTCGTACCACTCCCTCAATTTCAAGCTGGCAGCAAGCGCATGGTTCAATGACTGAGTCAGCAATGCCGACGAGAGCTTGCGCCCCTTCTTGTTCGTGCCCCTAATGCTTGCCGAAGCGTTCGAATTTGACACCTTCGGCGCGGAGCGCAGATATGAAGCAAACGCCTTGGAGTTTTTGAACCGATCGGCCTTGATTATGCCTGCTATGACGGCTATGGCGATAAATACGCTCACCCCCTTCATGCTGGTCAATATGTCAATCTCCCTCATGAAAGGTTCTGCATGCTCCATAATCTTCTCTTGCAGTTTTTCAGCCTGCCTTTCCAAAAACTCAAGGTTTTCAAAAAGCTGGGATGCCTGAAAGGCCATCGGCGTATCTGTTTCCAGTTCCAGCATCTTCTTCCGGCTCTTCTTGTCAAAAATCTCTTCCTGGGTAAAGCCATAGAGGTTTTCCTTGAGAATAGAGTGGATTCGGTTCTTGCTTTGGGTGGCCTGCTTCTTGTAAAGCCGGCAGGTTGTGAACAAGCCTCGCAATCCCTGGATCTCCGCTGGCGGAATGGTTGCAGGGGATATGGCCTTTTCCCCTGAAAGCACCTGCATCTTGACAATCCGGCACAGTATGTCCGCGTCTATCTTGTCGGTGTTTTTCCGCGCAAGGCTTATCTGCTTCAATTCATAGGTGTTTGCCACGATTGCCTCTTTCACATAAGGCTTTATTAGGCGGGCAAAGGCGAATGTCGTTATAGTGGCCTCAATAAGCACATAGGCGTCAGGGCTTAGCGTTTGGCAAAATTCCGCCAGGCCAAAGCCATGCAGCCCGAATGTCTCTGTCCTCTTGCCGCCCTTCCCGTCAGCCGGGGAGCTCTCGTCCCGGCAGCAGCAGGTGAACTTGCTGGTGTGAAGGTCAATCCCGATAAATTGCATCTTTTCCTCCTGCAAGCAGTTTGATTGTTCGGCTGAACTCCGGCATACTGATGCCATGCGTCTATTCGGGGTCATGGCCGGATCAGGGCCAGCCCCATTAAGCAAATGCGGCTGCCGGCTGTTATTCGTGACAACGGGATCAAGCGGGCTTTGGCCCAGAGTGTCCCAACCGATGCTACAACCGGCAGCTGTTCTTCCGAACACCTGCACTATACCGGATAACCGCATGCTTTTATCATAGCTTCGTGATAGAGCAAACGCCAGGCCAAAGCCTGCGTAAAAAAAGGCCACAGCCGCTAGCTGTACGCAGTGCAACCCGCACACACGCATGTACCACGACCAAGGCCGTTTGCTAAATGAGCTGTCCGATAAAGGGGAGAAAAGGCCGTATAACGGAGCAGCTTCGGCCCAAAACCCCAGTCGTACACCCAGTCGTACCACCACTTGCGCTGCCTATTTGAAAATAGTACAATAAAGACACGATAACAAAGATAAATTCAGAATTTTGGGATAACCTCGGAAAATTACTGATTGACATGGCAAAATTGACGTTTGCCAGTTTTATTTTAGGCGGCATATTGAAAGGCGAATTGCCGCAGAATATTTTGATAATAACAGGCTGTATTGTTTTTATGTTTTTTGCAGTCATCGGTCTGATATTAACTTCAAGAAAAAAGAGCAGGGGGTAATTATGTGGTTAGTGGTATTTATGACAGTTTGTTCCGTTCCGCTCATTATTTTGGGTTTTATTGGTATTTGGCGTACAAGACAATGGGAAAAACAAAACGAAAACTCTGTTGCATAAGCAAACGCAATGGAGGTAACGTGCGGGTGTCAGTCACTGAAATTCCTGCATCCCCAGCCTTGTCCTAAGCCTTTCATTTCGTTATCCTGAACATGCATGAAAGAAAATGACGCAGCGGTCGAGGCGCTTATCAGCGGAGCTTCCAGGGTAATAAAAGGCAAGTGGGAATTCCTTGAGCTGCTTACTGCGGGAATCCTGGCCGGGGGGCATGTGCTTCTGGAGGACAATCCGGGGCTCGGCAAAACCACGGTGGCAAAGACCTTTGCCAAGCTTATTGCCGATTCCAGCGGAAAGCCCCTTCTTTTCAAGCGGATTCAGTTTACCCCGGACCTGCTTCCCTACGACATTACCGGGGTGGACGTGTTCGACCCGGAGACCCGTTCCTTCCGTTTTGTGCCCGGCCCGGTGCTGGCAAATATCGTGCTGGCAGACGAAATCAACCGGACCTCCCCAAAGGTGCAATCCGCCCTTCTGGAGGTAATGGCTGAAAGGCAGGTCACAATCGGCTCAAGCACCCACAGGCCGCCGGAGCCGTTTTTTGTCATCGCCACCGAAAACCCAATAGAAAGCGAAGGGACTTTCCCGCTCCCTGCGGCCCAGCTTGACAGGTTCATGATGCGCCTTTCCCTGGGCTATCCGGACAGGGAGACTGAGCTTTCCATACTGGAGGATAACCCGGCTGGGAGGGCACTGGCGGAGCTTGAGCCGGTATTGCAAGAGGAGGAATTCCTTGCCGCCAAGGCTGCCGCCGCAGGGGTGTACTGCCACCAGAGCCTGAAAGAGGCGGTGGCGGACATCGTGCGGGACACCCGCACCAACCGGGGCTTTGCCCTGGGGGCCTCGCCTAGGGCGGGCATACACTTTCTTGACGCTGCCAAGGCCCTGGCCCTGATTCATGGCAGGGACTATGTAATTGATGAAGACCTCCTAGTTTTGGCGGCCCCTGTTCTTGCGCACCGCGTGAAATTCCGCGACCCCAGGGCCAATGGGGATAAAATCATTCGGGAAATTTGCCTTGCCAGGCTCAGCAGAATCAAGGCTTAATCTAGGTGCCAGGGCCAAGCGGGCGGCGGGCCTGTTTCCAATCCCACGCACCATGGGTTCCTTTGCCATCCTCATTACCGCCTTGGCATTCTTGGCCGGGCAGATAAGAAACGAATTGGCCCTCACGCTCCTGGGAACGGTTTTTTCCTGCATCCTCTCTTACTCATTTCTCGGGGCCTTTTTCTTGGGCCTTATTCACCGCCGAAAGGCCCTGTCGCTGTCAATTGCAATCGCGTCTGAAACCGTGAACGTCCAAAGCCACGGAGAACTTTTAATAAAGGCCGACAGGCATTTTTGGAGGCTCCCGGCAATTCTTGTGCGCTGCGAAATCTGCCTCAAAACCAGGGACGGCCGCGTTATACGCCACTGCGCCGATCCGGCGCTTTCGCAGGCGGCATTGCCGGGCGCAGGAAACTACAGCCGTTTCCCCGTGAGTGAACGGGGCGCCTATTATGGGGAGCACGACAGGTTTATCGTTTTTGACGCTCCGGGTTTTTTCCGCCTTTCCATACCGATTCCCCAAGGCGCAGGCCCAAGGCTCTTTGCGGTTCCCGTAGCGGCGGAGGATTCCATTCCCCTTTCGCTCAAGGCAGGGGGAAGCCGGCAGCGGAACGAACCCCATTACCGAAAAAGCGATGAACTCACGGATCACAGGCCCTATATACCGGGGGACGATCCCCGCAGGATAAACTGGAAGCTTTACGGACACGCCCCAATGGGGGAACTTTTTGTCCGGGAGGGGGAACCTGAACCCCCGCCCCACTCCAGGCTTCTCATCCTGATAGATACCGAAACTGACCCCGCACTCTATACCCTTGACGAGGGCCGCCGGGCGGTTGATCTCCTCTGCGAAAGCGCCCTGGCCGCAGCCCTGGAATTTTCCAGCCAGGGCATGGATATAAGCATAGGCTGCACCGGCGACCAAAAAACCAGCGCCAAGATCATTGGCGGCGAAGGAAACGCCGTGCTTAACGCCGCAGAACTTGCCGCCGCCCTGGCCTGGCCCGCCGCCATACGGGCAAGCCCTAAGGCACACTTGCCCAGGGCATACCTGCCCCAAGCATACTTGCCAACAGCCCCCAAGGACAGACCGGTCCTCATACTCGCCCTCCCCCGGACTTTGGCGGCTGATTTATCAGCGGCTGATAAATCATCGGCTTTGGACAAGTTCATAAAAAAACGCAAGGCCGGGACGGACATTGTTTTCATTTACGATGCCTTGGCTTCTGATTTGGAAGATGCTGCCAAGGCCTGCGTCAAGCGCTACAGGGGAATGCTCGGCAATGCCGTTAGCAATGCCAGTTGCGATGCCTATGGCATTGCTGAAGGCATCCCAGCAGGCCGGGAGGCGCAATGATGGCTGCTTCAAATCGCAGTGCCCCCTTGTCGGCCCTTATTCCCAGGACTGCGGCTCTAATGATCCTCCTTTACCAGCTCCGGCTTCTCGCAGGGGACCTGGCGGACACCCCGGTTTTCATAGCGGCTCTTATCGGCGGCCTCCTAACGGCGATCTTCCTCTATCGGCATAAAATCCAGGGGCAGGCAATCGGGCCAGTCCAGGCCATCTTCGTCATTGCCCTAGTTCCATGGGCAATCCGTTTTTTTATCGCCCTGCCCCGCTTGTTTTTCCAGGGCGTTTCGGATGCCGCGATAGTCCTTGATTCCCTGCTCCTCAACCTGGACCGCAACAATTTTTCCGCACTGCTGCCTTTTTACTGGGTCGCGCTAGGCAGCTATTTTTCCCAGAGGAGCAGGCTTTTCCTCAGGGCGGACATTATCGCCGCAGACGTTTTTTTCCTGGTCCTCTTTAGCATAACGCCTGCCTCCTCGATAGATGCCTACCGCTGGCCCGTCCTAATGATCAGCCTTTTTGCCTTGGTGCTCTTCTTACAGATACTCTCCCTTATCCTCTCTGCGGCCCCGGAATTGAAGCTGCGCAGAAAAGAAAAAATTGCCGCAGTGCTTTTTCTCTTCCTGCTTGTGTTGCTTGGCGGGGCCTTTTTCATACGGCCCTTCCAGGAAAGGGCCGTGGAACGGGGCGGCGGGCTTCTGGAGCCCAGGCTTTTCCGTTTTGATTTTTCGCAGGTTCTAAGGCTGGAAAGCGAGATCAGCGTTAACGACGACCTTGTTATGATCGTAAAAAAAGACCCGGAAGATTACAACATCCTCCTGCGCCGTTATACGCTATCCGGCTACAGGCCGGGGCAGGGTTTCCATAGGCTTGACGACATTGACGAGGCCGCCCATCCCCAGCGCCTTCCAAACCGGCACAGCCTGCTTCCGGCAAATGAAATAAAAAACTTCCGCCTGTCGGATCAGGAGTATTACATCGTCAACTTCGACTCATCGGCTTTTATCGGGATGAACATGCCCGTGGAAATAACCCCATTTGAAACCTGGGACACCTCTTCTTTCAATTCCGCCTACGCTGTAAGAAGCCATACCAGCGAAGCCCTGCCTTTTGAGCTTATCGAGGCAGTCCGGGGGCCGCCGGGGCCGGAAAGCCTCGGCCTTAGCCCAGGGGAATACCTGCTTTATACCGAATACGGCGGGGATGAGGATATAGCGGCTTTTGCCAGGGATACAATCCTCGACGCCCAATCCTACTGGGAGCAGGTACAGATGATTTACTATAGATTGAAATACAGCGAATTCCGCTACAGCCTCAAGCCTGGCATTGCGCCTGACGGGGACCAGCTTAAATATTTCCTCTTTACTTCCAAAAGGGGCTACTGCTCCTACTACGCCTTCGCCTTTGCCCTGATGCTCCGCTCCCTAGGCATCCCCTGCCGGGTGGCGGCGGGCTTCTTTGTGGACCCTTCCACCGAAGTTTTCGGCTATTACCCCGTCAGGACAGACATGGCCCATGCCTGGGTGGAAGTATGGTTCCCCGGATACGGCTGGATAGAATACGACCCGACCTCGCAAATTATCGCCGAGGGGGAGGAATTCCGTTTTTCCCAGGGAACACCGCCGGAACTGTTTGAACGCTTAATGAAGGAAATTCTTGACAACCGCTCCAGGCTCAGGGCAAAGGAAGCCGATGAAGCGGAAAACCACAGGGGGAACCTTGCCGCCATTGGCAGGAATACCCTTAACTTCATTGCCACTTGGGGCCCCTTCCTTGCCGCCGCCGCCTTGGTCCTTTTCTTCCTAGCCCTGCGCTCCGGCTTCTTGTGGCTGTCATGCCTGTTTGGCAGGGACAAGCGGAAAAAATCCCTCTACCTATGGGCCCATGCGAAGCGCCGCCTTGCCTTGGCAGGCCTCAAAAAACCTGCGAGCGCCGGCGAAGCCGAATGGGCCAAGTCCCACAACCGGCGCTTCGACGGGCTTTACGCCATTTACCTGAACGCCGCCGCAGCCCGCTTCGCCCCCGCTTACAGCCCTGACGAAAGCATATTGATGCAGGAGCACTACCGCGCCTTCAGCGAAGAATGCCGCAAGGCCCTGCCTAAAGGCCGCCGGCTTTTGGCCTGGCTCTTGCCGCCTCTGGCCCTCATCCTCAAGCCCCCGGCAGATAAAACTTCCGCTCAAGCACAGAATCACAAGATCATCGGCTCTGTCCTGATCCTGATCTTCCTTTTATCGCTCCGCCCTGATACGGCGGCACAGGATGCCCAGCAGCCCGGCTCCCAGGCCGACCTGCTGTACGGAAGCGCCATGACCGCCCAGGAAGCGGAAAACTGGGAACGGGCCATAGAGCTTCTCAACTCCGGCGCCAATGCCTACCCAGCGGATTACCGCTTCCCCTGGGCCCTGGGCAACCTCTACTACCAGCGCAGGCTCTACCGCCTTGCCTGGGACGAATACCGCCGGGCGGAGCGGATAATCCCCTGGGAACCGGCCCTGCTTTTCCGGCTCGCAAACACAGCGGGCTACCTCAACTGGAACGAGGCTTCGGCGGATTACCTGGAACGCCTTGTCGCTTATGAAAGCGACAACAGGGAAGCCATTGGCAGCCTGGCCTGGATGTACTTTAAACTCCACCGCCTTCCTGAAGGTGAGCGGCTTATCCTGGACGCGATAGAACGCCTGGGAGAGGACATGGATTTCTCCATGACACTGGGAACCATTTATTCGGACATGTTCCGTTACCGGGAAGCCAAGGACTCGTACATGAAGGCCATTGCGAGGGCGGAAAGCATCGGTGACCGGCTTTTCGCGGCCCTGGCCAACTACAACCTTTCCATCCTGGAAAGCAGGTTCTACCTGTACAGCCTGGCCTACGAGCGCAGCAACGCCTCCCTGGAAGCCATGAACCGTTCCTCCGGCAGGCTTGCCAGGGGTGAACTGTACCTGCGCCGCATGGAACTGCCCCGCGCCCTGGCGGAATACCAGGAAGCCTACGGCATGGACAGCTCTCCCCTTTCCAAGCTGAACCTGGCCGAGGCATACCTCATCGGGGGCCGCCTTTCGGAAGCCGTGCTCTATGCCGAAGACTGCCTCAGGGCGGGCGATCAGTCCTGGATGCTGAACTACGGCATTGACCCAGTCCGCTACAAGCGGGATATTCACGAAATCCTGAAAGATTCATACGAAGGGCTTTTGAATGCCGAAGCATTCTCCTGTGCGCATACATTCAAGGAAAGAGCGCAAAGTTCGTTCCGGAAAATTTCTTACCGCTTCCGCCAAGGCCTGCACACGCATCTTTTCCGCAAGTACAGCCTCCTTGCCGCTGACGCCTACCACGCCGACCGCCGCACAGGCCGCAATCAGACGAGCGAAATCCACCTGGAGGCCCTGATCCAGTATTACAACGCCTTCGAAGCATACCCCAGGAGGGCCCTGGCCTACCTCGCAGAAGCCCTGAATTTTGAAAAAGACCTTATCCCCGGCTCATTGCCCTCATACGGCTTTGAAGAAGGCCGCCTGCTTAAAAACAGGCAAATTCTCGCAAACACCCTGGACGGATTCGATCCCCTCTGGGAACGTGACAAGATAGCCAATGTCTATGCGGAATTGGCCTCAATTGGCAGAAAAGCCGAAAGGCAGGATGCCGCAGAACGGCTCTTTGCCATTAACCGTGGCGCCCTGCCCCGCAGCGGCATCAGCCTTCCCGTTGAGTTCCGCTTTGCCGAAGAACTCCTCCCCCTGGAGCGTTTTTTGAAAAGCACAGCCGCAAAAGCCGGCCTAGAACCAGCAAGCCTCGACTCCCCCCGCTACACCCTTAGCTTCAGCTCAGTCGGCGAAGGAATTTCCTGCGAACTCTACGACGGCGGAAGGGGAACCGTGACCTGGAGGCAAACTCTGCCACACCGGATGCCTGGAGGAGAGGCAAGGGCGGTTTTTGCACGGGTCTTGAGGGATGGGATATTTGACGCTTTTTGAAAGAGTGGGGATCAGGGATCGGGGATCGGGGGGAGTAATTCGAAAGCATAGCGTGTTACCCAATTGCCAAGACAGCAGACAGAGCTTAATGCTTACAAGCGCCCTTAACAAACCACTCGCACCCCGATCCCCGATCCCTGATCCCTGATCCCCATCTCCTCACATAAACATCGCCATATACAAAGGCAAAGTAATTTTCTTTCCCGCTTGCCCGACATTACCGGAACCCAGCTTGTAGCCGGTTTTTATGTCGGCATTTGACAGCATGTTATTTAAAGATGCTGAAGGGCCGGTTCCGGATTTGACTTCAATGGGAATGACGGCGCCGCCTGAGTTTAGAAAAAACTCTATTTCCTGCGAACTGTTATCTGTTTTATAGTAATTTAGCCTGCGGTCTTTTTTTATGAGAATATCCGCAATAAGGTTTTCGTAAATACCGCCTTTTGCGCTTCCTTTTAGAGTATTTTCGATTATTTCTTTTTTCATCTCGAAGCCGTACATTGCGACAAGCAGCCCAATGTCGTTAAGGTAGATTTTATACTGGTCTTCCCGCTCATACGCGGCAAGCGGAAATTGCAGCTTTGACACATTGAAACAAAAACGCACTAGATTTGCGTCTCGCAGCCATTCCAGGCTGTTGGTGTATTTTCTGGCTGTCGCGCCTTTTTCTACAATGGAAAATTGAAATTTTTTATATTCCTTGGCAAGCTGCCTGGGCACAGAAAGAAAGCAATTCCTGGCCTTGGGTTTTTCAGTCATTGACGCGTATTTTGAAATATCATCCAAAAAGCTGCTTAAAATTTTATCCTGTTCTCTTTGAACTTCGCCAAAATTCTTGGTCTCCAGGAAACGGTTTATTACCGCAGGCATCCCGCCTATAACAGCGTATTCCCGAAGATACTTCATCATAAGCGCATTCATGGATTCGGGGATTGTTTCCAGGCGGTCAAAATACTCCTTAACATGAGCTATTGCCTGTTCGCCAAAACCGACAGCCCACAAAAATTCCTCAAAATCAAGCGAGTGCATTTCAATTTGCCTTTCGTACCCAACCGGCACAGAAGACACCGCCTTATAATTGATTCCCAGCAGCGAGCCGGAAGCGATAACGTCATATTTATTGTCCAATGCCAAAAACTTCAGGGCGGTACGCGCATTAGGGCATTCCTGAATTTCGTCAATAAAAATCAGTGTATCGCCCGGAACCAGTTCCATATCCAAAAAATTGAGCGATATTTTCTTGTAAAGCTCGCCGACCTCAAGGCTCTCTTCAAAAATTGTTTTTAAACCCGGATTCTCAAGAAAATTGATGTAAACATAGCTCTTATAGTACTCTTTGCCAAATTTATCGATTATGAAAGTTTTCCCTATCTGCCTTGCCCCTTTGACAAGCAGGCATTCGTTCTTTTTCTGCCCTTTCCAGTCTATGATGTCTTGCAATACTCTTCTTCGCAGCATAAAACGCCCTATTAAGGCTAATTATGCATATTTTTGGACCCTTATGTCAAGCAAATTTGCATATTTTTGGACCCTTATGTAAGGTGAATTTGCATATTTTTGGACTATTGTGTAAGGCGAATTTGCATATTTTTGGACAGTGAAAAGAAGGGAAAATGCATATTTTTGGAGTAGGGATCAGGGACTGGGGATCGGGGATCGGGGTGCGGTTGGTTTGTTAAGGGCGCTTGTAAGCATTAAGCTCTGTCTGCTGTCTCAGCTATTGGGTAACACGCAATGTTTTCGAACAACAACCCCGATCCCCAGTCCCCGATCCCCGATCCCTATCTCTAAGCGCCCTTGCACTTGGCGATAATATCCGCTATCGCCTTGTCCGCTTCCTCGTAGGGAACCTGGCAGGTGCCAACCTGGCTGTGGCCGCCGCCGCCGTATTTGAGGAGCAGGCTGCCCACGTCTACGGTGGAACTGCGGTTTGCAGTGCTGTAGCCCACGGTAATAGCGCAGTTCTGCTGTTTTTTGCCGTCCACAATCCAGACTGATATATTCTGGTCCGGGTACAGGGTATACATTAAAAAGCGGTTGCCCGCATTGATGACCTCAACCCCCCGGAGATCGGCAACAATGACATTTCCTTCCGTGCGGATGTGCTCTTTTAGCATCTTCAGGAACAATGCTTCCTGTTCAAAATAGACCTTTTCCCGTTCCATAACATCAGGCATTGCCATAATTTCTTCGATGGGCTTGGTGGCGCAGGCTGAGGCCAGCTCCTTCATCAGATCGTAGTTGCTGATGGTAAAATTCCTGAAGCGGCCTAGGCCCGTCCTTGGATCCATGATAAATCCAAGAAGAACCCAGCCTGTGGGCTTGGTGATCTCAATGGGGCTTAGATCTGCGGAATCCACCTTGTCCACATAGCGGATCATCTCGGCAAAACGGCCCAGTTTTTCATCCCCGCCGTAGTATTCATAGATAACCCGTGCACAGCTCGGGGCCTTTCGGGAAACTCCCTCGAAAAAGGCGCCTTTTCCAAGCCTTTCGGTTTCGCTGGAATGATGATCGAACCATAACTTGCAGCCGGGAATATAGGGGATATTGGCTAAAATATCGTTATCAGTGGCCTTGACAAGCCCGTCCTGTATGTCCTTTGGATGGACAAATTGCCAATCGTCAATGACACCCAGATATAAAAGAAGTGCCCCGCAGGCTAATCCGTCAAAATCCGATCTAGTTAAAAGCTTCATTTAAAAACCCCGCCCTTTGATAAATATTCTAAATAATATAACATGAAACAAAAAAAAAGCCCACTGGTATTTTAAATTAAGCACAATGCCATGACTTTGGCGTCCCCCAGTATATTCGACAAAAGGGCGTATTCGTTGGGCTGGTGGGCCGTGTCGTCTATGCGGCACCACACCGCCGAATCTATGCCTTCGTTCCGGAGGTAGGCCCCAACGGACCCGCCGCCTATGCCGATGGGTTTTGTCTTAACCCCGTAAAGCTCCTCGATGTTTTGGGCCAGAAGTTTTACCAGCGGGGCATCCTGGGAAGTGGGCCTGGATTCCATGCGCTGGGCGAGGCTGTAGTCGACGCTCACGCCGTGTTTTGCCTCGACTTCGGCCTTGATGCGATCCACTTCCTTTAACACTTCGTCCACCGGGTAGCAGGGGAGTATGCGCATGTCGTAGCAGAAGGCATCCTCGCCGGGAATGGTATTGATGTTGGGCACGTTGGCTTCTTTTTTGGTGGGCTGGAAGGTGGAATAGTCAGGCTCAAATAGGGGGTCTCTTGCGGAGAACTTTTCCGAAAGCCCGCAATGAAGCCGCAATACAAGGTCAGCGCCGGCCAGGTGGGCATTGGCCCCTTGGTCGGGCCTGGAACCGTGGGTTTGTATGCCCTTGGTGACAAACCTTGCCCAGACAAGATTTTTTTCCGCAATCTCGATGGAACTTCCCCTGGGATCGCCGCCGTCAGGAATAAGCGCCATGTCATTTTTGCGGAAAAGCCCAGGATGGTTTTTGATGAGCCAGCTTATGCCGTAAACGCTCCCGGTTTCCTCGTCCGCCGCAAATAGCAGCTTCAGCGTCCTGCTGGGGACAATCCCCTGCCTTACAAAAGCCAGGGCCGCCAGCACCGAAGACACAAGCCCCTGCTGGTTATCCTCCACTCCCCGGCCAATGACCCTCTTGCCCAGCGCTGTCCCATCGCCCCTCTCGCCGCCCTCGGCAACTTCGAGCTTCCAGGGATCGCTCTTCCACAAAGACGCTTCCCCCGGCGGAACCACATCCAAATGGCTCATAACCCATAACCTGGAGCTGTCGTCCTTGCCGGGTATGGTCGCCACAAGGTTCGGCCTGATGCCGCCTTTAGCCCGTGGGTCAGGCGCATCGTAGCGCTCAAGCTGGCTTATCCCCTGCCCCTTCAGCCAGCCCTGCAAAAACTCGCACTTATCCAGCTCCCC
>Ga0099364_10009878_pt1 | contig 13203 bp, 13 predicted proteins | sample TergutTh196P3_FD_73070 | JGI IMG/M metagenome (GOLD analysis project Ga0099364, IMG submission 73070) | Microcerotermes parvus P3 segment gut microbial communities from Pointe-Noire, Republic of the Congo - Th196 P3 | ecosystem: Host-associated > Arthropoda: Insects > Digestive system > Gut ...
GTTGCTGTTGTTGTCGGGATTGTTATGAACCCGATTAGGATTGTTATTGTTAATAGAATTGCGGTTGGGATTTTGTACTTTTTCATTGGTAAATTCCTCCTAAGATTTGCTCCAAAACTAAGCCAACCTCGCGGCTATCCTTAGTAGCCATGTCTTTTAAAACAGCCTTGCCTGTTTCAAGCTCATTTTCGCCGATAACCATGCTGAACCTTGCGCCGATTTTGTCCGCAAACCGCATTTGCGCCTTAACACTTCTGCCTACAATGTCGCATTCCGCCCATATGCAAGCGCAACGCAAATCCCGCGTCAGCTTTAATGCAAACGCGGCGGCTTTTTCGCCCAATGCCGCGATATAAATATCGGGCTTTTTCGGCAGCGGAAATCCCGCGCCTTCGCCTATTACAGCGACTAAACGCTCAATCCCGAGCGCGAATCCGGAAGCGGGAGCGGCGTTTCCGCCCAATTCTTCAATTAGACCGTTATACCGCCCGCCCGCACCAAACACCAACCCGTTAGACTTCAATACAAATTCAAACACCGTATTGGTATAATAATCCAAGCCGCGGACAATTTTTGAATTAACAGTATAAGGAATCGAAAGTAAATCCAATCCCGATTTAAACCCGTTGAAAAACTCGGCGCATTTATCGCAGTTATAATCAAGGATTAAAGGCGCGTTTTCCTTAAATTCGCCGCAAGAGGGATTTTTACAGTCAATCAACCGCATAGGATTCCTCTCTAAGCGTTCCATGCAGTCGCGACAGAGCTTATCCTCAAATTCGCTGTAATATCGGCGCAACGAGTCTTGATATTTAACGCGGCATTCGGGGCACCCAATGCTGTTTATTTCAATTGTGTACGCATTGTCGGGGATTCCCAGTTCCGTAAACAAGTCATAAGCAAGAGCGATTAATTCAGCGTCACACAACGGAGTATCCGCGCCGTAAACTTCCGCCCCAAACTGGGAAAACTCACGGTAACGCCCACTTTGCGGAGCTTCATAGCGATAGCAGTTAGTCACGTAGCAAAGTTTAAGTGGCAATGCCTCATTAAAAAGCCCGTTTTCGATTGCGGCGCGTGCCGTTGAGGCAGTCCCCTCCGGCTTGAGCGTAAGGCTTCTCCCCTTTTTGTCATCAAAAGTATACATTTCCTTTTGAACAATATCGGTTGTGTCGCCGACTCCCCTCTTAAAAAGCGCGGTATGCTCAAACACGGGAGTCCGTATTTCTTTATAGCCGTAAACCGCCGCAATTTCAAGTGCGTTGTTTTCGATAGCCCTGCATTTTGAAGCTTCCCCGGGAAGCTTGTCGAGCGTTCCCCGGGGTGCTTTTGTTATTAAACCCATATTTTCATGACCATGCCGCCCCACCTTGCGCAAACCTCAATGTGTCAAGCAACCTGCCAACGGGCAAAGCCCGTTGCACTGTTGTGCTCTTCTTTGACTTTGCGGCACAGTGGTTCGTCCTTTCTTATAGTCGATTACGATTCTCTTTTTCTATTTCAATCCAACCAAGGTATCCCTGCTCAAGTGCGTGAATAATCGACTCCGCTGTTGCAATATTAGTCGCAACGGGAATGGTATTTTTATCGCAAGCATGAAGTATATTAATATCATCAACACCTTCTTTTGCATCGGGGTCGCGGAAAAAGAAAAGTATATCAACATCATTAACGGCGATATTTGCCGCAATTTGCTGAACTCCACCGTGTGAGCCGCTTAAAAACTTCTTAATACTTAATTTTGTAGCCTCCTCAACCAATTCGCCTGTAGTCCTTGTTGCAAAGAGATTGTGCTTAGAAAATACCCCATAGTAGGCTATACAAAACTGAACCATCAACTCTTTTTTCTTATCATGTGCAATAATTGCTATATTCAATACTTTTACCCTTGCCCTTTCTGCGCAAACGCGCTATATAAAAATCCGTTTTCCATCCCCAAAATAATAATTAGCTTTAATTATATCACAATTCTTCTTACTTTGCAATATAGAATCTGATATTTGTAAATAAATCACATATCAGGTATAACAAATTTGTGCAATATCACCAAAAGTTTTGCTATTCACTGTCATTATACCGTCCGGGGATTGCTTGGGGGTATGGCTGAGTCCAGCGTTGCCACGCATTTCTTATATTCCCGCGTTCATCAATGGACGGCTCATAATGCCCGTAAAAATATAAATCAATTACGTTACGGGCGGCGCGGGTTGCATATTCCCCGCCCTCCATCACTACGGCAAAAGCAATCTTGGGATTTTCAAAGGGATAATATCCCAAGACGGTTGAATTATACAACTTCCCCGCCTCAATCTCGGGAGTCCCCGTCTTGTACGCGGGCAAATCGGGTAAAAAAGCGAACAATTGCGCCTGATTACGGACTGCGAGTGAACGCATTCCGTCTTGGACGGTTTTGAATGCGTCTTCATTCCCCACGCTGAAATCTTCAACAACTTCCGTCTGCGTCTTATGCAAAAGCCGGGTAGCATCATAATTCCATACAGAATCCACTAAATAAGGTCGGTATCGCACCCCGTTATTGGCAATCGTCATAGCGACTGTCGCCATGTGCAAAGGAGTCAGCAATGTTTCGGACTGCCCTATAGCAATCTGAATAAGGTCACCCTGCCCCATTTCATGCCCCGCCAAGTCGTAGTAAACCTCGGGAGTCGTCATCCTGCCTGTAGTCATAGGCACATCACAATTGAGATTAGTCCCGACTCCGAAGAGGCTCGCAGTTTCAACAAGCGGTTCGATTTTCATCCGTCTGCTTATTTCATAATAGTATATATTGCAAGATTCCAACAAAGCTCTCGGCGCATTGACATTCCCGTGGACACTGTGACATCGCGGCCGCCAAGTGCCGGAAAAAACATTATAAACCCCGCTGCAATGCACTGTGTCACTGCGCCCTACTGTTCCACTAATAAGACCCGCAGTTCCCGTAACAGTCTTAAACGCCGAGCCGGGGCGATAACCGTGTCCAATGCTCCTGTCGCGGAGTGGATGTTCGGGCAACGGCGGCTCACCCGCCGCCTCGGCGAGCATTAAATCAACATGGTCGTTTAAATCATAGGAAGGATTGTTTGCCAAAGCGAGAATCGCCCCGGTCGTAACGTCAAGCACAACGATTGAACCCGCAGTCGTTTTTGTCCACGGACGGCGGGTGATATTCCCGGGCTGATTAGACCATTTTATATGGTTGGCAAGAATTTCCTCAACTTTTTTTTGAAACTCAGTGTCGATAGTCAGCTTAACGGTATCGCCCGCGTGGACAGGCTTCGTAATTTCATCGGATATAATTTCCCACGATGAGTCCCGTGTAATCTCACGGATTCCGTTTTCGCCGCGCAGTACGCTTTCCATTGTCTCTTCCAACCCAAAAAAGCCGATTGTGTCGTTAAGGCTGTACCCCGAATCCTTTAACACGGCATACTGCTCTTGATTTATTGCGTTAATTCTTCCGCGAATATGAGGCAGTTTTGCCCCCTCATTGTAGATGCGAATCGGCTCTTCAACAATGTCAACCCCTTTTAAAGTAATCGCTTTTTCTTTAAGCTCAATAATAACTTCCATAGGAATATCTTCGGCAAGTATATAGCGGTTTTGGAAAGAAAAGTCCCGCAATTCCATTTCATAGCGGATGCCGCCGATGTAGCGTATCATCTGCTCATCATACTTTTTGGTATCAATATTGTAATTCTCGGCAAGGGCTTTTATACAGTTTTCAACTGTCGCATCATAATTAAGCCCTAACCGAACTTTAAAATTATCCAACTCATCTCCAATAACATTCTTGAACAAAAAACGCCCCGTAAATGGATTCGGTGTCATCGAAACAGGCAGGCTGTCAATCCAGTCACTGTCGTGTTTTGCCAAGACAGTGAGCGTTTGCGCAATCACCTCATTCTCGCCCCCAAACGGCAGGAATGCCCTCTGTAAAATAACCTTGTAAACTATTTCATTCGTGTTGAGTACAAGCCCCTCGCTGTCAACAATCCTCCCTCGAACAGCTTGAATTGTTTGAGTAGCCGTAAAAGTTTCTTTTATCTGCTCGGAATACAAGTTCGCATCCACAATCTGTATTTGCAAAAGCCTTACTACGCACAAAAAAGCCAACACCGCCATTAACGCAACCAACAGCGACATCCTTATTATACGCGAAACCTTAGTTGTGTTCACTATCATCCTCCCCTTTCTAAGAACCCCTTCTAATAGTCCTCATCCTCATTATCGTTTGACGGCGACAATCGGTAAAACTCAAACGGGGACAGTTTTTTTGAAATGTACTTTACGCCCAAGTAAATCAAAGGCGATATAATAACCGCCGACAGATGTGCGGGAATAATAAATCCCGTCAAGACTAAACGCGCGTTACTGACGTTCCAAAGAATGTACCTGAAGAAATAGTCGCTCACAGCCATAAGCGAACACACCGCAATGTTAAGCCACAAAAAGTTTAAAAGGTTTACTTTTATTAAATGCGACACCAATAAAGCCGCCGCCAAACACCCCGGGAGCAGCCATATTCCCGAAAACCCAAACAACTTCCCTCCCGCAATATCGATAACCAATCCGCATACCGCCCCGAATATCGATGCGGAAAGTTCGTTCTCGCGCATTGCCACCGCGATTGCAAGCGGAATGATTAATACAGGCTGCCACCCGCGGAACAATCCGCCCGCCATAAACATATAAAAAAGAAGGAGCGCAGACGAATAAAAGAACCAACGCATAAAAGTACGAAAGCGTTCCCTTTTCCAAAGCGCACCGAATTTGAAATTCCTGCTCCCCACTAACCACACTCCCTATTCTGCCACTAAGTCTTTTCCCTCAAAATCGGTTATAACCAATACATTAGTGAGCCTTTCTATTTCCACGCTCGGCTTTATCAGCGCGTGCTTCGACATTCCGTTGGGGTCGTCGTATATTTCAACTACCTCGCCGATTACTTGACCCGACGGATACGTCCCCGTCCCCATTGTTATAATTATGTCCCCCTCTTTAATATCGGCATCGCTTTTGATATAGCTTACACGGCTCAATCCCTCTTTCGCATGGATTATATCGTTTTGCAAAAGCCCTTGGACTCCCCGTGTAGTAAATACACCTATTTCGGTTTCCGGCGCGAGTATTGTCGAAACCTGCGAATAATTAGGCGCGACGGCTGTAATTATGCCGACTACGCCGATTTGAGTCACAACCAAGTCTTGGAGCGAGATTCCGTCATCTGAGCCGAGATTAACAGTAAAACCGCGGAAAACATCGTTTGCGTTCCACGCGCTGATTGTGCAAATGTTTTCCGGCCATTCAAAATCGGGGTTATCTTGCGCAATTTCAAGCATTTCCCTAAGAAGCTGGTTTTCAATCAGCAACTCATCAATATCAACAATTTGTGTGTGCAAATTGGAAATTATGCGGCGCAACTCATCATTTTCGTTTTTGTATTTGTCGGCATTGACAATTTTATCGACATTGCCTGTAACAAAAGTCGATATAACGGTAGAAAGCCGCGCAAAAGGGGCTGTTACAGTCCTTAACGCCAACTCGGGAATCGCTACTGCACTTGATGCGGCGGCGTATATCATAAACCCGAAAAGCAAAGCGAAAACACATACTATAACCTTAAATCTCAGGCTGTGAATAAAATCTTTCAATCAACAACAACTCCTTCAAAATTTGCCGACTTCTAAGAGACTGTTTAGATTCTCCGAACGAGTGGATTTTCGAGCAAGTTTTTCGTCAGACAAGGCGATTTTTGTGCGAATATCCGCTGATATTTAAGCAAAAATCAACGCAGTATGGCGGAAAATTTGCCGAAAATCCGCCGTGAGCGAGATTCTAAACAGGCTCTAATAGTATCTTGTTTCCTCATCGTTCAAAACTTCTCCGAGCTTGTCAATGTTTTCGAGAACTTTCCCCGTTCCGTCCGCAACGCAATCAATCGGGCGTTCCGCAATATGAACAGGCATACCTGTCTCGCTGTGAATCAGCTTGTCAAGCCCTTTCAGCAATGCGCCGCCCCCCGCTAACATTATACCTTGGTCGATAATATCCGCCGCCAGTTCGGGCGGGGTTTTTTCAAGCGTCACCTTGACTGCCTCAACCACATGACTGAGCGGGTCTGCAAGCGCCTCTCGAATTTCCACACTTGTAATAAGAATATTTTCGGGCAAACCGTTTAGGAGGTTGCGTCCCTTGATGTCCATTTGAAGCTCCTCAGTTTCAAATTCATAAGCCGAGCCAATATTAATTTTAATATTTTCCGCTGTACGTTCGCCAATCAAAAGGTTGTATTTCTTTTTGATATAGCTCGAAATTGCCGAATCAAACTCATCGCCGCCGACTCTGACCGACCTTGATGTAACAATCCCTCCGAGAGAAATGACCGCAACCTCGGTTGTCCCCCCGCCAATGTCAACTATCATTGAACCCGCCGGGTCTTCAACGGGAAGCCCGGCACCAATTGCCGCCGCCATCGGTTCTTCTATTATAAAAACCTTTTTCGCACCCGCATTTTGTGCCGCTTCCTTAACCGCTCTGCGTTCTACTGCGGTAATTCCCGACGGAATACAGATGATTACCCGCGGTTTAACAAACGTCCTGTTTTTGGTCGCTTTTTTTATAAAAGCCTCAAGCATACTTGTAGTCATGTCAAAATCGGCAATTACCCCGTCTTTAAGCGGTCTCACCGCGACAATTGAGCCCGGTGTCCTGCCTATAACGTCCTTAGCCTCCTGCCCTACATACCTCACCCGGTCTTGCTTAACGTCAACCGCAACTACACTCGGTTCACGAATTATAATCCCTTTCCCCCTCATGTACACAAGCGTGTTAGCCGTCCCCAAATCAATCCCAATATCCTTAGACAACATTTTTATCCCTCTCTCTTGAATCATTTCTTTACTTTTGAGCATTGTTTTCTATATTCCGCATCGAGTAACTCAATGTGGTATCCCTCTCTCTTGAATCATTTCTTTACTTTTGACCATTGTTTTCTACCATCATTCCCATTAATATCCTAAATTACTAAAAATTGTATATAACAGTATTATAACACGATTACCGCTTTGTTACAACTACTATTAAAAAATATTTATTACAAAACGGTTACAAGTTTTGTGCCGCCTGTCGAACCAAACCCACCATCGCCTCTTACCGTGTCGGAAAGTGAAGCACTTTCGGCAAATTCGGCGAGTTCAACAGGCATAATCACCAATTGGGCAATTCTGTCACCGTTATTGATAGTGTAGTCGCTTTTAGAGTGGTTAATCAACGGGATTTTCACTTCCCCGCGGTAATCGGCATCAATAACCCCCACACAATTGGCGAGCGAAACCCCGTGTTTGCTCGAAACAGAGCTACGCGGGAACACAAACCCGCCGTACCCCTCCGGTATTTCAATTGCGATTCCCGTAGGAATTAGCAACTGCGATTCAGCCTTTACAGTCACCGCTGAGTCCAAACAAGCACACAAATCCGCCCCCGCGCTGTACTCGGTAGCACGGAGTGGCGGGTTAGCCTTTGAATTGAGTTTTTTATAGTTGATTGTCATTAATAGACCTCGTTCGTTAATTTTCATAGAGTTCTAATATAAACCTCGTGTAAAATTTCCTTTCGGGGATTCGCCGTTAAGGTATAAGCTGAGGATTTTTTTAACCGATTCACCCGGCGGAATTGACAAAACAGCAAAATCAAGCTCGGAAAATTCCCGCATTCTGTCGGATAAAACCAACGTATTCGGGTTAAGCAACTCTGCCTCCCCTGCCCCGTTTACTTGTTTTAGCAGAAAGGATTTCCCTTTACGGTCAACCAACGCCTGTACACCTGACTTCCATATACCCGGATTCCTAAGCAACATCATCGGCAATTTACCGTAAACAACAAGCCCCGTTGGAATTGCCGATTTAAGCGATTTTACCCTATTCAAGCTAATCTCAACAGAAAGGATTGTGTCTGCCAACCCCAAATCCTCATATTGATTCAGCGCGGCGGAGTTGGTTATATTAAGGCGGAATCCTCCGTGAACCGTCATCCCCGCCTCTCGGATAACCGGAATGTGCCCTATTGTATGCGCCAACCCACGAGTATAACCCATTTCCCGCAACTCACGAAGCCGCATAAGCATTTTCGGCTCATCGTTCCCGATAAACACAGGCGGGACTATTATGCAATCGGCAACCGATGATTGGCTGCCGACAATTGACATGGGTGCATAAACGTATTCTATTTGAGGCAAAGCAATTGCTTCTTGCAACTGTTTTTCGGTTGAAACCTCTACTCTATAACGCAAGCCGATATATTTCTTCCACATCGCGAATGTTCAGCTTGACATAGCCGCCGAAAGTGTATTCTTCCGTAAGACCTATATTCGCGGCAAGCATTGGAATATCCTCTTCCTTCGCGCCGAATTCCTTTATCGAAGACGGCATCCCTATGCTCTTGAGGAACTCTTCATAACGCTTTATCGCCTCATCAATATTCTTATCTTTAATATCCCACACTCTTTCGGCAAACTGCTCAAATTTACGCGGGTTTTTCTTGCTTACAAACTTCATCCACGCGGGATTGATTACCGCAAGCCCCGCCCCGTGAATCGCCCCGTAAAACGCCGATAGCTCGTGTTCCATTCCGTGGCTTGCCCAGTCTTGTTCGCGCCCGACTCCGCAAAGGTTATTATGCGCCACCATTCCCGCCCACATAATGTTGGCACGTGCCGCATAATTGTCTGGCTCGGCAATTACACGCGGAGTCTGATTGATTACAGTCTTGAGAAGACCTTCGCAAATACGGTCAGTGACTTCAACTTCCTCGGTATTAGAGAAATACCTTTCGAGAATATGCACTATAATATCGGTAGAACCCGCCGCAGTGTGATACGGGGGCAGAGTCTGAGTCAATTCGGGGTTAAGAATCGAGAATACAGGTCGGATTACTTCCCCCGATGCACCCCTTTTCAATTTCCCTTTAGTAATAACCGAGTTGCAGCTGCCTTCGCTTCCCGCCGCCGCAATTGTCAGAATCGTGCCGACAGGCAATGCTTCCTCAATATATTTCCCCGTGTAAAAGTCCCAAAAATCGCCGTCATACAGCGTTCCGGCGGCGATTGCCTTTGCCGAGTCAATCGCGCTTCCTCCGCCGACTGCCAATATAAAATCAACCTTTTCCTTGCGGCAGAGTTCGATTCCCTCATATACAAGGGTGTCGATTGGATTAGGTTGCGCCCCGCCGAGTTCAACAAAGTCAACGCCTCCGTCTTTAAGCGATGTTACTACCCTGCCATACAGTCCCGACTTTTTAACAGAACCGCCACCGTAATGAAGCAGTACCTTCGTGCCGCCGAATTTTTTAATAAGTTCAGCACTCTTGTTTTCCGAACCCTTACCAAATTCAAAATAGGTAGGGGAGCAGAAGTTGAAATTTTGCATAATTTTTACCCTTTTCCTTTCTGCACAAACGTGCATTTGTGTATTTTAATTTTTTAACTAACCTTGTATCTATCCCCGGCAACTTTCTCAATAAGTCCGTCTAACTCCATATCAAGCAGAATCTCATAGGCTTTGTCAGCGTTGCACAACTTACTTTTGACAATTTCATCAAAAGTGAGCATTTTCTTTTGCAAGGCGGCGATTATACTCGCTTGCTCCTCGGGGAGTTGGCTGTAATCGATCTTCGGCGCAGGTTGCGGCACAGGTAATTTGCTCTTAAACTCAATATTATTGCTTTCTGAGACTGCCGCATCTGTTTTCGCTGAGGGTTTCGCTGAGGGTTTTGCGGAAGCGGAAGGCTTTTCCAAGCTTCCGGGCGTTGCCGACTCCGACAACCGCTCGCAGACATCGCTCAAATACTCGTTTACTATGTCAATATGACTGAATATCGGAATAGCCCCATCCCGTAAGTACCGTATTACACCCGAATAGCGCGGGTCAAGAATGTCATGCGGAGGTACGCAGAATAAATCGCGGTTTTGGTTAATTGTGTGCAGTGCGGTAATGTGACAGCCCGAACGCTCCCCGGCTTCTATTATAAGAGTCCCCGAAGACAGCCCCGACATAATCCTGTTGCGGAATTGAAAGTAGGTCGGGCGGGTAGAGTCACGCGGCATAAGCTCGGAAATGCAGACCCCGCCCGAATCAGCAACGGTTTTGCGGAAAGACTTGCTCCCCCGCGGATATTCCACATCAATCCCGCAAGCGAGGACACCCGCAACCCGCCCGTCATTTTCAAGCGCGGCTGTCATGGCGCATTTGTCAAGACCGACTGCCATCCCGCTGATTATAACGATTCCCGTTTTTGCCAACTCTGCGCAAAGGTGGGACGCAACCCCATAGCTGTAATCGGATGGATTCCTTGTGCCGACTACATTTATACGTATCTCCGAGTTAATTGAGCTTATATCGCCTTCGGTAAAAAGCAGAATCGGAGGGTTGTATATATGCTTGAGTTGTTCCGGGTATTGCGGCTCGTTAATAGTGATTATATTGTAGCCGCGTTTTTTGCACCATTCAACGAGTTCCGCCGACTTTTCAAGCGATGCTCTTTTTAAAGCCTTCAGTTCCCACGATTTCAGCGCGGATTTCGCTTCTCCTCCGCCATTGAGTGCATCATACGCTTCCTTAACTCCGCCAAAACGGGAAATAAGGCGCATTGTCCGCGGATTCGCCGCCCCCATCACAGACAGCAACCAAATAAAATACTGTTTCATCCTTTTTACCCTTGACCTTTCTGACACCAACGAGCCATAAAAGTACGTTTTCCGCACAACCGCAGATTTATTTTCATCCTTTTACCCTTGCCCTTTCGTGCGTTAGTTTCCGTAGAGTTCTATTATGCTTTTCTCGGTGGTAAGTATTTCCCCGAACGATTCCCTGAGCGTGATTACCATTGATTTTGACGGGTCGATAATCGTGACCTTCATTCCCTTGCCCTTTGCGAAGTTAATCGTCTGCATTGTCCCGCCTTTTTGCCCATCGTAAATAGCAACAAGTTCATCGCAGTTTTCGATTAGATACCTGTTGCGCTTTGCCATACAACCGTCAAAATAGCGCGTATTGCTCACAATCACAACATCATCGGCCTTCTCGGTCATTTCACGGCAGAGATTGCGGTCATACTCATTCCAGTTTTTGTCATGCTCAAGACACGGAATAACAGCCACAAACCGAACAAGCGATGAATACCTTTGCCTGAGTTCAAGGGCAATCTCCGCAAAAAGCATATCAGAGCCAATCGCCATCCCGCACTGAAATGTCATAAATCCCTCGTCAATCATCTCAATCATCCTTGATTTAAGGCAATCGCGAATATCCTCAATTGTGAGCAATCCGGACAGGCAAGCTCTGAGTTTTCCCGTTCGGTATCCCGTAAAGGAGCAAACCTTGTTTGTGTAATTCATTTGTTTCATCGTTCCATTATACCACAACTAAAAATTGGTGTCAATCCCTTTATAAATTTCGTCCGCCTTTGTTACAAAATAGTATCCATCTTGCTCATAAACGGCTATTACCTCTTGCCCCGCATCAATTCCGGAGTCGGCGGTACAGGCTGAATTAACCGTAAATTCCCGGTTTTTGTAGAGAAAGCGGACTTTGCCCCATCCACCCGCTTCCACGCTCTCGACACAGCATCCAATCAAGCCCGCCGCCTTTTCGCCTTTAGGGAGTCGGTTACGCTTGATAATATCAACGGCATTGTCACCCAAATGTTGCACAAAAAAGCAGATGATAAGTCCGCAAACGACGGCGCAGGGGAATGAAATATACCACGACAGACCCGCCAAATCAAGGAGACTTCCCCCGGCGGAGGCAGCCATTACTGAAAGAACAAGCATAGTAAGGTTTTCGGGCAGAAACTTTTCAACGGGAACACCCTCAAATCCCTCACTGCTCAGGTTGAAAAACTTTTTTTGGACATCAAAACTCTTGATTTTCTCAATGTAACGCAAAATCAAGTCGGCAATAAAAGCCAATGACGATATTATAAAAATTATTAAATAGAAAGTCAGACTTTTACTCATGCTGTTCAGTGTCCGAGAGCAATTTATCCACATTATTAAAGCCGAGGAGAAGAATTTCATCTCCAACGTGTATAAAACGGGAATACTCTTCGTTTAATGCCATATATTCGGGTGCGATTCCGTCTATATCGCCAATATCAAAAACGGCGATACGGCTCGGTTCAAGCAAATATATTTTGCCGTTTAAAATCTCCGCCTGCAACGCACCCGCCGATACTGCTCTTGATTGGGTATCATCATCGCTGATTGAAACGAGGCTGACAGTCCCCGCCGCATAATCGTTAATCAAGATAGCCACCAAATTGTCGGAAAAAGCAAAATCAATAAGGTTGCCGTTATAGCCATGGTTGTCCAACACTGCTCCGTCGTTTAAATCAAGAATAAAAAGTCCGTTATCGCACAATACAAAGACATTATTTCTGCCGATATGGACAGCCAACGGCATTGCACTTCCGGGGAGAGCGGTTTTCCAAACCCCCGCCTCATCTTCGATAGTCGTATCGTATTTTTGTACAAAAGCACTCACTTCCCCCTCGTTAAATCCCATTGTGGTAACAATTATCTCATTGTCCGCCGAGGTAAAGACAACCTGCATTATATTCTCATCAAGGAAACGGTTTCTATACCGCCAATCGCCGTCGCTGTCATATATTTCGAGGACATTGGCGTACACATCGCTCCTGTACACGATTGCCGCGCTGTTATTCTCGCCTATTGCGCCGTACAAAATTCTTTCATCGGTTTTTTTCTCGTAAATAAGCCCGTTCCTGCCGAAAAACGAGAATTGGTCTCTGTTTTTGTCATATACAAGGATTCGCGTACTTGCAATTGCCGCATTTGGCTCAGAGTAGTTGTGCCTCTTATTATACCTTTGCCCCCCATCTTGCTCATGTACATATACGTAAGTCTCGGTTAAAAGCATAAATCCGCTGTCAAACCTATTAATGTCGTACCCGGTGTTCCCGGGAAGTCTGAGCGGGAATCCCGCCTCCGCAACATTTCTGCTTCTGCGACCGATTCCCTCGACCGAATCGGACAACTTATCAATATTCAGCACTGCAACAACAATAACAAGCAAAATAAAACATATGAAGCACAATATTATCAGCTTCAGCGTTCTCTTCTCGCGCTTTTTTTCCGCACGATGAGCAGAAGATTTATTTAAGTGACTGTTCTTACTCATTTTTTAC
>Ga0099364_10009879_pt1 | contig 13203 bp, 14 predicted proteins | sample TergutTh196P3_FD_73070 | JGI IMG/M metagenome (GOLD analysis project Ga0099364, IMG submission 73070) | Microcerotermes parvus P3 segment gut microbial communities from Pointe-Noire, Republic of the Congo - Th196 P3 | ecosystem: Host-associated > Arthropoda: Insects > Digestive system > Gut ...
GATGACGCCGTCGTTCAGCTCCCGGATCATCCGGAGCAGAGACTTGAGATAGTCGAATATCTCGTCGTCTGTTTTGACCTCGAAGAGCTTGCGGTACAGTATGTCCGGGCCGCCGCAGCGCGCGTAGAGGGCTTCGCGGTCGTCGCAGGCCCGGATCAGGACGTTGATGATGCCCGTGGCGGCGTAGAAGAGGGAGTTGTTGGAGCTGCCGAGGCGGCTTCTGATAGTATCTATCCTCAGGAGGCAGTTTTCGGCGCTCTCCGTGTGGAGAAGGTATCCGAGCTCCTTAATCATGTTGTCGTCGAGGATGAATTCGGACTGCCAGGGCTGGGATTTGCCGAACAGGAAGACCTTCCGGCCGCCCATGACGCTCCTGTAGTCCAGAGCGCGCATCGCCTCCTTGACCATCGCCGCGAAGTTTCTGCTGTCATGGAAAATGCTGCTTATGCCCGCGCTGACCGGTATGTCCAGGTAGCGGCCGGCGCGCTGGATGACGAGCTCCACGCGCCGCTGGACTTCTTTGGCGTCAGGCGCGGCATGCGACTTGAGAATGAGGCAGAGCTTTTCGTACCGGTTGAACAGGTCATAGTCGTAAACGCCGTCGAATTCCTCGCCGACGTATTTCCGTATGGAGGAAAACACTAGGTCGTTGCGCTCCATGCCCCCCTCGGACGCTTCGTCGAAGTCAAACATGCAGGCCGCGAAATACGGGTAATCCAGGCAAATGCCGTTCTGGCGCATCCTCTGCAAAAAAGCGGTGTTCACGTCGGACATGTTGGACAGCCGGAAGAGCTCGCTGTCCCTTATGATGGGCAGGCTGTCCTTGTAGAAAGCGGAGAGCCGGCTCAGGTTCGATTCCGTCAGGAATTCGTCGTTGAGGGAGCTTTCCGCCTTCTTCAAAAGGTCGCGGATGCTGTCGAGCGTTACCGGTTTGCTGACAAAGCCGACGACGCCGAGGTTCGCGGCTTCCTTGGCGTAGTCAAATTCATTGTATCCGGTTATTATGATGATTTTCACGAGGGGGTAAACCTCGCGCACCATCTTTGACAGCTCAATGCCGTTTATATACGGTATTTTGATGTCTGTCAAAATGAGGTCTGGGTTGTCGGAGACTATGCCGTCGTAGGCGTCTATCCCCGTCTCGTATTCGGATACGATCTCAAAATTGCATCCGGACTTCTTTATCAGCCCGGCAAGCCGGTTTCTGACGTCCTGTTCGTCTTCGACAATGACCAATTTATACATATCGAATCACCTCGCATATATCAGCGCCCGTATAAACCTATCTTGATAAAAACCCGCCCTTTTCTCGATTTGCCGCCTATTTCCAGAAGTTTTGCGCGGCCGAACCCGCGTACCGAAAACACCGCCCCTTCGACCAAGTCCTTCGCGGGCTTCAAACAAGGAGAGTCTCCGAGATCGACGCGGCCGGCGGCGATCAGTTCCGCCGCCTTTGTCCTGGACAGTCCGAACGCGGCGGACAATACGGCGTCGAGGCGGAGCGATGCAACGGTATCGGTTTTGACGTCAATATAGTTTTCCTCGGTTTTTACCTCAACAATATCATTCATGGCGCAATTTTATCACAGCTCATTGTAGGAATGCAAGTCCACAGAGGTAATCACCTTTTCGTCTGTTAAAAAATGTTACAGGTCACGGGATATCGTCTGTACGCCGACGTTACGCGAAAAGCCGCTCATAGGCTCATTTCAGCGGCTTGCTAAACTTAACGAAAGCAAGGTTCCACTAATCAACGCAAGCCTGTTGCTGAAATTTCGCCTTGAGCGGCTAATTCGCTGCACTAATGGCGTCCAAAACGACACCCCGTGACCTGTAACAAAAAAATACTTCGGGTCTGCGGGAAAACAACGATTAAGCCGGCAACGATTCTGCGAAGAGATTATCACGTCGCAATTTGAGGCATAAAACGGAAAAACCGGCCAGTTTCGCAAAAAAGCGTAAAAGAACCCTGATGACGTGGGCCACGTTCATAGCAAGTATGTTCATTGCCCCCTCGACTTCGCCGGTTTCTTCCAACCGCGCATATATCAGGTCCAATCCGTAACGGCGCTTTCCGATTCCTATTCGGCCCTCAACCTCGTTCCGATCGCAACTGTCCTGATAAGCTTGTTCCCTGTTTGCTTCGATCTCGGACGCCTTGGGGCGGCCAAGCCTCGGCCCCGATAAGCGTATGCCACGCTCCTTGCAGAACTTGATGTTTTCCCGGTTCCGGTAAGTCGTGTCCGCCAGTATAGCCTCCGGGTACACGCCATGCCGTCCCCTGTATTTTTCTGCGCTCGCGATGAGGGTGCGGCCTTCCGCGAAGTTGTCCCAGCTTTGGGTCTCTATGAAAACAAATCCGTCGACTACCGACAAGCCAATCTTCTGCCCGAACTCAACCTCGCCCCTTGCTTTTCCTCGGACGATCGGGCGTATGTGCGGCTGCCTGACGCTCACTATGCGGTTCGGCACCGGTTTGCCCGGATTGTCAAAATGAAACCTCTGCTGCCTCGCTATTTCCCGGATCGTTTCAAACCGCCCCAAATGCTTGAGGTAGTCCTCCGCTCTGACTTTTGGCAATACCTCCTCAAGCCATTCCACGTTCTTCTCCAGGCACTCCAGTTGTTCGCGGACCGCTTGCTTTATTTGGTTCTTGCGGGGCTTGCGCTGTTTGGCTATTTTCAGATACCCCTTCCGCGCTTTCTTGCGGCTATATGCCGTCTTGTGCCCTTTCCGCTCGGTTTGGCCCCACACGTCGTCGATTATCTTCTCGGTGCCTTCGCGGCATTCATTCAGCAGGGACAGATCCGTCGGATACCTTATGTCCGCAGGCGCGGCCGTGGCGTCAAGTATCATGGTACCCCTGTTCTTCCCATCATTGCCGTTGCTAGCATCGCCGCCATCGGGCGGGCCTTCAGGCGGATCGGCTGGCGGCCGCATCCTCCGGTATATCTCTTCGTTGATCCTCTCGATGCCTTCTTTGCCGAAACGCATCGCAAATTGTGACAGCATCGCGGATTCGAACAGCGGTTTTGGGTTAAACTCCGTCAATCCTACGAAGTATTGCATATACACGTTTTCCGAGATGTGCTGCAGCGTATCTCTTTGGGACAGGTTTTCAGCCTCTTTTATGTATAATGCCCCAAATGCAATGCGGGAGGATATAGGTGGCCTCCCGTCAGGACGGGCGTCCTTGAATGTCGAGGCATATATCTCTTCCACCAAATCCCACGGTACTATCTTCGACATCTTGACCCATCTGTTTTCGGCATCTAGCTTTCCGCCCAATAGTGGCGTAAAATCCTCTACCGTCATTTGCGCACGATTCCGCTTCTTATACATACCCGCTGACCCCCAAAACCTTGTATGTTATCAAGTTTCTATGGGTTAAGCATACTACATATCGTGCGTTTTGTCCAGTGGTTTCAACTGTTTGCGGGTTTTCCCGCAGGCCCTATAATACCCAAATGCACTATTGGCAGAACCTGTTGCAGGGTCTTCGAGATAGCCGTATTTTGCAGCGAATACCCTCGTGTGAGCAAAGTGCGATTTATCCTTCGTGTCCATACAAAATATCAAAATAACATCAATAGCGTTTCTCAGCGAAAAATCTTTTAACATCTGTTCACTAGGGAATATGTTTACTACATTATCAAGGGTGTTGAACGGTATAATCAATGTTCTGTTCCCTGCGTCAATAAAGTCAATCGGATAATTATCACTTATAATTGATTTATCAATACTCATGTTTTCGGAAATTAACTCAATTGATACAGGAACATCCGAATAAACAGGATCGGGGGCTGAAATGTACACTGCATCCTGTTCGGCGATATTATTGTAAATTACGAGACTTCCTTTAGTTCGGGTATGTATTGTTATTTCAGATCTAATCATTAAATCGGGCGTGTCTTTAATCAATGAGTACATACAGGCGATAGTGCCGTGTCCGCAAAAAGGCACTTCGCATTCAGACGAATAGTATACCAAATTGAAGTCGGAGTCTTTATTTTCAGTACAATAAACAACCTCCGAAACGAAACCTTTATGCTGCTTTGCTATGTTTAACATCTCGTCTTCCGTCAACGTCTGCTCAGCGCCTAAATACACACACGCTGCTGGATTGCCCCGCGAATTGTCGGATGTGAATGCATCGATTTTTTTATACAAAAGTGTTTTCACAAATAACCTCTCCTGTCGATAAAATAAATACTGCTTCGTGTATATTTGGAAAAGGTGTGTCTCAGTATACCACAGCAGTAGGGTATATGGCACATAACGGGCACAGACTTTTACTCAAATCTTAAATTTTTCTGCTCAACTCCTTCACTGTTTAGAAATTAAGATTTAGAGCCCATTGAGTACAAGAGAATACTCCAACTTTCATTTTCGCTATTCCTAGTTAGCACCCAATACCAATCGGTATATGTTGAATCTGGGCTAAAGGCTTCATGACCACCGACTGCGTAAATATATACGTCAGATAGTATAACGATAGTATTCCCTGATTCATGAGGCAGCTTGCTGATTTCTATGGTGTCCTCATCAGTAAACGATTTATACGCTAAAATAAAATTATCCGATCTCTCCTCATCATACCACAGCCTCCTCAGGTCACAGCCTCCAAAAGAACTCCTAAAATGTGTTATTACAACTTCAAATGCTGATTCTATTTCTGCTTCACTGTAAAGTATCGAACTACCGCAATTGACTTCCGCATTATTTACTGTACCAAGGTCCCTACTATACCAATTGTCTAAACAAGTAGATAGAGGTAAAAATAGTCCGAAAACAAACAATAGTATAATCACTTTTTTCATAACGACCTCCGAGAAAAATTATCTTGCTGTATCAAGTCCGCAGTATAAGTAAATTGCACAATGCAACAGTTTTCATCGTCCTCGCCTCGCATGGATGCGGGGCGGTTATTTCAATCACTTCAGATTTCTATTTCACATCGGACGCCCGGCGGCTTGGCGAAGTGGCGGACGGGGTGCGCCGTGACCTGAGCTAGCACAAGCGGTCAAAGGAAGCAAAGAAAGTAAAGGAAGCGGCAGAGTCTTGGCTTCCACTCCGACCGACATTTCGCTAAACCGCCTGTTATCTGACGTTTGCCCGGATGTCCATAATGCTTTTTCCCAATATATTGCTTCTTAACTCTTCAGCGAAAGGCTGATTTTAACATTACAATTCATATCTGCGGAAAACCGCTAATCCTAATGAAGTAGTAACGATTATGATAGCAAGTGAATTTAGTGCAATGGTCAGCGCATATTCCGGCACAAAGTTTACATCGGAGACAATTGTTGACATACCAAAAACAGAATGTCTGACGGCAAATCCAACAAATCGCCCGGCGACCGCGGAGACGTTGCCGACACCACTCGTCACGGATATGATGGTTTCGATGAACAGCACGTAGCATAAACAGACAATTACCGATGCGGCGCCGCTTCTTATGAGCATGGAAAACATACATATTACGGTCCCCAACGCGGCATATATGAATACGCCGCTTATCATCAGTGCCACATACTCCCCCGTCAGCATAGTCTGGATTTGACCGCCACATAATAACACGGTCATTTGATAGACTAAAAAGACCAATGCTGAACCAACACATGAAAAGACAACTTTTGAAATATATATTCCGGCACGGCTTTTGTTCGTGATCCATTTGTGTTGCCACGTTTTCCACTGGTATTCCTGCCCGATAAAAACCGAAAGCAGAATGGCAATGATAACACCAAGCCCTTTGTCAAACCGCAAACCAACTCGAACTATATCATCTATCCCGCGAAAAGCAGTCAATTCCCCGAAAACGGAAATGCCGACGCGTATGTTTTGCGAAATTGCCATTGTAAGCGCAAAAGCAACTATGGCGGCAAATACCGCAAGACCATAAAACAACTTGGCGCTTCTGAATCTATATAGGTCACATTTGAGTATATTTGACATTTCTATTGCCCTCCCCGTGTGTGATGCAAATACACGTCCTCTAAGGTTTCACCATTTTGAAACGCGTCTTGGGTCGATAATTCTTTCACAATCGCTCCGTCATGCAGAATCCCGATACAAGTGGCCGTCTGTTCCAATTCGCTTAAAATATGGCTTGAGATTAGAATCGTGATGCCAAGTGAACGGTTTAGGTCAGTGAGCAATTCCCGCAACTCCGCAATCCCGTTTGGGTCAAGACCATTCGCGGGTTCATCAAGTATCAGAATGTCTGGATTTTCAATCAATGCCAAAGCCAGCTTCAGCCTTTGCGTCATACCAAGTGAGAAGTTTTTTACCGACTTTTTCCCGCTTCTTAACAAACCAACAGTCTTTAAGACTCTCTCAATGCGGGCGTCGTCGCTTATTCCCACCAAAATGGCTTGCGCTTTCATGTTTTGATACGCATTCATATTGAGAAACAATGACGGTGAATTGATTACAGCGGAAACCTTACATCGGTTCCCGTCAGGATTGCGGGTGGTCACGCTCCCGCCATGCACATTGATTAGCCCTGTTAGAATACGGAACAGCGTTGTTTTGCCCGAACCGTTTTGCCCTATCAGTCCGTAGATTTCTCCCCGTTTGATGTTCATAGATACATCACGCAAGACCGTAGTGCCGCTGTATTTTTTGGAGATGTGTTCAGCGGACAGAATATAATTATTCATATATGCTCTCCAATCATCCCGTTATTAGCCGAATATCCAAAAATAGATACAGCGTAAGAAATAGCGCCGCTATTGACAGTATCGTAATGAATATTCCTTTCAATAGTGATTTCGTCATGCCTTTTTTCCATCGCTTTGATAGGTTTATTACAGCTTTGGCTTCCGTCATGTTTTGCTCTGTCTTGCTAATCGGGATTTCCTTTTGCATAGCCCGTAACTCTGCATTGCACTTCTCGCAAGCCGTAATATGCTCAGTGACCACCGTTTTGCTGTCGCTGCTGCAAACATCGTCAAGGTATAACGGTAGCAAATCCTTGATAATTTCGCAAGATACGCTCATTTTATTCCCTCCTGTAGCTTTTTCTTGGCACGGTAAAAAATCAACCGCGCCCAACTGTCGCTTTTCTCGAATAGCTCGCCTATTTGCGAAAACGGTAGTTCTACAAAAACCCGCAAGGTGAATACCTCTTTGTACAGATCATCGAGGTTATGGATCAAAACAAGCAGACGCTTTGCCATGTCCTTGTCAAGATATGCCGCCTCAATGTCTGTTTCCGATATGAGGTCGGAATCGTCCGTCTGAACATATCGTTTTCGCTTTTGATGGAGTGTAAAGTAAGTATTCTTTGCAATTTGACATAACCAAACATACAGTTTGCACGTTCCATCAAATTTGTCCACGTTCCGTATCGCTTTAAAAAATGCTTCCTGCGTAATTTCTTCCGCTAAAGCTTCATCCCGGCAAAGCGAAAGGACATACTTGAACACATCAGAAAAATGATCCCTGTATATCTGTTCAAAACTTTCAAGCACTCCATCACCTCCCGTCCTGCATATAAGACTGCGAAAAAGCAAAAACGTTTCAAATAATCTGAAATTTTTGATTAAAAAGCGATTCGCCACCTAAATCAGCGATTCGCTTGTTGAATCCTTAGTGCAGAATTTAAATTTTAGTCGCTAATAATTTCGTAAAATTACTCGCAATACTCCACCGCAGTAGGGCATATGTCGCATAACGCCCGGTGGCTTGGCGAAGTCGCGGATTGGGGGCGCATTGACCTAAGCTATCACAAAGGTTGAGGGGTGCAGAAGACTACAGGTTTCACCCCGACCGCTATTTCGCTAAGCCGCCTGTTATGCGACGTATGCTCGGATGTATATGGCACTCTTATTCTCTGTTGTTCTGCTCTGTCATTTTGCTCATGAATTTTCCCAGTTTTGCTGAAAGCAAATAAGCCATTCTGGTTTGTAATCGTTGTGGAAATGAATGGCATATGATAAATCTTTTTTTATGGATATTCTTAGCGATACCAAATCCCACTTTTTGTGGGTCTGCTTTAAATCCTTCTGGTACAGGCAGCGGTTTTGCCGATGTTGTATTTGTCAGCGGCGGGTGTATGAGATGGAATGTTATGCCTGTATTTTTATACTCGATATTCATACATTTTGCAAGTGACTCTAATGCCCCCTTGCTTGACGCATATGCACTGATATTTACAAATCCCATAACACCAACGCCAGATGATGTGAAAAAAACACGTCCATAAGATTGCTTTTTCATAGCTGGCAGTACAGCTCTTATCATATTTATTGCACCGTAATAATTTACATTAAAAACGCTCATGTAATCATTGTCAGTTGTATTTTCAAGGCTGGTAAACAGGCATTTACATGCATTATGTATCGCATAGTCAATGCCTCCAAAAGCGGAAACAGTATCGTCTACGCTTTGAATGATTGCTTGAGGATTGCTGACGTCACATTCAAACAACAAGAGGGTATCTTTATGTTTTTCTTTCAAAGCATTCAAATTATCTAATTTCAAATCAAACACCGCAACCATATGACCGTCTCTTAGAAATTGTGAAGTCATATGGAAGCCGATTCCCTCATTACCACCAGTTAAGATTATTCTTGACATTTCATACCTCGCTCAAAATAAAATATCTGCATTGTTAAATAATAGAAGAAAGTATATCTTAGTTTACCACCGCAGTAGAGTATATGTCGCATAACGCCCGGCGGCTTGGCGAAGTGGCGGATTGGGTGCTCCGCAGCCTGAGATACCACAAAGTGTCAGAGGGAGCAGAAGGCTTCCAGCTTCCACTCCGACCGCCATTTCGCTAAGCCGCTTGTTAAACGACGTTTACCCGGATGGTTGTATGGTTGCCATTAATCTTGTGTATTGAATCCTGTTTGATTTCTTCTCTGAGTTTTCTTAAATATGTTGAATATCTCACGTTCTGCGTTCCATAAGTCAAGTTTTCGGAATATTCGATCGGAAGCCATGTTTCGATCGGTGCTTCATTATGGGAGATTAGTGCTTCCAAATTGTCGAGAGCTTTAAATAGTTTTGCTTCAGGCGTTTCAAGGTTTGAAATCTCATCATATAATCCTGCAAATTCACTCGCCAAATCCGCAGGGAGGAGCTCTAATAATGCGGATACAGCGAGCTCTTCTTTCTCTTCATCCTGCTCTGTTTTTTGAAATGCTGGAATATCCCCTGTTACAGCCTCACCAAAATCATGAATTAGGCACATTTTAACGACTTTCTCAATGTTAACATTGGGGAACTCATCTGCCAACAGCAACGCCATTACCGCCGTCCGCCAACTATGTTCAGCGACACTCTCATGCCTACCAGTGGAAGTCCAACTATGGCGTGTATTACACTTTAGTTTTTCAATGATGCCCAGAAACTCTATCAGTTCCCTCTGTTGCATAAGTGCTTTTCCTTTCGATAGTATTACTATCTGCTATATGGGCTGAAGCTCTTCGATAATAGTCAATATAGTTTCCACCGCAGTAGGGTTAATGTCGTTTAACGCCCGGCAACTTGGCGAAGTGGCGGAACGGAGAGCCAAGACCCAAACCATCTCAGCAGTCGATGGGCGCGGCGGCATTCCGGCTTCCCCTCCTACCGACATTTCGCTAAGCCGCCTGTTATCTGCCGTTTACCCGGGCGGAGTCCGTCAATTTTCACATTATGCTTATACTTCAATATCTTCGCCAGCATCATCGTTGCAATGGCTTAACTCGTTTCGCACTTTTACCAACTGCTCAAACTCCCGAACCTGCCGGGTGTATTCAAGGGCTTTTTGCATATCGTTTTCCGTTATTTCCATCTCGTTCGGATAACGCGGCTGAGTGCCATACTGTGTCAATACCCCACATGCTTTAGTAATCTGCTGAAAACTGTCGTCATATTCTGCGCACATCAGGCAAAGGGTATCCAAATTGTGGATTTTTGGAGGCTCTGTAATCCCCTTGAAAATCAAGTACCCTTTTAGGTATTTCTCTACCGATTGCTGGCAGTGAAAGCAAATAATCTCAAGGGGTTTTGGGTGCATGGAAAGCAAGTACTCAGAGGTGGCAAAATCTATATCGGCAAATCTAAACCATTCGGCAACATATTCAAGTTCCATAAAGCATCGTACCTTTCTGCGCAATGACCTTCTCCATGGTCGGGCCTTTTTTTCTGCGATTGAAAACACTTGCGCGCCCAATCAATAAATCCAGTTCTTTTGCTCTTTTTCCCAATAACAAACCTCTTATATCACCATGCAGTTCATGTATATCCATGGTATCATCCGGGACAACCACATAAATATCAAGGTCACTGTCTTCGCGCGGTGTTCCGTATGCATGTGAACCAAACAGATAAATCGCCTCTGCCTGTACAGATTGTAATATGCATTCCTTTATTATTTCCAAATCATTTTGAACCGTCGTATCCATAACACCTCTCTCCTGCGCACCGATTATGTAATTTCATATCAGTTTATTGCAGTTTGCTTCCTCCCCACTCGACAACAGTAAATCCTGCTCTTTCAAATGGCGTTAAAACTTGCTCCTCTATTTCAATAGGGCTTTTCAGGGGTTTAAATACCATATAGACCCTTAAAACGCTATCCGGAGTTGGCTCAATAATCAACTCAGCGGTATTAGAAAAAGCCGCACCCTGGAATGTGATAAGATTGTACTTGTTGTTTTGCATCTGCGGAGCCCAATATACAATAAATTCATTGTACTCTACAGGGGTGAGCCCCATGAAACTGAGTTTGTCCTGTAAGAAATCAACGGTATCTTCGCCTCTTACGACAAACCCTCTGCTCATATCATAATCCACCTCGCTTCTGCCTTCCCAGAACAAATAGGAGTACTCCCTATTGTCAAAGTGGTTGACCAAAGTGCCATCGGGATAGGCCGTTACCTCCCATCCGTTATTATATTCCGGGTAAGCAAAATCCAACACGCCGTTATATCTCAATTCGACTAAGACTACAGTTGGTTCAGTGGGGTAGAGGTAAATCACAGGCTTGGCATCTTCTTGTTCCCTAAAGGGACATCCCGTAAGAACGAAGGTCATTGAAAGCACGAGTACGACAATGAGCATATTAACACATTTTTTCATTAAATTTATTCCCCTTTATGTTGAAAATATGAATGATCTGCCTTCCGATAATTATAGGCTTCTGTCAAAGAGTTGTCAACAAACTCGCACCGCAGTATGGTGGATGGCAGATAACAGTCGTCATGTACACGCAATATAACGGCGACATGCTGCACTTGCTCTGCTCCGGCTACTGGGGCGATAATGAGAACTCCAAAGGCAAGTCCAGACTATACCAAAGCGGCAGTAAGTACATAGACAGCGACGCGGACGGCAACATCAGCATAGCCCCCGGGCTGGCATTTAACCCAGAAACGCAACTCTGGCCCAGAATGATACCACCTATGCTGTTTCATTTTTGTGAATGTTGCTACGTGCGAAAGCTAAGTTACAGTTTGTCCGCTTTGCTCAGTTCGACTACGCCATCGAGTGTCATGCCCGTGGCTAAGGCGATTTGCTCAAAAGGAAGGTTCATCTTCAAAAGATTCCTCGCTACTTCCGCTTTGCCCTCCGCTTTACCCTCCGCTTTGCCCTCCGCTTTGCCCTCTGCTTTGCCCTCCGCTTTGCCCTCTGCTTTTCCCTCCGCTTTAGCTTTTAGCATGCCGCTGTTGTAGTCAATTTGAGCCATCTCGCGTAAATTATACTGCCTGAGGATTTCCTTGTCATTTGCCAAAAATGTCATTTTCTCGTTTGCCTTTTGAATAGCACCGTCCATTTTAATCAACTCCTCCAATACATCTTGCGAAACATTCTGGTCGAAAAAGGTCAACCATCTGTGCAGTGGTTCGTTTGCAATATCCTTGTGCGGTAGGGCGTTAAACTTCCTGACATCGATGAAATGTATCTCCAGTGCTTCCGTGAGCAGGTAATCCTTGTGGGTATCTTCCCAAAGATGAAAAGCTGTATGGAAGTCGTCAACCTTGATTATCTCGAAATTTACGATGTTAATCGCTATGACATCGGCTAAAAGGCTGTAGTCCTCGCTCCTGTTTAACCCGCTGGCGAACTCCTTGCTCCAGTAAAACAGGCTTCTTCTGTCCATGTTGCCGTAATCCCGTAACTGAACCTCCAAGTTAATCCGCTTCCCGTCAGATGATATGGCGCGAATGTCAAGTATGCTGGTCTTGTCGTCTAGGATTTCAGCTGTGAATGTCTTATGCTCCACAATCTCTATCTCGACCAGTTTCTTGCGCTTTGTCTTTGCCAATATCGAGTTGAGTAACGATAATAGCTGTTCTTCGTCCCCTTTTTCCCCAAAGGTTTTACCAAATATGAAATCGTTTAGCGGCTTTAATCTCCCCATGGCTGCATCAGCTCCTCCTTGCCAGTTTACCACACAATTACTGATATTTCCACTCTAACCTGTGCTGGGTTGTGAATTATTTTCTTTTATTTTCATATCACCCGGCGGCAAAGCTTTCGGACTTGTAAAAAGCAATCTTTGAAAGCGAGTATCTTCCGGTGGCCTTTGCTGCTGATGTGTTAGAAGACCCCTGTTAACAAAAATTTATACATGAACAGGAGAGCTACTGACATGAAAAATAGGGCAACCGCATGAAAGATTTCGACCTGTGCAATAGGGCAGCCGCTGGGAACACCCCCCTTCCCCCCTCCTGCGGGAGTGGGGCTTAGGACGGGAGACGAAGGATTTTTCCTTGTATATCTTTGCAAGTATGCATAAAACGCGTTCCTGCATTGTCATTTTATAAACAATACCCGGAACATCCCGCACAAATGCCCCCGTCCTTTCGTCCTCCGTCCAAAGCCCCACTCCCGCAGGAGGGGGGAAGGGGGGTGTCCTTGGAGGCAATTGAACAGCTCGGTTTTTTCATGCGGTTGCCCTGGATACACCGTCCGAGGCAATTGACATTCACCCGTACATGGAATATAATGCCACCAAGGCGGGCTGCGGGCCGCGAATGAGAATTTAGAAATAACGAGGCTTTATAGTATGGCGTTCACGCATTTGCACGTTCACAGCGAATACAGCCTGCTAGACGGGGCTTGCAGGCTCCGTGACCTTGTGCTGCAAGCGAAGAAGCTGGGACAGCAGAGCGTTGCCGTCACCGATCACGGCGTTATGTATGGCGCCGTTAGTTTTTACAAGGAAGCGGTTGCCGCAGGAATCAAGCCAATAATAGGCTG
>Ga0099364_10009880_pt1 | contig 13202 bp, 10 predicted proteins | sample TergutTh196P3_FD_73070 | JGI IMG/M metagenome (GOLD analysis project Ga0099364, IMG submission 73070) | Microcerotermes parvus P3 segment gut microbial communities from Pointe-Noire, Republic of the Congo - Th196 P3 | ecosystem: Host-associated > Arthropoda: Insects > Digestive system > Gut ...
CGAAAAGAAACGAAAAGTTGCCCATTTTTCCAGAGTTACCTAAATTGTGAAATAGACTCCGCCTGACACGGATTTTGTTTTGCCTATCTTGACAATTTTGCCACAAAAACATGTGGGGTACAACGAGGGCTAATGCCCCCCCGCTCGCTGCGCCCACTTTATTTTGACATCTCCCTTGCAGTCGCACTGAAAACCGGGGGGCTTGTTTTCGTCTTGAAGAAGTGTTACAATGGACCGCACGGTTTTCGTACCGGTGCTATTTCGCAAATACACTTTCCAAACAGAATACGCACTATGGGACTCACACTTGAAAAAGGACAAAAAATTTCGCTGGAAAAAGAAGGAGGCGGCGGACTCACACGAGTCGCAATGGGACTCGGCTGGGACGCCTCAAAACCAAAAGGAATTATGGGCTTCTTCTCCAAGCCGAAAGAGGTTGATCTAGATGCCACCTGCATTATGTTCGACGCCGCTAAAAATATGGTCGATGTTGTTTGGTTCCGGCAACTGGCAAGCAAGGACGGAAGCATACAACATTCCGGCGACGACCGGACTGGCGAAGGAGCAGGAAGCGGTGCCGACAATGAAACGATCAGCGTCGATCTTTCCCGTGTGCCAGCAAATGTTACGAGCCTCGTTTTCACGATCAACAGTTTTCTGGGACAGACGTTTAATGAAATCGACAACGCATTCTGCCGACTGGTCAATCAGTCGAACAATAAGGAAATTGCCCGATACACACTCAGCGGCGGAGGAAACGTTACCGCCCAAATCATGGCAAAAATCTATCGGCACAACAACGAATGGAAAATGCACGCCATCGGCGAACCCGCCAATGGGCAAACATTTCAGCATATCCTGCCGAACATTTTGCCGTACCTGTAAACGTTAGCAGAGCCGCAATCGTAAGATTGCGGCTCTGTGAACCTAACCTTTAACCCTAATTAACCCTTATGGCTATTTCACTAGAAAAAGGCGGCAACATTTCGTTGAGCAAAGAGTCGCCGGGCTTGAACAATATCACTGTCGGACTCGGCTGGGAGGCACGCGTTACCGATGGAGACGATTACGACTTGGACGCTTCAGCGTTTCTCCTCGGCGAGAACGGCAAAGTCCGAAGTTCGGCGGACTTCATCTTTTACAACCAGTTGAAGACCGTTGACGGCAGCGTTACGCACACCGGCGACAATCTTACCGGTGAAGGCGAAGGCGACGACGAAGAGATTCTCGTGACTCTCAATTCTGTTGCGCCGGATGTCCAAAAAATCGTGTTCGTTGTAACGATTCACGATTACGAAGCGAGGAAACAGAACTTCGGACAGGTTGGTTCGGCGTACATTCGGATTGTCAATTCGGACACTCACGTTGAGATTACTCGTTTCGACTTGTCGGAGGATGCGAGTACGAATACGGCGATGATCTTTGGCGAGTTGTATCGGCACAGCGGCGAATGGAAGTTTCGGGCGGTCGGCGAAGGTTCTGCCGGCGGACTCGGTGCCCTCGCAAGGAATTACGGAGTCAATGTGTAAACCAGTGTAAGGCTTCTGCCGTAAAAGGAACCTCTAATATACTGCCGACGGGTAGAAATGGGACGTTTTGCCTTGTGGAATCTTTGTGTCCCTTGTGCTCTTGGTTGTTAAAATAAAGGATCAACCACAAAGAACACAAGGATTCACAAAGAAGAATAACGTCCATTTTCACACCGTTGGCAGTATAATACAAAAAAACCTTTGCGTCCCTTGCGTACTTTGCGGTTAACTCCTTTTTTTACCGCAAAGTACGCCAAGAGTTACGCAAGTACGCAAAGTACGCAAAGTTTTTGATTCGTTGCGTTTTCGGCACAAATCAACATAAAATTTGATTTTTAGAGGTTCCCAGACGAAATAAGGCTTCGCCGAAAGGTTTCATGCTCCTTTCCGGCGAAAGATTAGGATCCCCAAGAATATGACTATCAAAAACTTAATCTGTTTCATCGCATTATTTTTTTTCGGTACGGCAACCGTCAACGCTGCCGATTGGACGCTCTACCGAGGCGATATCGGTGCAAGCGGACGAGTTGCCGAAGAAGTTAAACTTGCCGATAAACTCAAAATCGACTGGGAAAAAGAGTTGCCCAAAGGATATTTCGAAGCGTCCCCCATCGTCGTCGGCAATTCCATATTCATCGGAAGCAGCGACGAAGGAATGCAAGCGTTCAATTTACAAACAGGAAAACCAATATGGCAATGGAAAAAAACGGTAGGACACACAGACATCGCCGCCTCCGCCGCCTATTTTGAAGGACTCGTCTTCGTCGGCGATACCAGAGGTGTTTTGTACGCATTAGATGCGGAATCAGGAGTGTTAAAATGGTCTTTCAATACCAAAGGAACGATTGACAACAGTCCGAACATTGATGTTCAAACGAAACGTGTCATCATCGGTTCCCAGTCGGGCACTCTTTACGCTCTGGAAGCGGCGACCGGCAAGCCGGTTTGGGAATACGAAACGGAAGATCAAATTCGTTGCTTTCCTTCGATAGCCGGTCGGTACTGTTTCGTGGCGGGATGCGACAGTTATCTACACGTTGTCGATCTCGATACAGGAAAAGGAGTCCGCCGGATTCCTTTGGAGTCGCCGACGGGTTCGACGCCGTCGGTGTCGGACGATTTTGCTCTTGTCGGAACAGAGGGCAACGAATTCTTGGGGATTGACTGGAAAGAGGGCGAAGTGCTCTGGCGGTTTCCGATGAGTCAAGCGGTGCGTTCTCCGGCGGCTTATAAGGAAAGAACTGTCATCTTCGGCGGAATGGACAGAGCGGTCTATGCTTTGGATGCGGCAACGGGCAGGGAACGTTGGAAATACGTCACTAAGGGGCGCATCGAAGGCGGAGCGGTTATCGTAGGCAACAGGGTTTATGTTCCTTCGATGGATTCGTCGTTGTATGTTCTCGATTTCCAAAGCGGAAAACTGATTGAGTCGATTGAACTTACCGGCAAACTTTCCTCTTCGCCTGCCGTAGTGTCCAATAAAATTATCATCGCCACCGACGAAGGAGTGCTGACTTGCTTGCAGAGTGAAGGGGAAAAATAGACAACAGAAACGTACGGATTTGCTGTTAGCCGCCCCGCCTGCGGGGCGTGCGAGCAGGTTGATGTCGTCCCGTCTGCACGCCCCGCAGGCGGGACGGCTAGGGTGTGTAAAAAATTTGTGGGTATTTTTCAGCATTGCGCAAGCGAGCGGGCAAGTGAGAAATCGAGTGGGCAAGAGAGAAAGCGAGCGGGGGGCGTTAGCCCCAGGGCTGACGCATCAAAATTTTTCTTTGGCGATTTTTGCGAAGACTTCTGTTCGGAACTCCGACGACAGAGCCGCTCGAAACATCATCTGCGGAACACTCTGCTTGCCCTTCACACTACCCAATAACCCCCGCGCCAAACGACGCAACTTGCCCAAATTCTCCGCTCCATTCCAACAACAAGTACGATTACCATCCTCACCAAAACTCACATCCAACACCCAATGCAATCGATTCTCTATGCCCCAATGAGAACGAAAACAACCCAATTCGGCATCTTGTCCGTCCACCAACCCGGAACGCAGGTAGAGCCAGGATTTTTTGTATTATTAGAGGTTTCCTTATATGCGTCCTTACTCCTCAGCTCCTTCGGCGATGGTTTTTCGCAGAATGTCGTCCACCACGCCGTACTCCTTCGCTTCTTCGGCGTTGAGATAAAAATCTCTGTCAGTATCTTTAGCGATTTCCTCAACAGGTTTGCCGATGTGAAAAGAGAGGATTTCATTGAGCATCGCTCTATCTTTGATGATCTGTTGTGCTTGGATTTCGATATCCGATACTTGCCCCTGCACACCGCCCCAGGGTTGGTGCATCATAACTTTAGCATGCGGTAATGCGAACCGCTTCCCTTTGGAGCCGCCCGCCAACAAAATGGCACCGCCGCTCGCTGCCAAACCGACGCAGTAGGTCGCGACCGGACAACTCAACATTTGCATCGTATCGTAAATCGCCAGTGTTGCGGTTACGCTTCCGCCGGGAGAATTGATATAAAAATGAATATCCTTTCGCCTGTTTTCGCTCTGTAAATAGAGCAGTTTCATCACTAATTCGTTCGCGTTATCGCTTCGAATTTCTCCTTGCAAAAAAATGATGCGGTTTTCCAACAGCAGATCGCCGAGCGTCATGGAGCGCTGGCGTTGATAATCACGGTAATTGGGCATTGTCAAACAATAGTGAAACAATTGGTGTCGAATGGACACGTTCATTCTCCCCTATAATCGGCAGTTTTGCAAGGGACGTCACAAAAAGCACAACGGAGAGGGTCAGACCGTTGACAAGTTTCCGGTGTGTTAAACACGTACTTTGACGCACCTTTGTAAGTCGTTACTGGACAACAAGTTACGAATTATTTTGTTCATTTGCAGACAAATTCCTTGTGTCTTTTTAGTCTTGACGTTCTTTTTGTCAATCATTATTCTTCGTTGATTTTTCTTTTTCTTTCTTTTTAAGGAACATGAAGCCCACAAAGCCATTCACGGACGACCTCGATAAGAAAACGAAAATTCCCCAGTTTTCAAGGTAAAGCAAACTACGCTACTCCATCAGACAGACCTACGGTCAGCGGCGTAGTAGCACAAGGACAACCTGTCGGTACACCTAACGTAAATTTATTAAACTCAACACCGCCCTCGGTCGCAGGACATGAACTGGGACACTTGAAACACACTCCATATTTCACCAAGTCCACAGGTGCAACGGTTCCGACACAGGCACCCAGATAATATAATTCTTCCACCACGATGAAGTTAAGAACGCCCTTCTTGAACTAAAAAACAGGTCAAACTAAATCTAAAAAACCGATTCGATACCCGTCGCCGCAATAACGGCAACGGGATTTTCCGATAGAGCAGCCGGCAGAGTTCAAAGACTGTCGATTTCTTTTTCCGAAAGCCCAGTCACCTCTGCAATCAAAGCAGTAGGCTGACCTTTCTGCTTGAGATTGCGGGCAACGTCGGCTCTGCCTTTTGCTTCGCCTTCGGCTCTGCCTTCCTCGACCGCCGTTTTCATAACGGCATAATTGTCCCGATAAACTTTCAAGTCGGCTTCATACTGTTGCGATTCCTCGACGGATAGATTGCATCTCGCCGCTGTCGCAAATGCCCGCTCAAACACAGGCTCCTGTAAAATCGCCGGAATATCCGTAAACGATTCAAGATTACGCAAGAAGTAGAACCACTTGTCCCGCTGCGTCTTCAACTCCGATAACGGCGTGTTGAATAAAGGCATCTGGAAAAAGTATTGGTAATACTTGTCGTAAACTTCTTCGCCGTCTTGATCCTTTAAAGACACTTCGCGGAAGAACTTTTTGCGGTCATCTTCTTTGTCGTAGACAAAGTCAAGAATTGCCACGAAATAGACCGCGTTCAACTGGAAATCCCAGTCGCCCGACACCGCCTGCTCCTGAATCGCAAAGGTCGAATAAAACAACGCACGATCCTGGAAATAATGCTGCTTCGCCTTCTGCATTTCAACAATGAATCGTTCGCCGCTTTCTTTTGCGGTGCAGTGGACATCGAAAACCGCCTTGCGGTCATCCCTGATAGTCCCGTGCTTTTCAAGGCTGTGAAACTCAATGTCAGCAATTTGCCGGTCTTTCGGCAAAATCGAATTCAGGAAGTCGATGAGCAAATCTTTACTTGCCTCCTCTCCGAACAGTTTCTTGAATCCGAAGTCCGTATAGGGATTGATGTAGCGGGCAGTCATGGGCGTGTCTTCTTTATTTGCGACCATCTTACCCTGTTGTGCAGCCTTTGCAATAGACATAATTTCTCACCTTTTGGTTAGAAAGGGAACCTATTACCCTTCAATTAGGTATAACGCAAAAAGAACGAAAATTTAGCGGAGTCAATGTCCGCTAGTGTTGAGATATGAAACATACTCGTGTGGCAAAGGTGTCACAGGGGAATCTTGTATACATCGGATCACCGCCTCACAAATTCCCTGTCCTTCCGCTACACTTACGCCATTTTCCGCAAGCAAATTTATCACGGCATCCGCCACCTCTTTCCAATACTAGAGTCTATCTTGTCTATTCTCTAATGTCATTTCGCTCATTCTGATATTTTAACCTTCTCTCCTCTGGTGCAAATCAATTCACAGATTCGCCCCTCTTGGCTGTAATTTCGTTCAGTTTTGATATAATTTAGGGACTTGCCGATGAGGTTTTCGATGATGACTTCTTCGGATTGGTAGTTGGTTTTTCGTCCGTTGGCGAGAAATTCGCCGATGATTCGGTCATATTCTCGTCGACTCGCTTCGGAGTTATATTTTCCGAGGTAGTATGCTTTGCCTCCGATGCGAACGAAGGCTCGATTTGTTGCTTTGTGTCGGCAGTATTTCGGCAGTTGTTTTCGTTTGTAGGTCATGGTTCTCTTGAAAATAAGTGTCATTGACACTTTTTATCATGAGTTCAATTCGACCGCAAATGAAAATTGTTTGGCTTAAACCTTTGTATATTTGAGACTTATGACGAGTGCAATGTAAAGCATGTTGGCTAACGTAAGTCCGTTGCCAAGTTTTCTCCATGAGGTAGTACGCTAACCGACAGGCAACGCCGTTGCTAGGTGATTCCATTCCCCTCCTTTGGAGGGGCAGGGGCGGTTCTCCTTGGGAGAGGAGACATTTTGCGCAGCAAAATGGCGGAGAGGTTGCATTGATGTTGATATATTGATAAGAAACCACCCCGCCGCTGCGCAGCACCCCTCCAAAGGAGAGGAATTACAGGGCTGGCGGTAAAAATTATCAAATAACAAACAGAGCCAGGTGCGGCAGCACCGGAGCTGCCGCTCCAGACTCTGTGAACTTTTTTCCCGCCAGGGCTGTAAATAGGCAGATATTGCTAGTTAAGAACAAGTCTAATACACAAAAAGGGATTCCATGACACTGCTACGTTACTCTTTTATCATCGTTTTGTTTTCTGCGTTTTTCTTTTTTCAGGCAGAAGCCCAGGAAGACATTTATAGTAAAAAGTTCATCCATCTCGGCTGGGACATTCCGAACACCGCCTATCTGAAAGAACATCACGCCGAAATGCAACGCACGACACCCTTCGACGGTGTCATGCTGGCACTGGAAGCGACCGCTCCCGACGGCAAACGCTACTCGTCCCAAGAAATGATGGACACGCAACCCTGGGAGCCCGCTTGGTTCACCGCGGCAATCGAAGACCTAAAAGCCTGTCAGTGGACGACGTTTACGGACAACTTCCTCCGCGTCAACTTCACGCCCGGTCAGATCGACTGGCACGACGACAACGGCTGGACAATTTTTTGTAACAAGACCGCCCTCTGTGCAAAAATCGCAAAAGAGACTGGTCTCAAAGGCTTTGCCGTCGATTTCGAACCCTACGGTAGAGCAGTTTTCAAGTACGCCGCCGACTCGGGACACTCCTTCGACGAAATGAAACGGATCGTCCGCCAACGCGGAAAACAATGGTTGGAAGCGATTGCCGCCGAGTATCCCGACATGATTCTTTTCACGTTGTTTATCGCCGATGTCAATCTGTCGGCAGGATATGAACGCCGCCCAGACGCAGCGTTGCAGTTGCTCCACTACGGTTTGCTCCCCTCTTTTTTCAATGGAATGCTCGATGCCGCACCGCCGGAAATGCGGATCATCGACGGCAACGAAACGGGTTACTACAAGAACGGACTCGACGAGTTCACCCGGCTGGCACTGGCGATTCAATCTATTGGCGGTCCCGCGATTAGATTGGTCGCACCGGAGAATCGGCAAAAGTATATCAACCAAGTGCAGGTCGGTTTCGGATTCTATCTCGACATGTACACGAATCCTGAAGGAAATGTCTATTATCGCGGTCCGAAAGAAGGGGGTACCCGGCTTGATAGGCTTGAGGAAAATCTGTCAGCCGCTTGGGGCACAACGGACGAGTACGTTTGGATTTACGGCGAACAGCGGCGATGGTGGAAACCGGCAAATCCTGAAGCACAATGGGAACATTGGGACGAAGCGATGCCGGGGATGAGTCGGGCGATTCGGTTTATCAAAAATCCTCTCGAAGCCGCAAAGCAGGAAATCGAAGTGAGGCAGAAGGAGGAGCGACTGGTCAATCTTCTCCGAAATCCTGATTTTGCAGAATCGACGGCGGACTGGTCTTTTTGGCAGGACAAGCCGCTGGGGGCATGTTCTTGGGACGATGATACTGCTCGATTGAGTAAAGTCGAGTGGGGTTGCATTTTGCAAAGTGTTCAGCCTGTCAAGCCTGACGAATCTTATTATGTGGCGATTGACGGCAGACAAGAGGGGGCGGGACAGATTGACGTATCCATCGGCTGGGCGGATGCCGAAGGGAACTGGCTCTGGTCGTTGGCGACTCGGGTGCTTCCGCTTGAAGAGGAGCCGGACAGAATCGATGGTCGGGAACGTCCGAATGGTTGGTTGCGTGCCGAGGGAATTGTCAAGATTCCTGAAGGTGTCGCCGAAATGCGGGTCATGGCTGGAGTCAAAGGACAATCGACCGATGCCGACAGCGTTTGGTTCGACAATGCTGTACTGATTCGATTACGGTAAAAAATCGTAACCGTTCACGGAATTCTACCAAAGAATTGTTATTGTTAGAAATCGGATATTAGGCTTTCGCCGGAATGACGAAAATTGGTATGATAGTTTCCGGCAGAAGTTTGTATGAAACCCGGCGCAACCTTTTTCTTTGTGAGTTACTGTTCGTCATCGTGTTCAACCTTCTGAATCATCTTGAGGAATTGTCCTATATTGGAGAAACGTCGGGAGACGTCCGGTTCGATACATCCGTGGATTCCTTTGGCGATCATTTTATTGATGTTCGGTCGATAATCGGTAATCGGTTTCGGCTCTTCACTGTGAGTCATCGCCGCATTACCGGTGTCGCCGCGAGGCCAAGGAAGTTCACGCGTAAACAATTCATACATCGTTACGCCGAAGGAAAATATGTCCAGCCGAATGTCCGTCGGTCGGCGGCGGACAAGTTCCGGTGCCATATAATTTGCCGTGCCCGTCCGATTGCCCGGATCGGTAAATGGCGCCTTGTTCGGAAGGGTTAAGCCGAAGTCGGTCAACTTCAACACTGTTGCATCGCCGACGAACAGCAAATTACGCGGACAAATGTCCCGGTGAATAAAGCCTTTCTTGTGAACTTCCGCCACGGCTTCGGCAACCTGACGCATATAATAGGTTCTTGCTCCTGCCATTAAATCTTCGGGAACGAGCAGAATGTTATTTAAGCCGGTGCCTTCGAGATATTCCATAACAAGATATTGTTCGCCGCCGGTAGTGAGACCGTAGTCAAGCGTTTTGACTATGTAAGGATGATCGAACATCACTGAAATTTCCCCCTCGTCCGGTTTTTTTGTTCCTTTCCATCGTGCGTTGACTCGTTGCAGTTTGTCGGGGTCGATAATTTTTAGGGCGACGAGTTCGCCGGTTTGTCTGTCTCGTGCTTTGAATACTTGCGACATCGTACCGGAGATGGCTTCTTGGAGCAATTCGTATCGTTGCCGATAGTTCAATTTCGGTTTGCCGAACAGAGATTTCAGAAAAGACATACGGCGTTTTTTCGATATGATTAACCTTTGTACAAAATATACTGTAAAATCTGCAAAAGACAATGTTTTGTCAACGAACACAGCGGTGACACACCCGCCTTATGACCGCAGCTCAGTTTACCCTACATTACTGCATATCCTCCTGCATTTCCTCTATCCACCAGAGTTCCGGCGAAGGCGCGTGGTTAACAATCTTCGTAAACTCCGCTGCACTGAGCCGATGCCGAAGCGGCTGCTCACGTCCCTCGTCATCAAATTGACGCTCCCGAAGACTTTGAATCAACCCCTTGTTCGTTACCAAAAAAATCTGATCTGTTTCCAAGTTGTAAAGACAATGGTCGAACCGCCGAATATCATAAACAAAAACCGTTGCTCCCGTCCTCCGATCCAACGCAACCAGCCGCCCCCGCTGGTCAAGCACATAAATCCGTTTCTTAGAAGCGGCGACGAATCGCTTAATGCCCCTTGCAATCCAACGTTCTCTTCCTGTTCCCAAATCAAGGGCGTGCATAATGCCGGTCGACGTTGGTGTATAGACATCACCGCCGATGATGGCAATCTGTTCCTCGATTGCCCCCTGCGTTGGATATTGCCAATTGACCGCTCCTGTCCGGGCATCAATCGCAAAGACATTCGCCGCCCGACCGCCAGTAACGATGACATCAGGAGAAAGGAGTCTATCCCTGTCCTGTTCATTCGGCGGATAGGGTTGACTCCGCGCCGGTCGAGAAGACAAATCCTTGTTTCCGGGACGATCAATTCGGACTGCTTGCGTCCTGTCCATCGAAAATGTTCGTCCCGCCGAATCGACTCGATAGACCATCGACATCCCCTCTTCGGACATAAACGAAAGCCTTGCTGCGTAGAGGAATCCCTGTTCCGTAACCCAAGCAATGTATTCCCGATGTGTTAGCCTATCAATTTCGTGCGTCGGATATTCTTCCTCGTCCAAAACCCAAGTGTAAAACTGCGATAGAAGCAACGGTTTAGTCCGCACCATTCCGAAGGTGGCAACTCGGATAGGGATTCGGTGCCTGCTGTCCAATACGAAGTCTTCGTCTGCCGGTACGACGGGATCTGCCGCTCGGAGCAGGTCTTTGGCATCTTCAAATTTTTGGACGATTGCTTTCAAGTCGGGATCGGTAACAGTTTCGGATTGTCTAGCGGGTACCGGGTCGATGTCGACGTAGTCCGAAGCTTTCGGAGTAGGAACTTCTCTTAAAACGTACGCCAACATGGTTTCGTTTGCTAACGGGACGTAGAGATAATTTTCGCTCATTTCGCAGGGAGCAATGGCGGCTTCCGTCAGAGGAATCTGCATCAGTTGTTTGCCGGTTTTGCGATTGTAAAGGAATATTTCCAAATTGTTATGTACAGCAACGATACGACTGTTGACGGCGGGTTCCGTTAACTGGAAGTCCCGGCTGCCGACGGTGCGAGACCAGAGCCATTCACCGGTATCGGCATTGAAAACGTGCAGGAGTGAATCGCTGGTCGTAACGAAAAGTTGTCCCCCTTCGAGGAGAATGTCTTGGACTCTTGCGTTGACAGAGTGAATCCTGATTTGATGAAACCAATCACGTTTGAGACCGTAGGGTTCGAGTTCCGTTTGGGAAAGAAGCGGAACGGACTGTGCCGTCAAGAACGAAGGAAAGGTTAAAGTTATCCAAAGGATAATGCAAAGAGAGCGAAACATATTTGTCATGATTTTGTTCATGGACGTTGCATCGGAACATCTTACAATAGCAATAAAATGAAAATGCGTCAAGGGGAAAAAAGAACAAACAGAGCCCGGTGCGTGTGTAAAAATAAAGTGGGCGCACGAGCGGGGGGCGTTAGCCCCCAGGGCAGACGCACCAAATTACAAAAAAGCCTTATTTTTAAGTGTAAAGTCGCGCAAAAACTGCATTTTCTTGAAGGATTGGCGGTTGGGATAGTGTGCTTAGATGTTTCATGTTTTGTTGCCGTAGGTAAAATTGATGCAAAATGTGCCAAAAACTACACGCCATATATTCCCCATTATTCGCAAAACCCTTAAACAACCCAACCTCAACCAATTTGATGCGTCAGCCCTGGCGTTAGCCCCCCGTTGGGGTACGAAGCGTGTTGGTTCTCCATCGGGGGGCTAACGCCCCCCGCTCGCTTGCGCATGTGCCCGCCCCGCCGGAGTACCAGATAAATATCACAAACTAACGCTTTCCCCGCCGTTAGGTGTCGCCAACGCACGAAGAACTTCCAAGTTAATCGAATCCGTAATATAGCGTACACTACCATCGAACAGACCGACATTCATACCGCCGGGATGAAAACTGCCGACACGACCGCGACCATTGATGCCCTTCAACAACTCTTCCAAATCAACGTCGGCAGACGGATCCATCCAGTTAAAAGGCTCCCGAACCTCAACGATGGCAAGCGTGTTGCTCGTGCCGTCAGCGATTCTCGCCAATGTGTGTTCGCCCCGCCTTGAATCCCCCTTTGTATTAGGAACAAATCCCTCTCCGGCAATCGCAGAATAACAGCATCCTCCGCCCGGATTGTTCGCTCCGCCCGGATTGCTCGGACAAGTGTACTGCGGAACACGAAAATCGTGAAACTGCCGATTGTACGGACTGTCCCAAGGTTCATCAAGACGAATCCTTTCGTACAGTGCTGCTCGCTCCATGAAAGGCAACAACAGTACCCGCCAACTGTGCAACGGCTTGCCGTCAGCATCTACCGTATAAAGAGGCGGCAACGCATTATACACATCATGGTAATTATGGATTGCCAGCACGATTTGCTTGATATTATTCGTACACTGCATCCGCCGTGCCGCTTCTCTTGCCGCTTGAACTGCCGGTAAAAGAAGAGCCGCTCCCATCCCGACGACTGATGTTGCGACATGGGCATTTACAAGACTCGAACCAAAATCGGCTTTGATACGAAAGAGCAGTTTATCCTCTTCGACGTCGGGCAGCAGCGTCCGCAGAAAACCTTTGGCAAACTGCCAAGCCAGCGGCGGGATTTGGAAGTCTGCTTCCCGCATTTCCATGTTCGTCATAAATTGGGCGGAGTTGACACCGAATTCGATAAGGTTTTCTAACATCCCGTGTATCATTCGGGCATCGGAGGCGTTTCGCATTTTGACGGTCATCAACACATCGCTATTCTCCGGCGGTTCGGTGCCGATGAAGGGTGCCAGTGATCCGGCGGCACTTGCCCAGTCGATTCGCTGGGCGGCGAAGAGCAAAAGATTTCGCACTTCGAGCGGCACATCCGGCGGCAGCGGAGCGGTGCGGATCATTGTCCGTGCTTGTTCCGGGATGGCGACGGCAACTTTGATTTCCGCACCGGCAACGCTTTTTAGGGCATCAAATATCGGTGCATTTGCCGGTGCGGGCTTGATTGTCTTTGCCCAGTCGGCAACCTTTCCCCAATGTTCCACTGGCACAAGGAGGAAACCATCGACTTTAACGAAAGGGGCATTTTCCTTGACATTATCGGAAACCTCACCAAACGGGGCGGTTATTGTATCGATAAATGTTTCAAAGTCCTTGTCTGTCTTGTCTTTCCACGGAATCGCCCAAACAAAGGGTGCCATTCCGTGAGGGATAAGGTCTAAGTCC
>Ga0099364_10009881_pt1 | contig 13202 bp, 10 predicted proteins | sample TergutTh196P3_FD_73070 | JGI IMG/M metagenome (GOLD analysis project Ga0099364, IMG submission 73070) | Microcerotermes parvus P3 segment gut microbial communities from Pointe-Noire, Republic of the Congo - Th196 P3 | ecosystem: Host-associated > Arthropoda: Insects > Digestive system > Gut ...
CTTTGGAGGTGGTGACATCCGGGAAATTAGCGCGATTAATGCCCAGCGTGTTATTACTCAAGGCGTAGGCCGTTTTCCATTCGTCATCTACCCATGCCTGTATTTCAAAGTCACTCATCGGATAGGTATTATAGCTCGTAGTACCTCCATTCCACATTTGAAATCCGTTGATGGTATATTCGCCCTCTAAGTCTATTTCCATCCAATGGGTATCATTGGGAGCCGTTGTCGCTACCCATCTATCGCCCGCAATATTCCCATCGACTGCATTTTCGGCTCGTTGATTAGCGGCTGACCAGTCGTTTTGATGGTTGGCAACGACCGGTTTATTCAATGCTACGTTGACAACTGCGGAAAACGGAATCTCTGCATAATCCGTATAAAACGTATCAATAGCGGTTACTAAGGGCAGAAATTTAGTCTGATACCGGGGACGCACGCTAAAATCGACGTTCTCCAATACCGTTCTTGACAATCCTTCAACGGGATATTGCAGTGTGACGATTTCACCGTCTCTTGTATTATACTGTACCGTTATCCCCACTTCCTGGTCGCTGGTATTCGATCCCCAGGTAATCACCACATTATCACCTTCTGCCTCGGCATTCAAAACAATATGGTCGGTAATCGTTTCCCTGTATCGGGAGCCATAGACGTTGGTATTATTTTCAAAAGTAACGGACGTATTCCCCTTATCATCCTTAGTCACCCATTGGAACGTATAATTGCCTTCCGCAAGCGTTTTCTCGTTTCGCCCTATCTGAATGTCAAACGAATCCGTCGCTTCATGGGGTTGTATAGGGTAAACAAGCGAATCTCTGCCATACAACCATGAGACTGTTAAGGATTTAGCCCGTGGGTCGCCTAACCAGTAACGTAACACGACCCGTTCATCACCGGGAAACGCTCTGATAGAATCCACCTTACCGATGTAGATGATCTCTCCTTCTTTGAGGTAAATATCATGGCGGTCGTTCATTTTTTCACAACTCCAGATTAAAAGAGCGAAGCCGGTTAAAAAGATATATTTCAATATTTTCTTCATTGCTATAAAAATTACGGTTTTTTAAAAATTTCTATTATTCAGGGCTTCCCCAAAAGGTTAGTTCGGATACGAACAATCCCAATGTTCCCGACCAGCTTATCCATGACTGAAACCGGATATAGCGCACTTCGGGCGCTTCCAACGGAAACTCAAATTCGTCCCCCGCATTGGCATAAGCCCTGTCTTCGCCCGTAGCCGGTTCTTCAAAACTTAAACCTGACGGACGATACGAGGAGCAGTTCACCAATTCGATCCATTCCGAATTGTCGCTATCCGGATTATTGGCGATAACCGGGTCATTAGTGCCGAATAAAGTAAATTCTTTCGGCGCATGAAGTTGATAAATATAGTCATACCGCGTCCATAACCTGAATCTTGACAGTTTCGCCTTTGTCCCCAAATCGAATGCAAAGTAAGGCTGATATAAGTCCTGCATCATGATGTAGTAACAATTATTGTCAGGCGTAATATTCCCGTCCCACATAACCGACATATTGGAATTTCCATAACCATGAAGCTCGAATTTTGATGATCTGGGCAATGCCGCGAATTTAGACTTATCCAACTGTGTCTCATACCATGGCGTCAAGGATGTCCTTAGCGTATCGGTGTAATTATTATACGTATCCCGCACAAAAATCTCGAACTCGCTATTTACGGCTTCCTGTCCGCGAACCGCTTTATTGGCTTCTTCTTCCGACGAATAAAAGGATTCAATGAATCTGAAAACGCCCTCCTCGTCCTTTTTCATGATTTCTACTACAATATTCGATTTCAACGGGTTAAGCCAAACGATCTTGAATCCGCCAAAACCGGGAATGACATCGAGACTCTTTCGGATATCGTAGATAGGAGAATCTTCTGGCGAAATCTCCACATACACCGGCTCCGATTCATTGCGACTGCGATCGACGGAAATCAACGGTATGGTCATCGTTGTAGCCTTTCCGAATCCGCGAATGTCCAAAGTATTGGCAAATGACGACGTGCGTACTTCTTGAAAAGTGCCGTTAGGAAGCGTGAAATACGATTTTACGTACAACAAATCCGTTTCGTCGGGCAACTGATACTGTATTTTAGCGCCTCCGGGCAGATTGGTTACAGTAGGACTTAAAACCGGTTTGGGAGGCGTCTTATCTATGGGCATTTGTCCGATGGGGTCTTCCTTGCATGAAAAAAAGACCGAACCCATCAGGAAGACGACCAAAAGAAAACTGTATTTTTTTAATATATTTTCCATAAATTCAATTTTAAAAATGATTATCTATAAAATGATGATTTCACCAACCAGGATTCTGAAGCAGGTTTGAATTGGTACGTATCGAACTTTGACGAATAGGCCACAAGTATTCCTTAGATGTAAATTCCTGCGTTGCCAATGTTTGTACGTTGTAGTAATCCGCTGCCGTCGTACCATCCACGTTCCATTTCCGCTCATGTTGATTCATTTGGTCGATTGTTTTTTTCCATCGCCGCAAATCCCAGAAACGTTTGGATTCAAAAGCCAATTCGATCATCCTTTCCTGCTGGATAATATCCCGCATTCCTGTTTTGGTGAGCGGTTTCTGGGCGATGCGCGAATATTTTTGCCAGCTCTCTACGACGCCTTCCAATCCGGCGCGTTCTCTGATTAGATCAATGTATTGGTATACTTCGGCGTTAGGCGCCGGTAAACTTTCGTTCAGCGCTTCGGCATACAGCAAATACAAATCAGCTAATCGCATGATAGGATATGAAGTACGAATAAAAGTAGGCGTTGTGCCGCTAACGGTCGATTCGTAATGAACCGCTTTCTTCGACCAGTAACCGGTCATCGAATAACGCATCGAGGAGACTTTCCCTGCCGGTTCGCCGCGTTTCATCCGAACAACCCAGGGCTGCTCTTCCGGCGTTCCTTCACCTACATCCCTGAAACGTCCGTTCCCAAACCAATAACCGCCGTCGAAGGCGATGTTGGCATAAAAACGGGGTTCACGGTAAAAATGTAATTTTGCCGTTTCCTGTCCGGTCGGGATATAATAATAATGGTCTTCGGGGGCATAATCCGTTTGATACCATTCGCTGCGGGCATAATAATCCCTGTCTTCATCGATAGGCACGCCATGATTGGAATAGAACAACTCTGCCATGCGGAAGGTAGGGGCTAAAAACGAATCCCAACCCCCGTTCCAGGAAGAGGCTAAATAAGGCAGGGTGACTCTTTGCAGGTCATTCGCCGTATTTCGTGCGTTCCCCCATATAATCTCCCTGTTCCATTTATCCATAGGCGCATGACGCAAAGTCATCACTAACTTCGTCGTATCGCTTAGCCGTCCGTACTGTAAAGCGGTAAACTCATAGAGATCCATTCTGGCCTGGGCGCAAATATCAATAGCTTCTTTGCAGGCTTGCGCTGCAATGCGCCATTTTTCGGTTACCTCGTCATCGGAGAGGCGTCTGAAAAGATAGACATCCCGATTGTCTTTCATGTCCAATAAATCTTCATTATTGACAAACAAAGGACTTGCCGCCGTGACTAATACCATCGCTTTGATAGAAGCGGCAACAGGTTGGGTGACACGTCCCATTTCCTGGGTTTGGTTCTGGATCGTCAACGGCAGGTCTTCTATGGCTTCATCTAATAACTGAACGATGTAATCTACACACTCCTCGAACGGTTCCCGATAAATCCTCACATCATTCACTCCGCTAAAAACGGGTTGATTCACTTTCATCAAAGGAATAGGGCCATACATACGAAGCAGATAGAAATGATAGAAAGCCTTGATAAACTTCGCTTCCGCCGACCACATCATTTTTTCGCTGTACGACAAATCGGGACCCACTTCAAAGACATTGTCTATAAAATCGTTGCAATATCTTATGGCAGCGAATAATCCACGCCCCTGTCTGGCTCCGTCCCAATAATTCAGCATGGGGTTATCTACATTTTGTTCACCGCGCTTGAGATAGAAAGCGTCGAAATTGCCCCAGCTTGCATACCAGTATTGATCAATTTGAGGCCACCATTCGTCACCGCTCATAATCCCCGGATCGCTTGCCGGATGTCCGATAGCCGGCATGAAAGCATAACAGGTGAATAAAAACTTTTCAGCTCCCATTCTATCGCGAAAAGCGTACTCTATCGTTGCAACGTTGTCGGGCATGATATCCAAATAATTCTGGCAGGAGCATAGAATTATGGATAGTGTTAGTATTGTTAAACTGTTTTTCATACGTGATTGTTTTATGCGTTTAAAAAGAAACTTGAATACCTAAATTGAATACTTTTTGGATGGGATAACCCAATCCATTGCCGGCCATTTCCGGGTCCCACATTTTGAACAAGCTGAATGTCAGTAGATTCGTTCCGCTAAAATAGAAGCGGAAATTATTGATATAGACTTTTTTCAGCAATTTCTCCGGTACGGTATACCCTAATTCCACCGATTTGAGACGGAGAAAAGCGCCGTTACGCATAAACCATGTATTCCAATCGCTAAAATTATTATCTAACATTCTGTCAGAAAGACGCGGCCATATCGCGTATATATTCTTGTTATCCTCCGACCAGTAATCATCGGCATAATCTTTCAACAGTGCATTTTTTGAAGTTATGTTGCCGTTGCCGTCCGTATCCACAAATGGAACAGTGGATGGGGTAGTAAATGTATTGATCCAGAATGATTCCTGTGCCAATCCCTGAAAAAAGAACGACAAATCCCAATGTTTGTAACCGGCAGATAATCCGAACCCGTAGATGATTTGAGGTTCCAAGGGGAATCCGATAGGCACCCGGTCTAATGCGGTAATTTGTCCGTCGCCGTTGATGTCCTTGTATTTTAAATCCCCGCCTGCATATTCGCCAAAATTCTGTCTCGGCGAGTTGCTTACTTCGTAGTCATCCACGAACAACCGTTCGGCCACATACCCCCACCGCTGCGATACGGGTTGGCCCACTCTCGACAGCCAGGGCGTCAACGTATTGTCAACCTCTTCATATTCGGTATACTTTGTTTTGGCATACGTAAAGTTTGCGCGACCTGTGACCCAGAAATCCTTGTTGATCGTGTGCATGTAATCAATCGAAAAATCTAACCCTCTGCCGAAGGCTTTTCCTAAGTTGGCTTGTGGTATGGCGTTCTGCAAACCGGAAGTTGTAGGAATATCCGAGCGGGTAAGCAAGATGCCTTCGCGATGTTCCGTATAGTAATCCGCAATGAGTTCCAGTTTGTTGAACAAGCCAAGCTCTATGCCCAGATTCATCTTTTTTGAGGTCTCCCATGTGATCTTGTCATTGGCATATCGGGATATATCTACGCCGGTTCTCGTATATGAGAACTCCGACCCAAATGTGTAACCGCGACCGGCATTGTTCATATCTACATTCGACATGTAGAAAAACCGGGCTGAAGCGTCGCCGATAGCATCGTTACCTACCAATCCGTAAGTGGCTTTCAGTTTCAGCTTTGAAACGATTTTTTTGAGTTCGAAATTCCAGAAATCTTCATTTGAGACTATCCAACCTAACCCAGCCGAAGGGAAAAATCCGAAACGTTCGTTTTTGGCAAAGCGTTCTGAGCCGTTGTATCCAAAATTGACTTCCGTAAAATACCTGTCCAAAAAGGAATAGGTGAATCGACCGGACAGACCGATATTTCTTCGCGGCAACGAAAGTAATATATTCGTCGCATTTGATTCAAGATAGTTCCGGATCGTATTGACTAACATACCGCTTACGTTGTGTTTTCCAAACGAGCGGTCGTAATTAAGGGCAAGTTCTCCGTACACGGTTGTATTGATGCGTTTATCGCTTTCAGTATAGTCTAACCATTCCCTACCCCCTTCCGGATTTAAATTAACTAAGGCATATTCATCGGTATATTTATCATAATACCCTACCGTATAGTAAAACGGCGCCGTACTGCGTTGTACTTCCAAATAAGAATACCGGTTGGTATTAAATAATCCCCTGAATTTCAGCCCCGGCGTAACAAAATCCAAGTCTTGTTTAAGTTCGAATTGGGCAAGGAACAAAGATTTGTTATAGTCCATATAACCTCTTACCATGTCGGCGTAGGGATTGATGTATTGTCCCCTGTCAGAGTTGCCGAACAGCGGATGTTTCACATATTCGTGTATCATGTCGGGTTTGTAAACGGGAGCGAACAGGGTAGGATCAGCCCTCATAGCTTTTTGATAAAGGGTTGAACCGCCGTCAATGGGACCCCGGTAATCATCGAAAGTACCGTGCAGACGCACAATCGCTTCGGTTGTGGGGGTTAAATTGATATTGACGTTCGACCGTAAAAGATACCGCTTCAAGTCAATGTTATTGTTAAAATTATTCATCTTATCCACTTTCAATACGCCATTGTCCTGATTATAAGTGGCTGCAATGTAATAACGCGCAATCTTGCCGCCTCCATTGACATTGAAATTGACCCTGTAATTGAATACTTCGTTGTCGAAAAGCATCCCATACCAGTCATTGGCGGGATAAACATAAGGATTACGGTTCGGATTGGCGGTAGATTCAATCTTTTCCATCGTATAAGGGACGGAAGCCATTTGATTATTTCGCGTCAAAACAGCTTCGTTATTCATCCGCATATAGGTGACGGGATCAGCCAATTTGATATTCTGCGTAGGCATCGATAGAGACGATTCTACCCTGACGGTGATGCTTGCCTGTCCTTCCCGACCTTCGCGGGTAGTGACTAAAATGACGCCGTTAGCCCCGCGTGCTCCATATAAGGCAGAAGCGGCGGCGTCTTTCATGATTGAAAAGCTGGCAATATCGTCCGGCTGCAACCGTGCCAAGTCGGATGAGTTCATTTCTACGCCGTCGATCAATATCAACGGCGCGCTGGCATACGTTAAAGAAGTGACGCCGCGCACAAAGAAGCTGGCGTCGTCCTGACCGGGTTCGCCGCTACGCTGATAGGAAACCAATCCTGCAATACGACCGGCTAAAGCCGTTGTCAAGTTACTGCTGGGTACCCTCAGCTCTTTGGTATTAACGGTCGATATGGATGCAATGACGCTTTCCTTCTTTTGAATACCGAAAGCGACGACAACCACTTCGTCCAATGAGGCAGCCGTTTCCTCTAAGGTTACGGCAAAGATGCGCCGAGCGCCTACCGGTATCTCCTGCGTATTGAAACCGATATAACTGAATATCAATACCGCCGTATCGGAAGGTACGGCGAGGTTAAATTCGCCGTTGGCGTCTGTGTTTGTGCCTGTTGTAGGCATACCTCGAACTGTTACGGTCACACCCGACAACAGTTCGCCCTTGTCGTCGGAAACGGTTCCGGTGACACGAATACCTTGCTGTTGGGGCGCTTCGGCATGTTCCGACCCGACCGCTTCCGACAGCGATTCAGCGGCTGCTGCCATGCTGATGACAACCCAACAAACAATAAAAATAAGCGTAAAACGCTTGATGATACATTTAGAAATTTTGTTCAAATACATACAATTGTGGTGTTTTAATGATTAAAATTTAATTTTTTGATTTTTGAAATCTCAAAAGATTTCCCGATTAGATTTCTCTGCTTTTTTGTTCCATAGGCATAATTATTTAATTGATACATTGATATTTTCGTTCTCGACAGGCAATAGAAACGGCGCAACGCCTCCATCCGTTGTTTCTTGTGATAGCCAAAAAACAACCGATACGGTATAAAAATAGATAGATAATTTGTTTATGAATTGTGCTATTATATGTATTACGCGCGCGCGTTCTAAAATATAATATAGACTAGAGTCTCTCTCTCTCTCTCTCTCTCTCTCTCTCTCTCTCTCTCTCTCTAATAAAAATGCCGAATTAACCAACGCAAAGACGTTAATTAATCCTAAACAGGGCGAATATTTTGCTATCGATCCAACCATGGCATATTTTTTCGCAAAGATAGCCGATTTTTTTGATATGCAAATTTTTTTCCGGCTTTTTTTTCATATCTCAATAATAGGCCTTACCTTTGTGAACTGAAAAGAAGAATATTTTTATTAATCAAAAAATAATGAAAACAATTGATATTGAAACCAGTAACCGTATTCGGTACCTTAATTTTATCATCATGGGCTTTGCTCGTGGCGTTAAAATGCTAATTCCTGACGCCTATAAATATCTTCGCGATTTCGGCGGCTTGGATTTCCTTTTCCGTCATTGGGAAGTTGAGCATACGCAGCATGAAATGTACACATACAATACGCTTTTGAAAATCTGTCGCAGAAACGGAGGCTGGTTATGAAAGTTTATCATGGCAGTGATGTCCGTATTGAGACCGTTGATTTGTCACGCAGCAAGGATTTTCGTGATTTTGGCAGGGGCTTTTATGTAACCCCAAATCGCAATCATGCCAGCCGTTGGGCAATACGTATCGCCGAGGGCAATAATACCGAGCCGGTAGTAACTGAGTTTGAATTTCATAACGTTAATCTCGAACGACGTGGTTTGAAAGTAAAACGCTTTGATGGCGCTTCTGAAGAATGGGTCAAATTTGTTGTTTTGAACCGCTCCGAAGACAATTTACCGTTTGTACATGGCTATGATATCGTTGAAGGTCCCATTGCCAACGATTGGGTGACCTCTCAAATAAGGAACTACAAGAAAGGTAAAATCACCATTGATAATTTGCTTCAACGTCTTCTTTTCAGGGAAGAAACGTGTCAGATTTGTTTTTGCACGCCCGAGTCTTTGTTTACACTCGAACAGACCGGTTTTGACCATATTTACAATACCGAAGAAATAACAAACGCTGTCATCGAAGCCATTATTACCGAATATTTAATAGATGAGAAAACCGCTTTCGACAAGTTTTATTTTACCGACGTTTTTTCACTGCTTTCCAATGTGGATACCGGTTATTATCTAAAACCATGGCAGGAAATCTACGAAATGGTAAAAAAAGAACTGGAACAAAAAAATTACATGTAAACCGCTATGTCATTTTTTTCATTAGCTTTTCTTCAATATTTCGGAATATTCACGTACATTTGCCAAAAAAATGTAACGATGGAAACAATAGAGGCACACAGTCAAACGGACAACGAAAATTTCGATGCGGTATATGATGCCTGGATAGAAGATGTAGTCGATTGCATCCATGAGCCGGAGGCCATTTACCTGACTAAAAGCGATTTTGACAACCCTTTAAAGCGGTTCAGTTTTGCTGATTTCTTGCGAATCCCCGAAAGTAACCGCATCATGGAAATCATGAACGGGGTATTAAGCCTGTTTGCAGCGCCTGTAACCAATCATGCCTACGTGACGACTGTTTTGTCGCATCGTTTATTAGGATATATCGAAAAGAAAAAAGGGCCATGCCGCGTATTTCATAATCCTTTCTGCGTTCGTTTAGCGCCGGACGGCGCAACGGACAATGATAAAATCTATAATGTCGTTCAACCCGATATTTGCGTGATATGTGATTTATCAAAATTGGACAGAATAGGATGTTTTGGGCCTCCCGATTTAATTATCGAGGTGATTTCTCCGAAACATCGAAAACGCGATGTAGTTGAAAAATTCAACCTCTACGAAGCTTCCGGCGTAAGGGAATATTGGATTATTGACCCAAAAGCTAAAACGACCAAAGTCTTTTTATTGCAGCCTGACGGCAGGTATGATGCAGGAACGGTGTACAATCGAAACCAAAAAGCGCCCGTGCATATTTTGGAAGGATTGGAAATTGATCTGAACCAGTTATTTGAAGACTATTCTTGATTCATCTAAATAATTTCTACGGCAAACGGCAAAATTTTATCCTTTTTTTGCATATCTCAATAATAACCCATACCTTTGTGAACTGAAAGTATGAATTTTTCAAATGTTCAGTTCACGAAAATATGAGTTTGATTTACACTTTATACAATGACACCCGCACCGTTTTTCGGTTGAAAGACGTATCCATGCTGACGGGTGAGACAAGTTTCACATCGCTGAATATGAAACTGAATTATTATGTCCGTACCGGGCGACTTCAAAACCCGCGAAAAGGCTTGTACTGCAAAACCAATTACAACGCGCAAGAATTAGCGTGCCGTATATGTATGCCTGCCTATATTTCGTTAGAATATGTATTGCAGCGGGCAGGTATCGTATTTCAATATGATAGCCGTTTTACGGTAGTGTCCTATTTAAGTCGCGAAGTAGAAATTGATAACAACATCTTTGCCTTCCGTAAAGTCAAAAATGAATTGTTAATTTCTACACAAGGTATTATACAACAGGGTAATACGGTAACGATAGCCACGCCCGAACGCGCATTTTTGGATATGCTCTATCTCAATGGCGCCATGTATTTCGACAACCTCAATCCTTTGAATAGAGAACTAATCGATCAGATTTTGCCCATCTATCGTTCAGAAATAATGCTTCGACGCGTACAAAAAATCTTCAAATAACTGAACTTTGGATTTTTCGCAATGCACGTTCGGCGGCATTTGTAATGCCGCCGTCTCACACAATCGAATTTAAAATTCGAATAGGATGAAGAGCGGCAATGCAATTGCCGCTCAACTCAGCGACGCAAATATGCAGGTTGAGTATGCGGACGGGACGTCCTCACACCCAGTTTTTTATGCTGAATTGCTGAAAAAAGAGAGAACCCTATCGCTATGTCATTTTTTTTTTATACTTTTGCGGGTCTGTTTTAACGTAAATGTAGAGCGATGAATATATCTTATAATTGGTTGAAAGAATATCTTTCTTTCGACATGAAGGCGGAGGAGGTAGCTGCAGCGCTTACTTCGACCGGGTTGGAAACCGGAACGGTAGAAGAAATACAAGCCGTAAAGGGCGGTCTTGAAGGACTTGTCATTGGCGAAGTGCTGACGTGTGCCCCTCATCCCGATTCCGACCATCTATCCCTGACAACGGTACATATCGGTCAGGAAGAGCCGTTGCGTATCGTATGCGGCGCGCCGAATGTGGCGGCTGGGCAGAAAGTAGTGGTGGCGCCCGTAGGAACCGTCTTATACGCCGGCGATAAGGAATTTAAAATCAAAAAAAGCAAGATTCGCGGCGCGGAATCGTTCGGTATGATTTGCGCCGAAGATGAAATAGGCTTAGGCACAGACCATTCGGGCATCATTGTGCTACCGGATGAAGCCGTTCCGGGCGCCTTAGTCAAAGATTTTTATCACATAGAAAACGACTTCGTATTGGAAGTCGATATCACGCCGAACCGGATCGACGGCGCATCACACTTTGGCGTAGCGCGCGATCTGGCTGCCTGGCTAAAACAGGCAGGGAAACCGTTTGAATTAAAAAAACCGAGCGTCGATGCGTTCAATGTGGATGATCCAAAGGTTCCCATCTCGGTAGAAATAAAAAATACGGAAGCCTGCCTCCGTTATTCGGGCGTGACGATACAGGGGGTGACGGTGAAGGAAAGCCCGGAATGGTTAAAAAAACGGCTCACCAACGTCGGGTTGCGCCCTATAAATAATGTAGTAGATGCGACAAACTATGTTTTGCTCGGATTAGGACAGCCGCTACATGCTTTCGACGTCGCCAAAATCAAAGGGAACAGGATTATTGTAGACACCCAGCCGGAAGGAACAAAATTCGTGACCCTCGACGGCGTTGAACGGACGCTGACAGCCCGCGACCTGGCGATATGCAACAGCGAAGAGCCGATGTGTATCGGCGGCGTCTTCGGAGGACTTGGCTCGGGCGTTACAGAGCACACAAAAGATGTCTTTTTAGAATCTGCCTGTTTTAATCCAACCTGGATTCGTCAAACTGCTAAGCGTTTCGGCTTGAATACCGATGCTTCATTCCATTTTGAACGCGGCCTCGACCCGAATCAGACGGTCTATATCCTCAAATATGCAGCGATGTTGATTCAGGAGGTCGCCGGTGGAATAATTGCCGGTGATATTCAGGATGTGTATCCGGTGAAAATGGAGCCGTTCAGCGTAGATGTGACCTATCAAAAGATAAAATCCCTGACAGGCAAAGAAATACCTGCCGAAACGATCAAAAGCATCCTTTCGTCGTTAGATATTGAAGTTGCTTCAGAAACGGCGGAAGGCCTGTCATTACGCGTTCCGGTCTACCGTTACGACGTGCGTCGCGATGTAGACGTCATCGAAGAGATACTCCGTATTTACGGCTATAACAACGTAGATTTCAGCGAGCATATCCATGCGACGCTAAGCTACCAAACGCCTGACGATATCCGTTATAAATTTGAAAATCAGGTATCCGAACAGCTTTGCGGCGCCGGATTCCACGAGATAGTCAATAATTCCCTGACCCGTTCAGCGTTCTATGAACCGTTGTCCACCTATCCGGAAGCGCGTTGTGTATCGCTCAAAAACCCGTTGAGCGCCGACCTGAACGTGATGCGTCAAACGCTCCTTTTCGGAGGGCTGCAAAGTGTAGCCTTCAATATCAACCACAAAAACAGGAACAATCATTTCTTTGAATTTGGCAACTGCTATGTCCGAGACATCGAACATAAAAAGGAAGACAAACCACTTTCGGAATATAGTGAAGACTGCCGTCTCGGCTTATGGACGACGGGGCAACGCGTTGAAAACAACTGGAATCATGCCGACGAGCGCGCTACCGTTTTTGAACTCAAGGCGCATATCGAAAATATTTTCAAACGATTAAATATCCCAATCGACAAACTCGGCTGGGGAGCATTTTCCAATGACATCTTCAGCGCCGGATTGACGATCACAGCGCCTTCCGGACGCCTTCTGGGATCGTTCGGCATCGTAGAACGCCGGATTCTGAAAATGATGGATATCGAACAGGAAGTCTGTTTTGTCGAACTATCGTGGGATATGCTGATGAAAGAAGCAGGAAAGATGCGGATAACGTACAGGGATATACCCAGATTCCCCATAGTAAAAAGAGACCTGGCATTGCTCATCGACAAAGCGACGACCTTTGCCGATATCAGAAAGATCGCGTTCGAGAGCGAACGTAAAGTGTTGAAAGAGATGGTTTTATTTGACGTCTACGAAGGCAAGAATCTGCCAGCGGATAAAAAATCATACGCCATCAGTTTTTATCTTCAAGATGACGAAAAAACGCTTAATGATGCGCAAATTGACGCTATCATGGCGAAAATTCAAAAGGGGCTTGAAGGGGGCGTTGGGGCAAGACTTAGATAATGATTAATGATTAATGATTAATGATTAATGGGGA
>Ga0099364_10009882_pt1 | contig 13200 bp, 9 predicted proteins | sample TergutTh196P3_FD_73070 | JGI IMG/M metagenome (GOLD analysis project Ga0099364, IMG submission 73070) | Microcerotermes parvus P3 segment gut microbial communities from Pointe-Noire, Republic of the Congo - Th196 P3 | ecosystem: Host-associated > Arthropoda: Insects > Digestive system > Gut ...
CGATTATCGAATAAATCTCATATTTCGCGCCCACGTCTATACCCCTTGTAGGCTCATCCATGATTAAGACGTCGGGGTTATTGGCCAGCCACCTGCTTACAATAACTTTCTGCTGATTGCCGCCGGAAAGATTTTGTATCAGCGTTTTCCCGCTGGGAGTTTTAATGCTTAATTTCGCTATGTTTTCCCTAACCAAAGCGTCAATTTTTTTAAAATCAAGCGATATGAAAAACTTCAGATAGTTGCGCAAAGACGCGATAGCCACGTTGTCAATAACCGACAGCACGCCGAAAGTGCCGCTGTGGCGTCTGTCTTCCGTCAAAAGCGCGATTTTATGTATAATAGCGTCCTTTGGGCGTTTTACTTTTATTTGTTTTCCTCTATAACTTATGGTTCCTTGCGTAATGTGCCTCAGACCGAAAATGCCCTCCATCAATTCCGTCCGCTGCGCGCCCACAAGTCCGCTTACGCCCAAAATTTCGCCTTTTTTCAAGTTAAAATTGATATCCCTGAAAGATTTCGGATGTATTGAAGTATAGCCGTTAACTTCAAAGACAATTTCCTCCGGCGTATTTTCCTTATGAGGGTATAAATTCGTCATCTGACGCCCGACCATGTTTGTGATAATTATTTCGGTCGTCAGTTCGGAAGCGTCCCAGGTGCCTATATAAGCTCCGTCGCGGAGTATGGAAACTTCATCCGAAATTCTCAAAATCTCGTCCATTTTGTGGGATATATATACGACGGCGACTCCGTCGCTTTTCAACGCTTCAATTATTGAAAAAAGTTTTTCCACTTCCGCATGAGTAAGGGATGAGGTGGGTTCGTCCATAATAACTACTTTGGCGTTTACGGATATCGCTTTGGCAATCTCCACAAGCTGCATCTGGGAAATTGAAAGCGCGGAGAGTTTTGTCCGGGGATCGAAATCAAGATCCACTCTTTTTAAAGCTTCCGCAGTTTCTCTGTACATTTTAGCGTGATCCACCACTTTAAATCCCAAAAAGGACTTAAAGCCGAAAAAAGTCTTTAACGGAAACCTCCCGCAAAAAATATTTTCCGCGATGGAACGCTCTCTGATGGGCTGCAATTCCTGATGCACCATTGCGATTCCCTTGTGGAGCGCGTCAAAGGGGTTTAAGATTTTTATCTTTTCTGCGTTATATATAACTTCGCCCGCGTCCATGTGATATACGCCGAACAGGCATTTCATAAGGGTGGATTTTCCCGCGCCGTTCTCGCCCATTAAAGCATGTACCTTACCCGGCTTGAGTTTCAGGGAAACGTCGTCAAGCGCTTTAACGCCGGGGAAGGATTTCATGATATTTTTCATTTCTATAACGTATTCGGACATGTTCGCCTCTTAAATATTAATAATAGTAATAGTACCGAGATTGCATACGCTGGTATGCAATCTCGGTTAATTTGACGAATGTAAGGGTTAGAGCGTGACTTTCTGGTAGTCCACCCAAATATACGTATCGACGGCTTCGCCGTTGACGTATCTGATAGCCGCGTCAACCGCCGCGCGAGCCTGGCCGATGTGGTCGTTGAGAACCGTGCCCGTCATTTCGCCGTTCCTGACCATTTCAACCACTTCATCGAGAGCGTCCACGCCGAGAAGATAAATGTCTTCGTTCACTTTTCTGCCGGCTTCGACAATCGCCTGATACGCGCCAAGAGCCATGCCGTCGTTGTTGCAGAAGATTACGTCGATTTTGTCGCCAAACTGAGCCAATGCGGTGGCCGCAAGCTCGCGTCCTCTTGACTGCTCCCAGTCGCCGCGCTGCTGGAACAGATTTTCGACTTCAACTCCGGCGTCGGTAAGAGCTTTGATCGAGAACTCGGTGCGGAACTGAGCGTCGACGTTCTCCGGGTCTCCCATGATCATGACGTATCTGACAACTCCGTCGCCGTCGGCGTCGCCCTTATCGGGAAGTTCCACCACGATCTCGCCCTGGAATGTGCCCGACCTGCGCGCGTCGGAACCGACGTAGCAAATTTTGTCCCACGTCTTCATGTCCTCTTCGCTTGGCTCGCGGTTGATGTAAACAACCGGGATGTCCGCCGTTTGCGCTTTCATCGTAATTGCGTCGGCTGAGGATGACTGAACGAGGTTGATGATCATGACGTCCATGCCCTGAGCGATGAAGTTGTCAACCTGGTTTGTCTGCTCGGCCATGTCGCCCCTGCCGTCCATGATGGTTACGTTGTACCTGAGCGCGTCTGTTTCAAGGGACTTGAAATAATTTTCAATCTCCCCGCGGTAAAGGGTCATGAAGTTATCGTCAAATCTGTAGATCGAAACTCCCACATTGACCGTCTGGGCCGCGCTTGCCGAAAGCGGCATTAAAACCATTAAACCCAACACCAGTAACACAAAAATTTTCTTCACTGATAAAAACCTCCTCAAGTATATTTATTTTTTTGCTATTGTTATAGCCACAAGTAAGTGTAACACTTTTTCTTCACAATGAGAGTTGAAAATTTTCCGCAGGCACATTAAAAAAACAACGACTTCTCTGTTGATTTTTACTTAATCCTTCTTGCTTGTAATTTTTTTACGAAAGTAAACAGCCGCCATGAAAAGCCTGAAAAAAATTATACATTATTTTGAGGGCTCGTCAACAGTTACGAGTTCTCGAAAATTTTACCCGCATGATTGAAAACGCGGCCGTCAAGGGGATCGTCAGAAGCAGTCCCGACGTTCCCGCAAGGCTTTGAACGAGTTCCTGCCCCACGTAGGGATCGTTCATCAGCGCCCAGAAGTTCGCGCCCGCGTTGCTGATAAGCATCGCCATGGGCAAAGACGTTCCGATATAAGCCAAAATCAGCGTGTTGATCATGCTGCCCAACACTTCCGTTCCCACTCGAATGCCCGAGATCCAGAGCCGTAACAGGTCGATTTCGGGATCGTATTCGACGAGTTCAGACATGGCGGCCGATATGGAAATACCAACGTCCAGCACAGCGCCTATGGAACTTATCATGATTGAGGCAAGCATTATTCCCTTAATATCGACGCCCGCTATCGTCGTCGCAAGAAGCGGCGCGCCGTCGCCCGCCAGTCCGGTCAACTGCCAAAGCTCCGCCGTGAGAAAGCCGAAAAACCAGGCTCCCGCCGCCCCGCCCAATGTTCCGAGCAAGGCTGTTTTTCGCTGCTCTTTTCGACGGACGACGCAAAAAACAGTGACAACAGATATGAAAATCACGGCTATAAACGCCAGAGGCACGGGAGGCAAACCCATGACGGCGAGAGGAACAAAAAACCACAAAAGACAGACAATTGAAAGCCCCAAACCAACCAATGCCATAAATCCGGCGCGTCCCGCGAAAGCGACCAGACACGCGCAGGCGAATGACGCCGCGCCGATCACGGAGGGGATACGGAAAACGTCGACGATCGAGTATTGCGCTTCGCCGTTCTCAAAGAAGTCGGCGATCAAAACGTACCTTCCTCCCCTTCTCAGATCGAGTCTGTGCGCTTGCATTTGAGTCACCACGAGCGGAAAATTTTGTCCTGTTTGATTCCCGGTCAAAACTCTTATAATAAGTTCCGTCTCCGTCGTCTGAAAAAACGCGTCCTCCTGTTGATTTTCCAACGGCACAAGCCTTTCGCTTCCAATGTCCAGTATCTTGACGACAAGAGACTCATCCGCGTCCCACGCTTTGATCGCCAAAAAATCCGCCGCGAAATAAGCGGCAACCGTCAGCGTTATAGCCAGAGCGAAACGGAACAGGTATTTTTTAATATTTTTTAAACGCGGCGCGTTTGCCATAGTTATTCAATCATACAATAGAGACATGTTTTCCGAAAGGCTGAACTGTAAAAACTCAAGCCGCCGGTTTTTGGGTTTTTATATCGAGATAATCTTTTTTTAAAAAAATTTCTAAAAATGAAAAGGCTGTTTTTATGAGGCCGAAGATTTTTCGGCTGTTCCTTCGCTTGCCACGATGTGAAGAATGTATTAAAATTCCAATCACGCAAAAACAAAAAAATATTTTCTTAGGAGGAAAGTTCATGAAAAAGAACCTCGCGCTGGTTATTGCTCTAATGCTCGCATTCTCGCTGTTTGCCGCTCCCTCGGCCGCGGACGTAGGCGGTGGCACTTTGAGGGTATGGTGCTGGGATCCGGCCTTCAACCTCTATGCCATGGAAGAAGCCGCCAATGTCTATAAGGAAATCAACCCGGAGTTTGAACTCATCATCGAGGAAGTGGGCTGGGATGACATCCAGACCAGACTGATTACCATCGCCAACTCAGGCACATACGATGATTTGCCCGACATCTTCCTGTGCCAGAACAACGCCTTTCAGAAGAACATGCAGAGCTATCCCGAGCTGTTCTACGATCTGACCGGCTCCTCGATTGCTTTTGACGAGTTCCCCGAAGGCGTCCTGGCTTTCACAATCATGGACGGCAGGAACTACGGAGTGCCGTTCGACAACGGCACGGCAATCAACAACGTGCGCACGGACGTGATAGCCGAAGCGGGCTACACCATTGAAGACTTTACCGACATCACCTGGACTCAATTCCTCGCGCGGGCAAAGCACGTGCTTACCCATACCGGCAAACCCATGCTTTCCGGAGTCGCGGGTGAAAACGACTATATCATGGTGACCCTGCAGAGCGCGGGTGCCAGCCTGTTTGACGACGAAGGCAATCCTTACATCGCCGACAACGCCGAACTGAAGGCCGCAATCGAAGTGTACGGCGACCTGGTGCAGTCGGGCGTCTTCGTGGAGTACAACAGCTGGGACGAGTTCATCGGTTCGTTTACCAGCGGCAACGTTGCCGGCGTCCTCAGCGGCTGCTGGATTCTGGGCTCCGTCCAGACCGCGCAGGATCAGTCCGGCCTGTGGGATATCACTAACCTGCCCAAACTCCGCAACGTGGAAGGCGCCACCAACTACTCGGCGTGGGGCGGTTCCAGTTGGGGGGTCTCCAGCAGCAGCAAAAATCCCGAACTCGCCATAGATTTCCTGTCAAAAACCTTCGCGGGCAGCGTGGATTTCTATGCCACCATCCTGGGCTCGGCCGGCGCGATCGCCAACTGGATGCCGGCAGCCGGCGGCGATATGTACCAGCAGCCGCAGCCCTTCTTCAACGACGAGCCCATCTACGCGAGGATCATTGAATACGCCGCCAGGGTGCCCGGCAGCAACACCGGCGTGTTCTACTACGAAGCTCGCGACGCAGTGGGCGCGGCCATCCAGCAGATACTCGCCGGAGCCGATATGGACGCCGCCCTGCGTGAAGCCGAAGATGCCGTGAACTTCGCCATGGGCCGTTAGGCCGTTGCCTGTTCAATGAATTAACGACACACACGGGCCGCCCTTACATTAAGGCGGCCCCTTGTTGTTTCGCCGGATTTTAAAAAATACATTGCATGGGGGGTTGTCTCTGTGTTAGGTAAGATACCGGGCGCGCAGTTAAGCATGGAGCGGAAAAGAAGCCTGACGGGCTGGGGTTTCCTGTTGCCCGCCGCCCTGCTTATCGTACTGATGAATTTCTACCCCATGGCGCGCGCGCTTATAATGTCGACGCAAACGGGCTCAGGCGCAAGGCTCCGCTTCGCCGACCCGCTTTACTTCAACTACGCGCGCATGTTCAGGGACAGGTTGTTTGTGGGGGCAATGACAAACACATTTTTGTACCTCGTCATCCAGGTTCCAATCATGCTGATATTAGCGCTGATATTGGCTTCCATGCTCAACAACCGCAAGCTGCGTTTCAAGGGAATATTCCGCACCGCTATTTTCCTGCCTTGCGCGACATCGCTCGTTTCGTACTCAATGATCTTCCGCACGCTGTTCGCGCGGGACGGCCTTGTGAACACCGCCCTGGTGGGAATCGGTCTTTTGGATGCCCCTTATAACTGGCTTGCCAACACGAACACCGCCCGCATGGTCATCATCCTCGCGCTTATCTGGCGATGGACGGGTTACAACATGGTGTTCTACCTTGCCGCGCTGCAAAACATCGACTACTCGATATACGAAGCCGCCCGCATAGACGGCGCGAGCCCGGCGCAGCAGTTCCGGCGCATAACCGTGCCGCTTCTGCGGCCGATGATACTTCTAACAGCCATCATGTCCACCAACGGCACCTTGCAGTTGTTCGACGAAAGCTGGAACATCACCTTCGGCGGTCCGGCCAACACAACAATCACCATGTCGCATTACCTGTATAACGTAAGCTTCCGCGGCGTTTCGAACTTCGGTTACGCCTCGGCGCTTTCGGCGGTTATCCTGCTGATGGTGGCCGTGCTTGCGCTGGTGGAGATGCAGGTGGGTGATAAACGATGAAAGCAAAATTCGCGACGGGGTTCCAATATGCATTTCTCACTCTGGCGTCGGTGATATCAGTGTTCCCCTTGTACTGGATGGCCGTATCGGCCACCAATGACAGCGTGGATGTTCTGCGCGGAGCGATGCTGCCCGGAATCCACCTGCTGAACAATCTAAACAAACTGCTGGCTAACAACGACGTAATGACGGCTATGCGCAACTCGTTCATAAACGCCGCGGTTCTCACGGCGCTCGCGCTGGCGGTGTGTTCGATAGCCGGTTACGGCTTCGAAATATACCACGACAAACGCAAGGATTTTGTGATGAAAGTTCTGCTTTTGGCCATGATGATCCCCTTCGTGGCAATTATGATACCGCTGTATCAGATATTTTCCAGAGCGCGCCTGCTTTCCAGCCTCACCGCGATAATACTGCCCACCATAGCCACTCCGTTCCTGATCATGATGTTTCGGCAGAGCGCGCGAAGTTTCCCGCGCGACATCATCGACGCCGCGCGTATCGACGGTCTCGGCGAATTGCAGATATTCCTCCGCATGTTCATACCCACCATGCGCTCCACCTACGCCGCCGCTATGATCATTGTCTTTATGGGCGCGTGGAACAACTTCATGTGGCCAAGGGTCATCATACTGGACGCGAAAAAGATAACAATGCCCTTACTGGTGTCAAACCTCACCAGCGGCTATGTCACGGACTACGGAGGATTGATGCTGGCGGTGCTGCTTAGCACGCTGCCCACGATCATCATCTTCTTTTTCCTGCAGCGCCATTTTGCCGAGGGCATTTCCGGTTCGGTGAAACAATAGAAATATGGAAAGAAAAAATTGAAAGGCGGAATACAGCATGTCGTTTGATTATAAAAAACTCCCGGACCCGCGTTTTTTTAAGGAAAACGCGCTGCCGGCGCGTTCGGATCATCGCTTTTTCAGAAACCGGGACGAACTCGCCGCCGGTGAAAGCGGATTTGAATACTGCCTGAACGGATTATGGAAATTTCACCACGCAAAAAATTATGAAAGCGCCGTCCCCGGATTCGAGGCGGCGGATTACAACTGCCGCGTTTGGGACGACATTCGTGTGCCTGCCCATATCCAAATGGAGGGATGGGGCGCGCCCCACTACGCTAACGTACAGTACCCCTGGGACGGGCACGAAGCCCTGAACCCGGGACAGATGCCGGCCGAGTTCAACCCGGTGGCAAGTTATGTCAAATACTTCACTCTTCCGGAAAATATGCAGGCGGCGGGAAATCTTTATATTTCGTTCAAAGGCGTAGAAGCAGCCGTCGCCCTATGGCTTAACGGCCATTACGCAGGTTACGCCACCGACGCCTTCACACCGGCGGATTTCGATCTTTCACCGTACGTCGTACCGGGCGAAAACAAACTTGCCGCGCAGGTGTTCAAGTTCACCGGCGCCAGTTGGATAGACGACCAGGATTTTTATCGTTTTTCGGGTATATTCCGCGACGTTGTGCTGTACACCGTACCAGCCGTACATATAGAGGACGTCCATATACAAACTCTGCTTAACGACACGCTTGACGAAGCCGTGCTGCGCGTCGCGCTGCGCGCCGCCGGGGAGGGGAGCGCGCGTATCAGCCTGTCGCTGGAGGGACAGCCCGTGGCCGATGCACAGGGCCCGTTGTGCGGCGACGCGGCGTTCGAAATGACGGTCAAGGCCCCCCTGCTTTGGAGCGCGGAACGGCCGACGCTGTACGATTTGTACATAGAAGCGCAAGACAAAAAAGGGGAAGTGACGGAGGTCATAGCCCAACGCGTCGGCTTCCGCCGCTTTGAGCTGAAAGACGGCCTCATGCGTATAAACGGCAAACGCATCGAGTTTAAGGGCGTTAACCGCCATGAGTTCGGCTGCGTCACCGGCCGCGTGATGAGCCGAGCCGATACGGAACGCGACCTCATTATCATGAAGCGCAACAATATCAACGCCGTGCGCACCAGCCACTATCCCAACAACAGCTTTTTTTATGATTTGTGCGACGAATACGGCCTGTATGTTATCGACGAAGTAAACTTGGAATCGCATGGCATGTGGGACACAGTGAAGCTCTCAGGCAATTTGAACGACGCCGTGCCGGGCGACCGCCCCGAATGGCTCGACAACACACTCTATCGCGCGGATAACATGTTCCGGCGCGACAAAAACCACGCCTGTATCCTGATATGGTCCCTGGGTAATGAGTCGTTCGGCGGCTCGAACATCTACGAAATGTCGCAATTTCTCCGCAAAGCCGACCCCACGCGGCTGATACACTACGAGGGCGTGGCGTGGGACAGGCGTTTCAATGATTCCTCCGATATCGAGAGCCGCATGTACGTGCCCGCCGCTGAGGTGGAGGCATGGCTTGCGGAACATCGCGACAAGCCGTACATTCTGTGCGAGTACGCCCACGCGATGGGCAATACCCTTGGGGCCATATATAAGTACACGGATCTCGCCCGCCGCGAACCCTTGTACCAGGGCGGTTTCATCTGGGATTTTATCGACCAGAGCATCCTCGCCAAAGACCGCCGGGGCATGCCTTATCAGGCTTATGGCGGGGATTTCGGCGAACGCCCCACGGACTACGCTTTCAGCGGCGACGGTATCGTGACCGGCGACGGCGTGCCCAAGCCCTTTATGCAGGAGATAAAGTACGCATATCAGGATATTGTCATTAAGGTGGACGGAGACAAAGTGCGGATAGACAACCACGCTCTTTTTACCTCCACCGATGCTTACGATTGCGTGGCGGAGCTGTACAAGGAGGGGACGCTTCTGGCTTCGGCGGTTATGAGCGCCGCCGTGCCGCCGCTGTCGAGCGCGGAGTACGCGCTGCCTCCGGCTGTGGCGGACTCGCTGAAAAAACCGGGCGAATATGCGATAAACGTTTCCTTCCGTCTGAAGGAAGACACACGCTGGGCAGCGCGCGGGCACGAAACGGCCTTCGGGCAGGGCGTGATTAAAATCGCCGGCGCGCCCGCCGCAATCAGACCGCGCGACGCCGTTTTGGTGCGCGGCAGGCACAACTACGGCGTGCGCGGCCCCGATTTCGAAGCCCTTTTCTCGCGGCTCAACGGAGGCCTGGTCTCTTATCTCTACGGCGGGCGGGAAATGCTAAACGGCATACCAATGCCCAACTTCTGGCGCGCGCCCACGCAAAACGACTACGGCAACCACATGCCCGCGCGCTGCGCCCAGTGGCTGGCAGCCAGCCGCTACGCATCGCACGTCGGGTTTGAGATGACCGAAGAGGACGCGGCGCGAGCCTTGAAAAATCCGGAGGTTGAGCAAAGCGACGGCGCGGTTCGCGTTACGTACGGCTACTTTTTGCCCACCAATCCCGCATCGGAGTGCCGACTACGTTACACCGTGACGGGCGACGGGACTGTGGAGGCTGAATTAAGCTGGGAGCCTGTGGAAGGCTTGTGCGATATGCCGGAGTTCGGTCTGATTATGACGCTGCCCGCCGATTTGGAGTGGCTGGAGTGGTACGGCAACGGCCCCGGCGAAAGCTACCGCGACCGCAATCGCGGCTCACGGCTCGGAGTGTGGCGCGAGCATGTATCCGACGGCGTCTCGCGGTACATCGTGCCGCAGGAGAGCGGTAACAAAACCGGCGTGCGCTGGGCGAAGGTGTGCGACAACAAGGGTCGCGGCCTGTTGTTTACGGGCGACGCGATGGAGTTCTCAGCCCTGCCTCATACCCCGTTCGAAATAGAGAACGCCCGCCACCACATGGAACTGCCGCCGGTGTTTCAGACCGTTGCGCGCGCCGCCCTGATGCGTATGGGCGTTGCCGGCGACGACGGCTGGGGCGCCCGCACCCACCCCGAATTTTTGCTGCCGGTCGACAAACCGCTGCGCTTTAAATTCAGTTTCAGGGGAATATAATTTTTCGCCGGGGGCGCCGTAATGCAAAAACGCGGCGGAGTGAAGATGATTTTTGTCAACCGTTCCGACGACGGCGGTTTATATCCCGTCATCGGGCGGTGAGATAACCACCATCACTCTGCCGCGTATTTTTGGTCCCCAATCTTCATTCAGCTCTTCATGGGTGACGTGAATTTTCTCACCGCTCGAAGCGAGCAAGTTTTTACCATCCGGGGTATCATAAATTTTCTTTATGCTCGCTTTATCATCGAAAATTACCATAACAACGCATCCCGAATAAACGTCCTCGGCGGGATTGACGATAACCGTGCTGTTCTCCTTTATGCCATACCCCTCCATGCTTCTGCCCTCTGTTCGGACTGCGAAAGGAAGCATACCGGAGCGCAACACGCCGATTTCTTTTCTGCCGACCGTAATGGCGTCGCCGATATTATAATCCTCGAAGGCGTCGAATCCGGAGCCGCAGCAGGCGTTTATGCTCGACATCGGCACATAAACCTTATCCCCCAGCGCGAAAAGCCCGCAATCAAGCCTTTCCAAACCGGCGTCAGCGAGGAACTCGATATCCCGTATTTTCCCCTCTTCCGGAGACCGCGTATCGGCGAGCATCGGGCCGACGCCGCGCAAAATCCATTCACTTGATATACCTGTCGCCTCAAGTAATTTTTGCAGAAAATTATATGAAGGTTCTTTTGCCCCGCGCTCAATGTCGGTAACATAACCGCGGCTGACGAGCATCATACTTGCCAGATTTTGTTGAGTAAGTTTATGCGAGTCGCGGTATTGCTTCAGGCGTTTTCCAATTTGGGATAAAGGCAATTTATTTGATGACACTATTTGCGGCACCTCTCTTGACAAGACGCTTACAGCTTCTATAATGACTCAACTTGCGTCATGAATATGTGTTAATAATACACGATGCCTCAAAAAGAAACAAGCGAGGCCGAAATGAGGTGTTATCAATGCCGTTTGACGGCAGCTATATCGATCACGATAAGCAGCGTTATCTCGATTCTCAGGATTATCTTGTCGGAATAGCGCGGAATATAATACGGGATCCGCTTTCTGTGCATGTGATAAAAACGCACACAAAGTCGGGAAAAATTCGATTTCTTATCGTTGACAGAACATGCGCGCCCGATGACGGAGACATAGCCGTGATATCGGGGGATAACGGATTAAGAGCCGGAAGGATAACGGGAGACGTTACAAGCAAGGATATTTGGGGGAAAGTTATCTGGGTTTTGCAGGAAGGCTAAATTATCATGCTATCACTTTGCGACTGCAACAATTTTTTTGTCTCCTGCGAACGTCTCTACCGTCCTGAACTGAGAAATCGCCCGGTGGTCGTGCTATCTTCAAATGACGGATGCATCATCGCGCGTTCCAACGAAGTAAAGGCTATGGGCGTCAAGATGGGCGAACCATATTTCCAGGTTCAGGGGCTTTTGAAACGAAAAGGCGTCGTGGTATGCTCCGGAAATCTTGTCGCGTACAAGGAAATTTCCGAAAAAGTAATGCAAATGCTTTCGCGATGCACGGACGCCATTGAATATTATTCAATAGACGAGGCATTTCTTAATTTCCCCCTTAAGTTTATAAAAAACCCGGCTGAATACGCCTCTAAAATCCGCCGTCATGTCGGCAGGATAATTGGAATACCCCTTTCAATCGGGATAGCCCCGACTAAAACTCTCGCAAAACTGGCCGCTTCGAGGGCAAAAAACAGCGAATCCGGGGTTTGGGAAATCTCAGAACAGAACAGAGACGCGATTCTATCGGAAACGAACGCCGGGGATATTTGGGGCATCGGATACAAGGCGGCTGAAAAATTAAAAAGAAGCGCGGTAATCACCGCCGCCGATTTTGTCCGAAAAGACGCCGTGTGGGTAAAAAAACACCTGACTATCCGCGGAGTGATGACGCAGTACGAACTCAAAGGCCGGCCCTGCATTCCGCTCGTGACTGAACCGCCGCCCGCGAAGTCGATACAGGTATCCAGGACGTGGGGCGCCGTATTGGAATCCGCCGAGGACGTGTATTGCGCCATATTGGACAATGTTGTCAAAGCGGGGAGGCTGCTGAGAAAGGACAGGCGCTCGGCGGGCGCTATGGCCGTATATCTCAGGCACGGTTACCGCCATCACGGGGAGTGCAAATACTTTACCGAGGACGCGCGTTTCAAAAGCCCGGTAACGAGCGACATTGAACTGATGTACACGGCGAGATGGTTATTGAGCAAGATTTACAGGCCCGGATACAGATATACGCAGGGCGGAGTGATTCTCTGCAATTTCTCTGACGCGAATTTTCAACAACGCGAATTATTCGACGAAGATATTCACGAGAAGCGGTTAAAATATGAACGTTTTGCACAAGCCGTGGACGAAATCAACGATCACTTCGGCGAGCGTGTGATATACCCATCGGCGCTTGCGGTGAAAGATAAAAAGTGGAGGCCGCAACGGAAGTTTTTATGTTAAAGGGTTTAGTTTCAGGGCTGTCGGACAATACCGTTGACGACAGCATCAGCGGCGATGACGACCGATCCCGCCGGGAATTTCCCGGCGGTAAGGCGTCCGTACAGACATACCAGTCTGATCGGGACTCGAATATAGTAAAGGTTGGAATATATTATTGACGGTAACCGGTGGAAATATATAATTATAAAAAACAATCGGGAGGTTTTTATGATGGGTTTGTTTAAATTCGGCAGGTTACCGGCTCGTTTCCGACAAGTGTGTATATTTGGAATTATTGTACTGGCTGCGATTTGTCTTGGCGTGTCCGGTTCCGAAGCGCAACAACACGAACAGATAACGATAGACCTTATCGACATCCTGAGGGAAAACCCCGAAGTGGAGCTGCTGCTAAACCGCTCCATTGAAACGGCAAAGGAAATAAACCCGGACAAGGGTACTAATCCGGCGCAATCCCTTGAGGAATACTACGCGTATCTTAACTGGACGGTAAAGGCGATGCCGTGGAAC
>Ga0099364_10009883_pt1 | contig 13198 bp, 8 predicted proteins | sample TergutTh196P3_FD_73070 | JGI IMG/M metagenome (GOLD analysis project Ga0099364, IMG submission 73070) | Microcerotermes parvus P3 segment gut microbial communities from Pointe-Noire, Republic of the Congo - Th196 P3 | ecosystem: Host-associated > Arthropoda: Insects > Digestive system > Gut ...
CAGCCAATCACCTTCGTTGTATGTTTTGGAATTAACTACTACCGTATTACCCTGTACAAAAATCTCACTTGCACCGGCAACACAGGGTGTACCCATACCCCGTGCGACAACTGCCGCATGGCTGGTCATGCCGCCCGTGGAGGTAAGGATCCCCTGGGCAGCAACCATGCCGCCGATATCTTCAGGGCTGGTTTCTTTGCGCACCAATAATACTTTTTCGCCCCGCGCATCCCAGGCTTCGGCATCTTTGGCTGAAAAAACAATCCTGCCGCAGGCAGCGCCGGGGGATGCGTTCAGACCCCTGGTGATTGCCACAGCATGTCTTTCCGCTTCCCGATCGATCATCGGGTGGAGAAGCTGGTCAAGATGCTCGGGTGTAACCCTTGTTACAGCGGTTTTTTTATCGATGAGGCCCTCTTTGACCATGTCTACCGCAAGTTTTACTGCGGCAGTCCCGGCGCGTTTGCCGTTTCTAGTCTGAAGCAGGTAGAGCTTACTGTTCTCAATGGTAAATTCCATATCCTGCATGTCTTTAAAATGCTTTTCGAGCTTATTTTTAATGGCGACCAGTTCCTTGTAAACAGCGGGATTGTACTTCTCCAGGCTGGCAATTTTATCCGGTGTTCTGATACCGGCAACAACATCTTCGCCCTGGGCATTCATGAGGTATTCGCCGTAGAATACATTGATGCCGGTACTTGGATCCCGGCTAAAGCATACGCCTGTGCCGGATGTTTCGCCAAGATTGCCAAAAACCATTGCCTGTACATTGACTGCCGTTCCTTTAAGACCGTGGAGGCTGTAGATTTCCCGGTACTTTACCGCACGTTCATTCATCCAGGAACCGAAAACCGCATCAATTGATCCCCACAACTGTTCCATTGGATCCTGGGGAAAATCTCTGCCGGTATCCTGCTTAACGATTTTTTTGAATTCGCCGACAAGATAATCCAGATCCTTGGCTGTCAGCTGGGTATCAAGCTCGTAACCCTGCGATTGTTTAACAGCATGAATTGCTTTTTCAAAATGTTCACGATCAACGCCCATGACTACACCTGCGTACATTTGGATAAGGCGCCGGTATGCATCCCACGGAAAACGGGGGTTATTCATTTTCTGTACCATACCCTGCACAACAGTATCGTTCATGCCGAGATTAAGAATCGTGTCCATCATACCGGGCATGGATGCTGCCGATCCGGATCGGACTGAGAGCAGCAGGGGATTGTTGGGATCGCCGAAGTTTTTTTTCATTTCCTGTTCAAGCTTCTTTAATCCTGCCTTAACTTCTCCTTCGAGGCCCGTTGGGTAGTGCTTGTTGTTTTTGTAATAAGCATCACAGACCAGCGTAGAGATGGTAAAACCAGCCGGAACCGGTATTCCAAGGTTTATCATTTCCGCAAGGTTGGCGCCCTTACCGCCGAGTACATCCCGCATCCCGGCATCGCCATCGGCTTTCCTGCCGCCAAAATAGTATACATACTTTTGTTTTGCCATAACTCCTCGTTACCTCCATTGCAACTTAAAAATAATGAACTGCAGAAGCAGTTTGAATTATCATGTTCTTCAGCATACCACAATCGACAAAATTGTGCAGTACCTGTATGGTTACAGTATGAACTATATTGAACTTCCTGTCTACCAAAATCATGAAAAAATTTTATCGGCGCTTGATGGTAATCAGGCGGTGGTTGTCGAGAGTCCGACAGGCTCAGGCAAGACCACGCAGCTGCCTGTGATACTGCATGAAGCAGGTTATTCCCGGCAGGGGATTATCGGTGTGACCCAGCCCCGCCGCATTGCCGCCATGTCGGTAAGTGAATTTATTGCCAGACAGATGGAGACAACCATTCCCGGCCTGGTAGGTTATAAGATGCGTTTTGAAGACCGTACCAATCATCAAACCAAAATAAAAATAATGACCGACGGTATGCTTCTGCAGGAAATGAAACTCGATCCCTGGCTCTCCAGGTACAGTGTAATGGTCGTGGATGAAGCGCATGAGCGCAGCCTGAACATTGATTTTATCCTGGGCCTGTTAAAACGGGTGTTGGAAAGCCGCCGTGACTTTAAAGTAATCATTTCTTCGGCCACTATCAATGCCAATGTTTTTTCGGAGTACTTCGGTGAATGCCCGGTTGTAAAAATTGATGCCCAGAGATTCCCGGTATCCCTGGTATACGATCCGGTTGTAAGGGAGCATCACCCATTAGGTGCGCGAACCGAAGGGGCGCGAACAGGGGAGAACGCATCTGAGGCGATTCTCATGAAGATTGAGACGCTTGTCGGGCGATTTATTACCGAAAAACGGGAAGGAGATATATTAATTTTTCTTCCCGGTGAAAAAATGATAAAGGATTGCATAAACCGGCTGGCTTTAAGCTCTGCGGGAAGGCATGTACACCTCGTACCGCTGTACGGCAGGCTGGGGAAAGAAGAGCAGGAACGGGTATTCGAAAAAGCGCCGAGGGGTAAGACAAAGGTTATCGTATCAACTAATATTGCCGAAACTTCGGTGACCATTGAAGGGATTACCGCAGTGATAGATTCGGGTTTATCTAAACTCAACTGGTATAATCCCCGAACATTTACTTCCAGCCTCGTAGAAGCTCCAATATCGAAAGCTTCATCAAACCAGCGCAAGGGACGTGCCGGACGTACCTGCGAAGGTACCTGCTACCGGCTGTACAACCGCCGTGACTATGAAAGCCGTCCGCTTTTTACCGTCGAAGAAATTTTTCGTACCGATCTTTCCGAAGTTATTCTGCGGATGGCCGACCTGGGGATTACCGATTTTGAAGAATTTGATTTTATCTCCAGACCGGAAAAAGAAGGACTCATTGCCGGAATTGAAACACTCAACCTCCTTGATGCCCTGGAACCTGATCGCAGCCTTTCTAATACCGGTAAAATGATGACTGAATTTCCCCTGGCCCCCCGCCATTCAAGAATCATTGTGGAAGCAATCATGCGCTACCCTCACGTGATCCGCCAGACACTCATTGCAGCGGCTTTTCTTTCCACGCAGAGCCCCTACATCCTGCCGCCGGGAGAAGAAACCGATGCCCGCAGGGCCCATCACCGGTTTCGCGATGATAACGGAGACTTTGTTTCCTACCTTAAACTTTTTCAAGCCTACAACAATTCTGCGCATAAAACACAGTTCTGCAGTCACAACTACCTTGATGATCGAGCCATGGCGGAAATAGTCAATGTTACCGCACAGCTTGAGGAAATACTTGCAGACATGAAAATTCCTGTACTCGATGATTCTTTTCCGCAAGAGAGCGCTGTCAGCGACTACCTGTGTTGTATCGGCCGGGGGATGATCCAGTTTGTCTGCACCCGCGAAGGACGCGGACGAAACACCGCTTCCAGAGGAAGCGCAAGCTACCACAGTCTAACCGCGGATAAAATTACCATTCATCCAGGTTCGGTGATGTTCCGCACCGATCCGCAGTTCATCGTTGCCGGTGAAATAGTCCGCACCAGCAGGATGTATGCCATGTCCGTTTCGCCACTGACGAGGGGAATACTTGACAGGATTCGGCCGGGATTATTTTCAGACGATCTTACATACACAGGTACACAGGTATGGAAAAAGAAAAGGGAGGAGAGAAAGGATTTTACCAATACTATCAAAATCGCAACCGGGGTGTTTGAAATAAAAACGATAAAGGGTAAAAAAACAGCGATGCTTGATTGGGAGCAACTGGTGAAGATCCGGGAAAAATTACCGGCAGAAACGATGTACAAAGGACTTAAAGGGTGTATTATCTATAATGGGGTATACACCCTGCTTGCCGGAGAAAAGCTGGATCTTATTCTTTCACTGACTCCTACGCTGGATCCGGAAAACGCACTGAGGCGTAACTGGCCCCGTAAGAAGAATTTCAATTCCGGTAATGATCTTGGCGCGCTGATTGTGCACATGGACAGCCTGGTAAAACCGGTGTTATGGAAAAAAAGCTCAAAGGATCTTGGTTTTCTGGGCCTCTTTACCGATGGTGAAGGCAGCTACTGGCTGCGGTGCTCGCGGGGCTATCACACCAGCCTCAACGAAAGCCTTGCCAGCCTTGAAGCCCTCATCGATGAAATGGGCGATGATTTTGATACCGGCATGAAGAACACTGTAAATCAGGCCTATCGCCGGCTGTCTTTACAAATTAATAATTAAAGGGATTAGGGAGCAGGGAACAGTGAATAGAATAATAAAAAGGTCACTGCTGGGGAATGTACGGGATTGTAATGTGAACCGTAATAGGCACCATGTGCGAAGAATGACATTGCTCATAATGCATTGTTCATTGTTCATTGTCCTTTCCTGCCGTTCTGTGCCGGACAGACTTAATATAATTGATGAACCCGGTTTTGTCGCGCTGGAGCCGGGGGCTTTTGCCTATATTTTTGCCGATGTCAACAGGGTACGGCCCATTATGGATAATCTTGAATGGAGCTTGGGCAGCAACAGGCAGTTCAGGCGAATGCTTGACAGTACCGATTATGCAGCGGTAGCAGTGTTTGTACGGGGAGAGGAACACCCCCCCCGCCGTTTTCAATTGGCAGCCACGGGAAATTATCCGGCTTTCTGGGCAGGTTTGTACATGGGGCCAAGCAGAAGATGGAGAAGGCAGCGATCGGAGCAAACGAAATCGCGGTACTGGCATTCAGCGCGGAGCATGCTTTCTGTTGTCCTGGGATCCCGGCAGGCTTTTGTGTCGGCAGGCTGGGATGCACAAGCGGTTGATCCGTTTTTAACCGGAGAAGGAACCCCAATTCCCCAAGGGTTTGGCGAATTTCAAAGGGGAGCCATTGTATCGTGCTGGCTTGATAATCCCGGCCCGGTGATCAACGAAAAATTACGGGAATTTTTTCCCATTGAAATTCCGGCAGAAAAAATATATATCAGCCTTGTCCCTGCCGATGACAGTGAAAACAGCTATACAGCACATTTACGGATACAGGTTTCCAATGCAGTCCAGGCACGGGGGCTGGCGGCACTATTTTCCATTGCACGGGGATTCATCTCCGCACAAACAGAATTGAATGGTTTTGGCATGCTTTTATCCCTGCTCTTTTCCAACCCGCCTGTTCAGGATGGCAGTAACCTGATTATCACAACGAACCCCTTAAACAGAGATGAGATAGCTTTACTTTTTAATGCATTTTCGCTATAGTAGCTCCATTATGCCAACGTATGAATATGAATGCAAAAAATGCAGCTACAGCTTTGAAGCTTTTCAGGCTATGAGTGACGAGCCGCTTACAACATGCCCCAAGTGCAAAAAAGAACTGCGCAGGCTTATCTTTGGAGGTGCGGGTATAATATTCAAAGGCCCCGGATTCTATGCCACGGATAAATCGAGAGCAAAAACCGATTCAAAACCGGCAGAAGCCGCTCCCTGTGAAAATGCCAAAAGCTGCCCGGCGCCCTGTGCAAAGGCCGATGCAGCAAAAAGCGCCTAAGGACAGGTATTGAAAAAAAACCCCCGCTTTTTTTGCGACAACTGCGGAATTGAAGTTGATCGAAACACTAAAGCCTGTCCGCGATGCGGCAGGTTTTTTGCATCAATACGCTGTCCATCCTGTGGCTTTACCGGCGATGAAAGTGCATTTTCCGGCGGCTGTCTTTCCTGCGGTTATTCCACCCCGCCGGGATCCATTAATTTTACAGCCCCTGCAAAACCCATGGTGAGTACAGGCAAACTACCACTCTGGGTATATGTACTTTCCATTTGTGCATTTATTGGTGTAATTGCATTATTAATCTGCAGGCTTAGTTCCTAATCCCTGTTTCTGTGCCGCACTGCACACAACGATAATACCGTCCCGACGCGGATGCCAGTCCCGGAATATCTGTCCGGTATCCCCTGCGTCTGACAAGAAGCGCCCGGCAATGAAGGCAATGGGTATCGTTTACCTCGTGTTGAATATTTCCGGTATACACATAGGGAAGTTTGCGGCCGGCCCTTTCCTTCATCTGCAGCAGAAAACCAGGATTGGTCGGCGGGGCATTCCATCGGTATTCCGGGCGATAGGCGGATAGGTGCCAGGGAACAGGAGGCGCGCCGGAGCTTTCGTGCAGGCAGGCAATAAAGCCGGCGATTGCATCAAGTTCTTCGACGGAGTCGTTGAGGCCGGGAACAACAAGTGTGGTGATCTCGGCATGAACGCTTTTATCAACGGCAAACCGGATAAAGGCAAGTACGGCGTCCAGGCTTGAACCGCAGGGTGCGCCGCCGAGGATGTTTGTGTAAGTATCTGCGCAAAAACATTTCAGGTCTATATTTGCCGCATCGGTCAGGGAAAGGACTTCGGCGGCGGCCGCTTTGTTGATACAGCCGTTGGTAACCAGTACATTGGCAATACCGTGCCTTCTGGTTTGTGTCATGCAGTCAAGCAGGTATTCTATGTGTACCAGGGGCTCGGAGTAGGTATAGGCAATTGCCTGACTGCCGTCTTTGAGGACCGCGCGCACAAGTTCCTCCGGCGGCATGTACCGGCCGGGGGCCTGGGCGGATTGGGAAATATGAGAGTTCTGGCAAAAAGGGCAGCAGAAGTTACATCCGGTAAATCCTACGGAGAATATCTGTGAGCCGGGACAATAATGGTATAACGGTTTTTTTTCAATGGGGTCGCAGGCCATGGCGGTTACCTTGCCGTAAAAAGGAATAAGACTCCTGCCGTTTGTATTGCCCCGGACTTTGCAGGCCCCAAAGCTGCCGCTTGGTATCAGGCAGGCGGCGGGGCAGAGTTCACAGTAGATACCGCTGCCGGATGCGGAAAAAAAACGCCCTGAGCGTTCCATCAGCTCTCCAGAAAACGTTCCCGTATTTCCTGTGAGATGTCGGCAAATTGCAGAGGTTTGTTTACTTCAAAGGGTTCCAGAATAACACCGTGAGCGCCCCGGCGTATCCATAATTTTATCATCGGTATCCCTTCGCCTGCCTGTGTTACTGCCGAAGGAATTTCCTCAACATACAGCACATCTTCGAGCTTAAATTCCAGGACTGTGGGATGATCGCCCAGGGGATCATGCACCAGGATTATTTTACTTTTATCCGATGGGTGCTGCTGAGGGTATCCGGCAAATGGAAGAGAATCCTTTGTTTTTTCTCCGGTATACTTTGCGATACTGCTCAAAGGCAGCATTTCAAGATAACTATTCATACATACCCTCCTCATGAAAAAAAAAACGATGAACCATAAGCCGGGTTCTGTAATCCAGCCTCAAATGACCGGACTGCTGCCATCTGTCTTGAAATGCCGTTACCGGCATTTTCAATGCAGTCTACCCGCGCTTAACCAACGGGCCGTTGGCTGGAGTTTTTGGCCGTTAGGCTGAAAACTCTACGCTGCTTGACTTTGCTCCTGATGAGGTTTGCCGTGCCGATGCTGTTACCAGCACCGCGGTGGGCTCTTACCCCACCCTTTCACCCTTACCCAGCCCAGCACCTACCCAGCACCTATTTTTTTGAATACACACGCCGAAATACAGAAATCCTGCTTCAAAAAAACAGGTGCTGGTTAGGTGCTGGGCAAGACGGTTTACTTTCTGTTGCACTGTCTGTTCCAGCACCTACCCAAGGGTAGGTGCTGGACCCGGGAATTACCCGGCATCATACCCTGCGGAGCCCGGACTTTCCTCCCAGCACCTACCCAGCACCTATTTTATGAACACATACGCTAAAATACAGGAATCCTGCTTAAAAAAATAGGTGCTGGATAGGTGCTGGGCGGCAGCCTGGTTCATCGTAATAAAAATCTCCTTATTGTTACCTGACTACTCCTCGCCGTCAATAATATCTTCGTCCTTATCGTCTTCTTCAAATTCTTCATCATCGACATCATCCGGATCGTACAGTGCCCCGGAATCTTCAATGTCAAAGTACAGTTCTTCGTCGTCCGATGATTCTTCGTAGAATAAAATACGCGAACAGTAGGGGCAAAATACAAATTCATTGCGCAGGCGTACATTATTTGAAAACTGGGCGGGAAGAATCATATGGCAGCCCATGCAAACATTGCCCTTAATGGCTACAATCCCCAGACCCATCTTGTTTCGCAGAATACGTTCAAATTTATACACCACTTCCGGATCCAAATCGTCGGTGAGTTTTCTTTCCTGCTTGAACAGGGATTCGGCGGATTTTTTTCTTTCGGCAACTTCCGCCTCTATACCGGCGCGTTTTTCGACAAGTTCCTTTTCCTGATCCTCGCTCAGGGCGGCAAGTTGTTTTATCTGCTCGTCCAGATCGAGGAGGATCTTTACTTTTTGCTGTACTTCCTTACCGTACTGCTGCTCTTTTTCTTCAGCATATTTCTGCTCCTTATCCAGAGCTTCATATTCCCGCTGGGTGGTGGCGCCTTCTCCCATTATCCGTTCAGCCCTTTCTCTGGCCGCCTCGGCTTCCCGCATCATTGACCGTGCTTCTTCTTCGGCAGTTTTTACCTTTTCGTATTCCAAATTTCTCTCTATATATGCTTTCCTCGTCCTGCTGCGGGCTTCTTCCAGCGCCCCCAACTGCTTGGGGATCTCTACAATTTCATGCTCCAGGCGAATCTTCTCTGAGAGAATATCCTGTAAGGTTCTTAGCTTGTCCAGATCATTTTCAGTTACCATGCTTGCTCCTTCCTTATTGAGTTTGCCCTAAAATTACCAATTGTGGAATAGGCTCAAGTGTCTAAAAAGTCCTTGAGTTTTCTGCTTCTCCTGGGGTGGCGCAGGCGGCGCAGGGCTTTTGCTTCAATCTGCCTGATACGTTCCCTGGTAACCTTAAAAAGCAGCCCCACTTCTTCCAGGGTCAGGGAATAACCGTCGCCAAGCCCAAAACGCATTTTAAGCACTTCCTGTTCACGCGCAGGCAGAGTGGCAAGTACTCCTTCCACTTCTTCCTGCAAAAGGTTGTGGGCGGTCTGGATTGCCGGGTTTTCCACATCCTTATCCTCGATAAAATCGCCTAAAAGGGAATCTTCTTCCTCTCCTATCGGTGTTTCAAGGCTAATCGGCTCCCGTGCAACCTTTTTAACCTGCTTGACTTTGTGGGTAGGCCACCCAAGCCGGGCTGCAACTTCATCATCGGTCGGTTCGCGCCCCAGAGTCTGCAGGAGCTGCCGCGATTCCCGGGTAACCTTGTTTATCTGTTCGATCATGTGAACGGGAACACGTATTGTCCTTGCCTGGTCGGAAATAGAACGGGTAATTGCCTGCCGTATCCACCATGTTGCATAAGTAGAAAATTTAAATCCTTTCTGGTATTCAAATTTTTCTACCGCTTTGATAAGCCCGATATTGCCTTCCTGTACCAGATCAAAAAAATGCAGGCCCCTATTCGTATACTTTTTGGCAATGGATACCACAAGCCGCAGATTGGCTTTGATCAGCCGGTCTTTGGCGTTTTTTTCCATTTCTCTGCCGTGCAGAATTTCCCTGGCCATGAGGTTGATGCTCTCGATGGATTCCTCAAAATCGGTTTCCATAAAGCGCAGCTTTTTTTCCATGACCTGAATCTGCCGTATCTTTTCCTTTATTTCATCGGAAGTCAGTCCCAGATCTTCTTCAATACGCTGCCGTTCTTCCCTGATGGTAAGACTGCGGCCAAGGGTGCGCAGATCTTTCATTGAGGTAACTTTCAGGTGTTTTTCTATTCGTTCCTGTTCTTTTTTATACCGCTTTATTTTTTTTGATGTTTGAATATACTTATCAGAAAACAGCAGTATTTCATCAGGATGAATTTCAGTATTCTTGACAACCCGGATGATTTTCCTGCGGATGGTTCCCAGATCCTTGTCCTCCAGAAATTCAACTCCCCGGTCAATGAGCTTTTGCTTGTTTTCGATGTAATTCCGCAGATCCCCCTGAATGGTACGAAGAGCATCCCGGTAAAACCCGACAAGCCTTCTGCGTTCAGCCATTCGTTCGGTCATTTCTTTTTTGGAAAGGTTCAACTCGCGTAAATCTTTTTTAGAGAATACTTCTTCAGAAATATGATAAAATTCAGGGATGATCATTCCTGATTTTTTTATCACGCTCTTGATGATATTTTCCCCTTCTTCCATCTGGCGGGAAAGCTCAATCTCCTGTTCTGCGGTCAACAGGTTTTCTCTCCCTATCTCACGCAGGTACATCCTTATGGGGTCATCTACCAACGAAGACTCTTTATCGCTGGGTGTTATACGCTTTTTACCGGCTTCTGCGGATTTGGCACCAGGAGCCTTCGTTTCTTCCTCGCTTAAACTGTCATCCTCAATTATTTCTATCTTGCTTGATTCCAGCAGGGCAAGCACCTGCTCAAATTTCTCCGTATTATAAATATGGTCGGGAAGAAAATCGGAAATTTCCTCATGAGAAAGTACCTTTTTTCCTTTGGCATATTCCACGAGCTTAATGACAGCAGGATCATTTAAGACATTCGTTTCATCGGCCGCGGCAGATGTATCTGCAATGCTATGCGGAGAATCGTGGGCAGCTTTAACCGCTGACGGCTCTTCGGCTGCATGCGCGGCGCCTTTTTTGGCCGAAGCATGGCCGCTCTGGAGGGCCTTCGAAGATTTTGCAGAAGGCTTGGTAATTACAGGCGCTCTTAAAGAAGACGGCGGATGTATTTTTGGCTTTGCAGAAGAAGCGGGTTTTTTCTGTGCCTTTTGAGGCACCTTGATATTTTTATCAGTAACTGACATTCCTAATTACCTTCCAATGTGCGTACTTGCGCATCTAATTGCATCTTCTCGACAATGAGGTCCTGGATCTTGTTTTCGGCACCTATGTCGGAATTTCGTTCCAAAAGCCGCAACTCTGCACCGATTTCGGAGATCCTGCGGCGAATTTTTCCCGTGTTTTTAACCGTATTGATCCCGTCCTCCATTAGCTTTCTGGGATCACGTTTTGAATCACTCCTGAATTCCGGGGATAAACCCTTCTTTATGATAAAATTCCGCAACTGAGGCGAATCTAAGCGGGATATAAAGGAATCCACATCGCTTTCTCCGTGTATAAAACACTCTTCAAGAGCTATGAACAATTCTTTTGCGTTCGGATCCTCTATTTCCCGTATATCCACACAGGCGCGGAACTCAGGATACAAATTCATATTGACCGATACAACGGTGAGCAAAAACAGCTCCGTATTCATCCGTATCGGTGTACCAGTACCGGGAACCTCCTTGGATTTCGTTTCTTCAGATCCCTTGTGGGTGTTGTTTCGCCGCCAGCGTTCATAGTCGCTCAGTACCGATGCCCGTTCAAGACGAAATTCATCGGCTGCAACAGCAATACATGCATCACGCTCAGCCTGAGAGTCCAGTACATTAAAGTACGGATATACAACAGTAACAGCTTCTGTCTTCCCCTTTGGCGTTGAGATGTCATGCAGGGACCTTCCCCTGGCGATAAGGTATTCAAAGTCAATTATAACACGATTTAATGAATTTTTCAAGGTTTCTGCACCAAATTTTTGCAAAATTTCAGCTGGGTCTTTCATTTCCCCGCCATCAGAGCGGTCCGGCGCAGCCAGATAGCATGTCAGGCCGTTTTTTCGGCAGGCAATGATGCTTTTAACTGCCGCCGCCTGGCCTGCCTCATCGGAATCAAAGACCAATACCGCTTTTTCCGCCCAGTGCCTCAGGAGCCGTGCCTGTTCTTCGGTAAATGCTGTTCCCAGGGGAGCAACAGCATTGGTAATACCTGCCTGGTGCAGGGCAATGACATCCAGGTAGCCTTCGGCGATGTGTACAGTTTTGCTTCGGCGGATTTCCGGCAGGGCAAGGTCGAGGGCATAAAGTATCTGGCTTTTTTTATAGGCTGCTGTTTCGCGGGAATTGATATACTTGGGTGCATCCTGTGCCGCTGCGGGCAGCGTTCTGCCCCCAAAAGCAATAATACGTCCCTGCCGATCCGCAATGGGGAACATAAGCCGGTCGGAAAAAAATGCCATCCCCTGGTAATTTGCAGAAAACAATCCCGATCCATCAAGGAATTCAGCAGTATACCCCTTGCTTTGTAAAAATTGATAGAGCCAGTCCCGGTCCCGGGGAGAATAGCCTAACCGGAAATGTTCGATCATCTCTTCGCTGATATTCCGCGACAAGAGATATTCCAATGCTGCTTTTCCTTCCGGTTTTTCCATGAGAAAATGCCGGAATGTCACCGCCGTCCGCCGGTACAATTCGTACAGTTCCTCTTTTTGGGATCGCTGCTCCTCAAATTCCCTGTCTTCTTCATAATGTGAATCGTAGGCAAGCTCGACGGCGAATTTACGCGCAAGTGATTTAACGGTATCCTGGTAACCGGCATTGTCCATTTCCATGACAAAACCGATGATGCTTCCCCCTTTTTGGCAGCCAAAACAATAATACAGGTTTCGCTCAGGGTCTACGGTAAACGACGGAGTACGTTCCTGTCCGCCTGCATGAAACGGGCAGCGGCCCCAGAAACGACCGCCCCGTTTTTCAAGCCGCAGGTAATCTTCAACCACTGCGACAGCATCCAGCCGCTGATGCAGCTCATCAATGGACGATTTGGCAATACGCCCCACTATGGTCTGCCCTTGACAAAAAATGCGCCCGCTCTGATATGTTCGTCATAGGTTCTGGAAAAATAATGTCTGCCGTCTGCCTCATGAATCAGGCGGAAATACAGATACTCGGTTTGAGCCGGATTCATCACAGCATTCAGGGCGATGAATCCGGGTGACGAGATCGGTCCGGGGGGCAGGCCGGGGTGGATATACGTATTAAAGGGATTGCGTATTTCAATATCCCGGAAGGTTATAACCTCAGGATGAGGCCGGCCCAGTATTTCGGTGATGATATACTCAACTGTAGCGCAGGACTGCAATGCCATGCCGATACGCAGCCGGTTGGTAAATACCCCTGCCATAACCGGCGCTTCTTCGGGAACACGGTATTCCCGCTCGACAATTGAGGCAAGTATTACCAGCCTGTTTAACTCATCCGGCGGTATATCAACGGTATGACCGTTTATCTCACCAAGCCGGGAAAAAAAAGTTCCCGCCATGGTTTGGACGACTCTTGCTGCGGGAAAACCTGCGGGGAAAAGATAGGTATCCGGAAAGAGGTAACCTTCCATGCTCTGCCCGGGAATACGGTAATGACTGATAATATCCGGGTCAACGGCTGCGGCAATAAAATCCTCGGCCGGGCATATTCCGGCATCTTCCAGGAGACGCGCCGTTCTTAG
>Ga0099364_10009884_pt1 | contig 13198 bp, 12 predicted proteins | sample TergutTh196P3_FD_73070 | JGI IMG/M metagenome (GOLD analysis project Ga0099364, IMG submission 73070) | Microcerotermes parvus P3 segment gut microbial communities from Pointe-Noire, Republic of the Congo - Th196 P3 | ecosystem: Host-associated > Arthropoda: Insects > Digestive system > Gut ...
TATGGCAAAGACTGGGCGATCTTTGCGATGTGTTTGCGCCCGATGAATGCAAAAACTACTACAAACACGCTGGTTATGGAAAATTATAGAGTCCAAAACAAAAGAGAACATGCTCTAGCCGTGTTGCCCTGCAACACGGCTTACGGTTCGCTATCTTGCGATAGAATAACGAACGCATGACCACGACAATTCAAGAAACGCCCTGGACTTGCCGAAATACCGGTCAAAGCAATTCTTGTTCAACAACCCGCATCGATTCCCAAACCTTACTGCGGTAACGGATGGCAAATGCAAGGAAGTAGGCAATGACTACGAACGTTAACACAATCCAGCACCAGACGATACCGAAGCCGAATCCATAGATTCCCAGGGCACAGAAAATCGGCAAAAGAGGAGCGAGAATACCGACCATCCAGGCGATAAACATGGTATCTCCTGCGCCTCGCAGCGTTGACATACAAATCACGGCGCACGTATCGAAAAACAAATACAGGGCAACAAACCGAATCAACAGCACGCTCATATCTTGCAATTCCGCCGACCATCCGGCCACTGCAAAAGGCAGCAAGAAAAGGTCAGGGAAAATTATAAACGCAAGGCCGAAACAACCGGAATAGAGACATCCGATGATTAACGCAGTAACCGTTGCGCGTCTCGCTAAGTCAGGCCGATTGTTTCCTAGTTGGTTTCCGACCATCGATGAAACGACAATACCGATTCCTGTAAGCGGGATATATGTTAAAGAGTTAAGCGTAAAAGCAATCGTGCTGGCGTCCCGTTCGGCTTGGCCGATGCCGCCGATTAGCAGAACGAATGCCGTAAAGGTCAGAGTATCGATCGACACGTAGAGCCCGGCGGGCAAGCCGAAATAGAGCAATCTTCGCATGAGGGTGAAGTCAAACCGGGTTCCCCCGGCGACTTGGAATCGCTGCGTCTTTCGGTCGGAGTAAAAGATCAAAGCTGTATAAATAAAAAACCGCAACCAAAGACAAAACACGCTTGCGATAGCGGCTCCGGCCAATTTCCATTCGGGAAAGCCGAACTGACCGAAGACAAGACAGTAAGTCAGTAGGATATTTAGAGCCACGCAGAAAACGTTGTTATACAGTTCGATGTGCATTTTTCCTTGTCCGCGAAAGAACGATGCGGCGGCTTCGCCGCAAACCACGGCGGACGCTCCGAAAAGCATATAAAAAAAGTACGAACGCTCCAGTTCGAGGAGTTGACCGTCGTGTCCAAACCACACGAATACTTTGGCGAGCGGTTCGTAGAGCAAAAGAAAAATCGGAAACATGAAGAGTCCAAACCAAATGCCCTGCCAAACGATTTTTCCGATTCGGTGATCGTTGTTGCTGCCGTGGTATTGGGCAACGAATGTTGTTACAAAGGCTCCGATTGCGACGGGGATTGCCACTGCGGACCAAAGGAGCATTCCGCCGTGCCAGGAGGCCGTCATCGAGTCATCTTGTAACCACATTAAAAACATCCGGTCGGTAAAGTTCATCAAAGACGTTGAGCCGAACGAAATGATAAGCGGTATAGCCTGCCGGAGTACATCAACGCCTCCGCAAGGTCTCGTCCACCAATTTGTGTTGTTGTCCATAAAACCGCTTCCTTACATTATCCCAAGAGTGCTTCGCTGCAAAGGGCTTGGACATTCCGTTGATTGAGAATTTCGATGGCCTTATCCGGCTCATTGAATCGGAAGACGATAATCGCACAGTCCGCGATATTGTTCTTGTTTACATCCGGTTTGATTCGCTGTGAAAAACCGTACATGTATTCGATATTTAGTCCAGATTTGTCGAATACGTCGAGAATATCCGCAAGACCGCCGGGATGATGCCCAACGGCGAGTGCGACGACATCCGAAACGTTCACTACGATACCGTTTTGTTCGGATATTGCTTTGGCGCGTTCCCAGTCCTTTGTTAATATACGCAGGATGCCGAACTGTTCGGTATCGGCAAGGGACATCGTTTCGATGTTTATTCCGTGATCGGCCAATGTCCGACAGGCTTTCCGAAGGTTGCCGGGTTTGTTTTCTAAAAAAAGCGAAAGTTGTTTAAGTTTCATACGGCTTTACTGCCTTCCCTATCAGCACCGTCTATTCTAACAACCGCCAGGCTTCATTGCAATCCCCAAGTTAACATTTTTTGGCGATAGTTTTTCATCGTTTGGTCTCCTATTAGTTCGGGTACTGCGATGCTTGTTTCCTCCGTATAGGTGTTCCCCCGTTAGCCGACCCGGCCTGCGGGGCGCAGTATTCAGCGTTGCCCCCGCAGGGCGGGGCGGCTAACAAATATACGCGTTGACTATACCCCCACTGCATCTTGTGTTATTGTACCATAAGGTTTAGAGTGGAATACAAGTGTTGGCCGAGTTGGTATCAATATATGTGTAATGCCCGACACGAACGATATTGAACCCCGAAAGCGTTTTCGCCAACGGCATGCACCCAGGCAATCATCACGGCGATGGCATGCCGTTGACGACTCCAAAATCGCTCCCGGCTGTTCCGATTATTTTCCAAAAAAAAGCAAAGTTAGAATCGGCATTGTCCGATACATAAAGTACAGGGCAGTCAAAAACCTTGTTTTAATGATTTATATGTGTTTTCCCGGGGGGGATGGGTCCGGTGCGATGACTTTTCTTTTTAATAGTCGCCCGGACTTTTTTTGCGCCCTATACTCAATACGCCAGCCCCATATACGCCAACCCTATACTCAATACGGCTACACGGCCACATTGTATCACCCAATCACCCAGCCCGACCGCTTTTGCCATCAGTTCCAGCCGTCCCGTTGCTCTTCCGGCAAACCAGCGATTTGAACATTCAACTCTCGACGCAGTTGTCCCACCGCATGGTGCGGTAGCCGGCACCGGACGACCGTTTGCGTTTCATCATACTGCGACGATAGAACTTCCCCTTCCCTGGCCAGCATCGCTTCCAGCCGGCCGTTGCCAATCGGAAACGTGACCGTCAAATCGAGAAACTCTTTACTCAATGCTTTACTGACCTGTGCCGTGAGTGTTTCCAATCCAACACCCTTTTTGGCACTGATTGCAACCGAACCAGGGTACCGCTCTAACAGCAAGGAAAGAGCATCGGACGATTCCAGTCGGTCGGCCTTATTCAAAACTAATAACGTGTCCTTTTCCCTGATACCGAGTTCAGACAACACTTCATAGACGGCTTCTATTTGAGTGTGGACGTCAGGACTCGACGCATCCGCCACATGAAGCAGCAAGTCCGCCTGGTTGACCTCTTCAAGCGTTGCTCGAAAACTCGCAACAAGACTATGCGGCAAATTTTTGATAAACCCTACGGTATCACTCATCAAGACCGGCCCCCAGCCGGGTAGAGACCAACGGCGGGTTCGGGTATCCAATGTTGCGAACAATTGATCTTTGACATAAACATCGGAATCGGTCAGGCGGTTGATCAGCGTGCTTTTCCCGGCGTTGGTATAACCGACGAGGGAGAGCGTTCGGGATTTTTTCCGGGCTGCAACTTCCCGTTGCCGGCGTTTATGTATGGATTGGAGATCAGACTTGAGATCCAAAATCCTTTTTTGTGCTAACCGCCTGTCCACTTCGAGTTGTTTTTCGCCGGGCCCGCGAAGACCGACGCCGACGGCTCCGCCGCCTCCGCCTGCGACTTGCCGTTCGAGATGCGTCCACATCCTTCTTAAACGAGGCAGCGAGTATTCGAGTTGAGCAAGTTCGACGGCAAGCCGTGCTTCCATCGTTCGGGCACGGGATGCGAAAATGTCGAGTATCAATTCCGTGCGGTCGAGGACTTTGATTTTGAGTTCTTGCTCCAGATTTTTCGTTTGGCTCGGTGCAAGGTTGTTATCAAATATCACAAGGTCAGCATCTGTTGCTTCGACAAGTTCTTTCAATTCGGCTAGTTTGCCGCTTCCAATATAGGTTGCGCCTTCGGGTTTATTCCGGCGTTGGATAATTTTGCCGACTTCCCGAACCCCGGCGGCTTCGGCCAAACCGGAAAGTTCGGAAAGCGGAGAGGTATGGGCATACGACGAAGACTTTTCGCCGTCAAGGTAAATTCCGACGAGAATGGCGGATTCTCGGGCAACACTGTCGGTGCGATTGAGAGAATCAGTAAATAGTTCAGTTGACATACGGGTTTCTGATGCATTAAAAGCAGGGACGGAATCGCCGACACTTAACCAGTCTGGTCTACACCAGTCCAGCCAACATCGACAAGGAATAAAAACAGGTCCGGGAAAGAATTATATTCGCATCAGTCTGGAAATTCGTTTGTCGCAATACTTGGATTGCAAGTTCTGTATCTTCAGAACGGGGTTATTGTATCTTATTTTTTATTCTGTTGCAAGGGGAATATTAGACTTGTCGCATAACCCTTTACGTTTTTTCTGCGTTTAGTATAGCACAGATGAGTTTCGTCCGCAACAGGTGTCTGCGTCGGCGATTCCGGCAAGGATAGGACATTATCTTGAACACCTTTATCTGTGCATTGATGTTCTCAATCAGAATGCGCCGACGAGATAACTCACGATTAAACGACTTCTCCGCCTCCGACAATTTCAATTTTTTCTCTACGCGGGCCATTGGTCATCCTTGACGGGAAAAGACTTGACGGAAAAAGAAAATTTGCTAAAATATTCTCCATAACCTCTGTATTGTAGCAAGATCGGGGTTAGGCAACAAGTCTATTATCTATCATGAAATCGTTAGGGGAATAGAGTTATAGGGGAATTATAGGGGAAATTCGGGAATCATAGGGGAAATTTTATGAACAATTCGCTCTTGACCACAATTTATTGTCTTGCAATCCTTTCTTTATCCCTTTCGGATAATAGTGTTTGTCAGGAGTCTGGTGTAGAGGCAGCCCGGCAAATTATCGGCGAATCAGGCATCGGCGAATCAGAAGTTGCACGCGGGATACCGCCAGATTGCATCGATTCCTTTTGCGCAGGAATTGCTAAAATTGAAGCAGATTTAAGTGTCAAGGTAACCTATTCTCAAATGTCTCCTTGGCGAAAGGATATGTTTCGACAAGCAGTTTTGGAATGGATAGCGAGATATCCGGACGAAGTATATTATCGGACGCAGACTATTTTGAAAGCAAATGAAGTACAACAACTATCATGTATCGTTCCGTTGTATCTTACCCTGCCTCTCGAAATTGATCCTGTGATTGCAAATGAGGCATTCGAACAACTAAAGGAAATCGAGAGCATTTTGAGGGAAGGTATCAACAAAAAATTGGCAAGTGTCTCCAACGCTTTTTCAAGAAATTTTCCTGTGCTCGGTAATGACTTTTCTCTGGGAACTATTGAGGATATGGAATCATTCCAAATAAATTTCACATTGCCATTGGAGGACGATATTAACCCGCACAGGAAACACCCTCTTGATACCAGACGTTTCGATGATATTAAGAGACGTATCGCTGGTATCATAGACAACACGAGTATTGACTTCCCCGCCCATCACGCACGTTTTATTTCACGGGATATTGAAAGATTGTCTCATGCAAGGCAAGAAGTGTCTCATATACCGCAAGAAATGGCAATTCAATATGCCGGCTATGTTGATTCCTTCTTGCGTTCAATAACAGAAGACTTGCGTAATGAGGTGCAATGGGAATTGGAAAGTTTGGTCTTGGATGCTTGTAGGCAACTGATTTATCAGGCTTATGCTGAGGTGTTGCCTGCTAATGTTGTTAGCGATTTCGAGCGTATTGGCAGAGATTTTAATCGTCTTGTTGACACGACGATAGGTGACGCAGCGTTTGAGGAAGCATCGAAAATAGATCAAAAATTATCGCAAAGATGGCTAGAAGAACAACGAGCAGAATGGGAAATGCTCATTGCTGAACTGCCCATAGATACCCCGGTAGAAATTTTGGTAGTGTTACAAAATTGTTGTTTTATAGCCAAAATTGCCATATTTTACAGGATAATTTTCGACCACATCAACAAGTTTGGAACACTGCCGAAATTTTCGCATTCCCGGAAACTAACCGCAATCGGCTTTTAACTTTTATGGCGGTGAACGGTGTAATTATTGTGGTTTTTGCTATTTTAATACTTATTCGCAGGCGAAACATTTTTCAAGCAAAAGGAGTCAGCACAGTGAAACTATCCGCATGGCAGCATGTTGACTTTCCCTATCGACGAGACAAGTGCCAAAACTAACATGACACGCCGTTATGGCCGAGCGTTGTGCGACAAGCGGTTAGTAGATCGTGTTTCGCATGGACATTGGGGAATATGACGATGCTAGGTGCCTTGCGTACAATCGGCATGACGGCAGTGTGTGTTCTTGATGGTGCGATGAATACCCAATGTGAAACTTGCAGCCGCCCTGGGGACGTGGGGGGGACGCGTTGAGTCAGGAGGGCAATCCTTTCGAGTGAGTAGGTGTAAGCAGGTAATGACATTATACAAATAATCTCTACAAATAATCCAGGTTTTTACAACTCCAATTTCAGTAGATTATTTGCGCACAAGCCCTAACAAGGGCGACTCTGATTGGTCGATCCTTTCTATGAAACGGTCAAACAAAAAAGCGGTATCGAGTGGACCGCCGCGAGCCTCCGGATGAAATTGCACAGAAAACGAATTGCCGAAATCCAAACCCTCACAAGTTCCATCGTTGACGTTGACGAACGAACTATCCTCCGCAATCACTTCGTAACCATGATTCTGACTGGTAATGTACACGCTACCCGTTGCCAATTCCTTGACCGGCTGATTGACACCCCTATGACCAAACTTGAGTTTTCGTGTCGAATAACCATTTGCCAATGCCAAAAATTGATGTCCCAAACAAATACCGAAAATCGGAACGCCGCTCTTTTGCAAAACCTTAATCGTTTCGATAACTCCTTTGTTGCCGGGATCAGCAGGATCGCCGGGTCCATTGCTCAACATGATACCGTCCGGCTTGGTTTGCAGGATTGCCCGTGCCGATGTATCGTAAGGAAGCGTCCATACTTCGCAATTTCTTGCCGTCAGTGCATCGGCAATACCTTTTTTTGCACCGAAATCCAGCAAGGCTATCCGACGCAGCGGATTACCGTTTCCGGTTTTTTCAATAGTCTTCGACGAAACAGCGGCAACAGCATGGTGAATTGAATGATTGCGTGCTTCAATAAGGTCGGATTCCGTCGGCGGAGACATTGTGATTTTTCCATTCATCACGCCGTTTTCGCGGATGATTTTGGTGAGTGTCCGCGTGTCGATACCGCTCAAGCCGATGATACCGCGTTCCTTCAAAAAAGAATCGAGAGCACATTCGCTGCGAAAATTGGAAGGATGTTGACACGGATGTTTCACGATGTAACCTTTCGCTGCAATAACCCGGCGCTCGAAATCAGAAGGAATAACACCGTAGTTGCCGATAAGAGGAAATGTATGGAGAACGATTTGCCCATAATAACTCGGATCGGTAAGGGTTTCCAAGTAGCCGGTCATGCTAGTTGTAAAAACTATTTCGCCGGTAATTTCTCCGCGTGCTCCGAAGAATTGTCCTTCGAAGATTGTGCCATTTTCTAAAATCAAATATGCTTTCATCAATAAGTTTCTCCTATTCTACAGTAACACTCTTGGCTAAATTGCGGGGCTTATCAATATCCAAGCCCTTGTTGGCTGCTACATAGTAACTGAATAGTTGGAGTACGATTACGGATAACGACGGTGAAAACAATTCATTTATTTTCGGCAATGTAATCCGGGATAGTTTATCATTCGGCTCGGCATTAATGCAGTTTCCTACAAACAACACCTTTGCTCCGCGACTGATGACTTGCTCTACATTGCTGAGAATTTTATCGTATAACCGTTGCCAGCACGCAATAGATACGACCAACGTGTTTTCATCGACCAACGAAATGGTTCCGTGTTTTAGTTCGCCGCCAGCATACGCTTCGGAGTGAATGTAGGAAATCTCCTTGAGTTTAAGCGACCCCTCCAGTGCGATGGCATAATCTATATTCCTGCCAATGAAGAAAATGCTTTTGTAACCTACACATTCAGAAGCGTATTTTTGGATAAAATCGACCTGCGTCAGCAAGTCCGATGCCTTGTCCGGCAATGACTTAATTTCCGAGATCATTTCATGTTCTGTCTGCGGCGTTATCTTTTCAAGTTTGCCAGCGAACCGAATCGCCAATGCATAAAGCAAAACAAGTTGTGCGGAAAATGCCTTTGTGGTCGCAACGGCAATTTCCGGACCCGCCATTGTATAGATCGTATGATCCGCTTCTTTCGCAATAGTGCTGCCGACAACATTAACGATGGACAACGTGACCGACCCCTTGGATTTTGCCTCCCGCATGGCCGCGATGCTGTCTGCCGTTTCGCCCGACTGACTGATAATAATAACCAGCGTTTTTTCGTCAATAACCGCATCTTTATATCGGAATTCGCTGGCAAGTTCCGTCTCTACCGAAAGTCTGCATAACCGCTCAAATACATATCGTGCTACTACACCAGCGTTATAGGCAGATCCGCAAGCGGTGATCACTATCTTGTTAAAACGTGTAATATCAAGGTTGTCTATGACATTTCGATTAGTGCCGCTATCGATGACCGACTGGAGCGTATCCCTTAAAACCTTGGGCTGTTCCATAATTTCTTTGAGCATGAAATGCGGATACCCGCCTTTTTCGGCACTGTCCACACTCCATGTGATGGTTTCCAGCGTTTTTTGAATCGGCTCTTTGTCCAGATTGAAAAACTTTACACGATCTTTTGTCAAAACAGCGATTTCCCGGTCATCTAGATAATAGATATTGTTGGTATGATTCAATACGGCTGGTACGTCTGACGCTATGTAGTTACCGTGTTCGGAAACACCGATGATCAAAGGGTTGTCCTTCTTTATAGCGATGAGCGTTTCCGGTTCGTCAATACACATGATTCCGAGTGCATAAGACCCTTCCAGCGTGTGTGCGGCTTTGATAACGGTGTCCAATAAATCACCGTCGTCATAAGACTCCGCAAGATGTGCGATAACCTCGCTGTCCGTCTGGGAAGCAAACATGATCCCCTTATGCTCCAGACGCTCTTTCAGATGCTTGTAATTCTCTATGATACCGTTATGAACGACGGCAATCCTGTTTCCGTTGCCTACATGCGGGTGAGAGTTTACGTCCGAGGGTTCTCCATGTGTCGCCCATCGGGTATGCCCTATGCCCATGTGTCCCGCAATTGGATCGTCCGCCAACTGAGATTCAAGTACCGACAAACGTCCTTTCCGTTTGACAACGTCAAAACCGTGTTCGCCTAACACCGCGATGCCTGCGGAATCATATCCTCGGTATTCAAGTTTTTTCAGACCATCCACGATGATCGGGACAGCGTCTTGCGTTCCTACGTAACCGATAATTCCGCACATAGTGTCTCTCCTTAATATGTTTCTGTTCTTTCAATTCTTAACATACAGTTGCGTATAGGGATTTTTCGCATTAGGTTTTAGTACATAAAAACGTTTTTTCGTGAATGTCTCCGTGTCCATAGAAAAATATCCGGCGAACTCGGATACATAAGTCTCAATTTCTTGCAAGTCTTCATCAGTTGCAATTTCCGCGATAACTTGTTCCGGCAAGCCCGTGAGTTCTCGGTCTGTCCGAATGAAAATCTTGCCCCCGTGCATACCGGTTCCTATGAAATTTCCGACCGGTACGTCTTCCGTGCCGATACCGAAGACGACAATCAGTCCGCCGGCAAGGTATTCTCCCAAAAAACTGCCTACTGTACCGCCGATGAGAATCGCCGGCTTCTTGTCTTTGTATTCTTTCATGTGAATGCCGGTTCGGTAACCTGCATTGCCTCGCACAAAAATACCGCCGCCGCGCATAGCATAGCCGAGAGCATCTCCAGCATTGCCGTGAATGATGATCTTGCCGTCATTCATCGTATCGCCGACGGCGTCCTGCGCATTTCCGTGGACATGGATGACTCCGCCGTCCAGATAGGCCCCCAGTGCATTGCCCGGCGTGCCGTGGATGATCAGCGTTTTTTCATTCAACCCAGTGCCGATGAACCGCTGCCCGTAGCAATCATCAATACGAACATCTTTCACAGCAGTTTTAATCTGCTCGTTCAACACTCTGAAATCGAGGTCTCTTGCCGAAATGATCGTCATAGGGATTGTCCATGAAAAAAGGCGTTTATCGGCACAATCGGTTGGATTGGAATTGTGCCGACAAACGCCCTTGTTTATCATACGGGTGGACAGTATAGCAGGAAATGGACGGAGCGTCAACAGGGGGAGTTTTTAAGATGGTTGCCGCTTTTGCCGTTGCCGCTTCGCCTTGCGAGACGCAAAGAGCCGGGGACGAAGCACCGCCATTCCCCGGTTACCTAGCATTGGACGCCCGTGATCGTAGCGGGAATCTCTACCGTCTCGTTCGGCGAGAACGTGAGTTCCCTTTCCAATCTTCCCCCCTCCCACGAAAATTCATAAAAGCCCCTGCCCGGTGGAACCTGGAACGTCGCAACTCCCGCCTCGTCGGTCGTCGACGGACGAACCGGAATGCTCGTCGTGATGCTCGCATGAATGTTGCCGGGGTTTTGCCGCATTGCAACTCGTATTTCCACACCGGCAACCGGTTCTCCTGAACGATCTCGCAATTCCAGTTTCACGGTTGCCGCCGGTTGCAACACCACCGTATGAACTTCCGCCAGTTTGTCATCGGGAACCGGATAAATCACGCCGAGTGATCTGTCGTCCGTAACGGCAACGAGGACACTTCCTTGATGCCGTTCAAACAAAAACTCGCCGCCGGATTCGATCCTGTCCAGAAGCATCCCATCAGACTTTGACATGTGTTGCACTTCGAGTCTGCCCGGATCGCTGCCGTCTTCCTTTACGAATTTCCCGCGAAGCGGAGCAGGCACTGCCAAAAAATCAATGCGGTGTTCTTGTTTTTTTTCTCCCTCTTTGATTTCCGCAATAGAGATGGGAACAGCACGCACGCCGTCGCGATCATTGTATTCCTTGACCATAAAATCTCCCGGCGGTAAGTACAATTCGTACTTGCCGTCAGGTTGAACCCGCGTTTGAAATTCCAAAACGAATCCCATCGCGAAAGCACTATTGACGTTAGTGTCTTTTACTTTGATGGGCGGGTCGATTGGACGAACTCCTGCAATAGTTCGATCCGTGGCTGTACCTCCGTCCGCAAACATTGCTGTACCGGACACGAGGGTTCCTGACAGCAACTGAATTGTGATGTCATCGTTGTTCTCATCAGCAATGAATACAACAGGTTGCGAGACAAGTGTTCGCTGGATGATGGGCATGCGATTTTGAGTAAACACATGGAGCATCACAAACGCTCCGGCTTGTACCTCGGCGTATTGTGCCTCAAAATTACCCTCTCGATCTGTACCAAAGGAAGTGCCACGCCGATAAGTCGAATACGACATTTTGCCTCCCGGAAATGAAGAAGGATTTTCGTAGATCGTTACCGATCTGAAGTGGACAGATACATGATCTGCCGGAGTCCCATCAGGATTGAGAACCTTCCCTTTGAGAGTAATTGTCGGTGCATCTCTACTGATCGCAAACTTTGCCAGTTCATCTTCTTCGGCAATCTCCTTTTTCGCAAACGGCGAAACCGTCGCAATCAAAACGATAGCACCGACGGCAAGCAGAAGGAACAAGCCGGTGCCGATTTTGCCCAAAGGTGTGCGGCAGATGTTCGGATTCAAAACCGCCTGAATCCGCTTGTCAACGGTATTTTTTTCGAGTGATCGCCACCGTACAACCGAACAGACCGACTCGCTGTTTCCGCAAGCCGTTTGCCAATTCGAGTAACAGATCGGCGTAAGTAGAAGGTTTCTCTCCTCGCAGGACAACGGTATCATCGCAAGCGGATTCCCGCTCGATGCCGATGCGATACGCCGCAAACCAAACGAGCGGATGAAACCAATAGACGGCACACACAACTTGCGTGAGCAACTGCCAAAACAGATCATGCCGGGCAACGTGTGCCAATTCGTGTGTCAACACTGCCCGATGCTCCGGTTCGTTCCAATCCTGCGATTGCGGCGGCAACACAATGGTCGGTCGAAAGATGCCGCTGATAAACGGAACCGTGCCGGCATTGCAACGAATCAACTGCACCGGCTTTTTGATACCGAGTTCCTTGCGTAATGTATCGAGCAGAGGGTCGGTTAGATGTTCCAATGGAGTCAACATCTTTCTGACGGCGACAATCGAAAGGAAAAGATGAGCAAGCAAAAATGCAGTGCCGATAAACCAAACGGCAAGTAGAATGTAATCATAACGAATGACGTTAACAACGTTCACAGAGACTGTGCCGTTAGCCAGGTATGGTAGAGTTTGCGATGGTTGTTCTTGCACAATCGCATCGTTGACAACAGCATCATCCATCAGAGCCGCCATCGGAAGGTTGCGCAGCGAGTCGCTGTCCGCCATCGGCACCGACAGCGTTGTCGGCAACAGCGGCGACAATACCGGCAACAACAGCACACCGAGCATGGTGAAAGTCCAAATGCGGTAGCGCAGCGAAGCGGCTGCTTTGCGAAACAGTGTGCAAAGGATGATTGCCGTAAGGAGCAGAATCGTTGCTCCGAAAAGGACTTGGATGAGGTAGATTGTCATTTGGTATTGTGCGTGGGTGGGTGGAGGGTGTTAGGCGGCAGGTTGCTGGCGGCCTATCTTTGCTCTTTTCGTGCTTTGTCGATCATTTTTTTCAATTCGGCGTAATCGCTGTCATCCATACTGCTTCGGGCAACGTCGAGCAGCGCAGCGACGGCTTTTGCCGGATTACCAGCGAAGAAATTTTCTAGCAAACTTTTCAGCATTGATTTCTGGGCAGAGTCTTTCGACAGTACCGCCCGATACAGGTACTTGTTTTTCACGTTGCGGTATTCGATGAATCCTTTTTGTACAAGCGTCGCAAGGATTGCTCTGACGGCACTGTATGACGGCGGATGGTCGATAGCGTCCAGCACTTCTCCGACGGTGGCTTCCTCGAGTCGATAGATTGCTTCTACGATTTGCCGTTCTCTGGCGGCAAGTTTTTCGAGATTGATCTTTGTGCGTTTCATTGCTTCTTTTTAAGCAAGTGTATGATTTTTAGCACTTGCTTTTATTTTAGGGCACCTCTAAAAATACCTGGTGTTTTGACAAGATTAAAAAAAGGAGTATCCTTTGTAGATTCCTCTTT